>Ga0114918_10003326_pt1 | contig 14212 bp, 14 predicted proteins | sample LantaG_FD_87015 | JGI IMG/M metagenome (GOLD analysis project Ga0114918, IMG submission 87015) | Deep subsurface microbial communities from Baltic Sea to uncover new lineages of life (NeLLi) - Landsort_02402 metaG | ecosystem: Environmental > Aquatic > Marine > Oceanic > Sediment | place...
AATATATTGAATATTAGTGAAATAACAAATTTTTCATGCTCCTTTTTTTAACTTATTTTACTATTTATCAACCATTTATATCATCTGCGAAACATCAGTTATTTAATTTAAAAATTAGACAATTATTCTATTTGAACCTGCAATAGTTTTCCGGACATTTAATTAAGCTACTAATTGATTTATTAATATTTCTTTAAATCTATAAATTATTTTATCCTATAATAATCTCTCATCCAGTCAATAGTTCTTTTAACTCCGTCTTCAAGCGAGATCGTTTCTTCATGCTTTAATTCTGTAACCGATAATTCATTATTTACTTTTTTAATCATTGTTGTAAGTTTTTCAGGATCTTTATACGTTATTAATTTTCTGGATGCACCAACATAATTCCAAATAATACTTGCTAAAGTTTCAATATCATGAAACTGAGTGCTGCCAATGTTATATACTCTTCCTGAGATAAATTTTTCAGATATATTCGCAACTGTCCTAACACAATCATCAATATAAGTACTGGAACGAAAATGATTTCTATATACTGTAATAGGCAAACTATTTAGTGCATGGTAGCAAAATTTGCAATTTACAGAACGATATGGATGGTAATATTCTCCTGGCCCATAAGTGTTAAATAGTCTTACAATAACTGTTTCAGTATTATAAAGACGTATTGAGTTTTTTATTTGTATCTCATTAGCCCATTTAGAAATAGCATAATCATTTAATTGTTTTATTTCTAATTTATCCATTATATCCTCTTTCATAATGCCTTCATAATCACCATATACCTCAGAACTTGAAAAGTGTACCAACTTAAACTTTAGTTCTTCTTGAAGACGAATAATATTTTTAAGGCCAATGAGATTTGACTTCCACATTTGTTCGAAATAATCTTCTCCATTCCATCTACCAAATTCAGCAGCACAATTATACACAAGATCAAATGGTCCCGCCATCTTAAAAACTCTTTCAATTTGTCTATATACACTTATATCACACCTTGAATAAGTCCATTTTTCATTACTCATCCTTTGGATGTATCCTACCTCTCCAGGAAAATGCAGAATATCAACACCAAAGACGTAATGACCTCTATTTTTTAGTTCAGATACTAACTTCTGACCTACAATTCCCTTTGAGCCTGTTACAAGAATTTTCATAATTATTCATTTTATGATTAAAATATGCATTAAACAAAATAGAATGCTATACATTATAATCAGTAATAATTATAATTAATAAAAGAATGCCAGGTATTATTAATCCTGTAGTTTTAAATATTGTATCAACAAAATACAGATTGTAAATTTCCTGTCACAATATATACAACTAAATTGAAGATGAGTCAGTTCTGTTTTTTGTAAATGCATAGTCAAATAAATCTTTATTGGCTTTTACCACATCGGAATCATTAATTCTCGTATTTGCATAAGCAATTGCGTTTTTTCTTAATAAGGAATAAGTTGATTTCTCATAAGAAGATAGTTTCTCAATGGTATTTATGAATTCAATTTTGTTTGAAAGTGCAATATCCCATCCAACTCCTGATTCTTGTAGATTTCTCCAGGGTGTTGTATCTGAAATTAGCACAGGTGTTCCTGCACTCAGGGATTCAAATATAACATGTCCGAAATTCTCTCCTGCAGTAGGTAAAAAGAAAAGATCATAAGACCCTATAGTATCTCTCACAAATTCATGTTTCACCTCACCAAGATATCTTGCATTTATGTTTTCCGGAAGGTTACATATAATATTCTGACATTTTCCCCAATAAATTATATCTTCAATAGGCCCATAAATATCAAACTCAATTTTTATACTAATCTTAGCAAGAATGGATAAGGCATATTCAAGGTTTTTCATTGGAGAGATACGAGATAGAAAAATCAAACGCAGTGGATCATGAATTGTTTTTCTTTCTGAAATCTTATTGTTTATAAAACTATTTCCCGGCAGCAGATCTGGTGCAACCATTATAGTTGGGATGGTCTTTTTACCTAGGTTGTACATAATATACTCTTTTTCAAAATCACTGGATGCCTGGAAAATGGCTTTTTCATAAAGCCCAAATAATGAACTTGTCCGTATGTATAAGATTTTTTTAAAATATTTAAGCTTTAATGCACCTGTAGAAAATTCTCCTCGTGGAGCTAACACAATTTGTTTATTGTGTTTCGATGATAATCTGCTAACCAAAATTGGTAGAATGGAAAAACGAAAACTAAAAAAACTATTGAGGTAAAGGATATCAAAATTAGTATTGTTGAGAATATTCTTTAGAGTGTTGTATTTCTGTGCTTCAGGTGATAAATAATATACATAATAATTATCCAATTTATTCCATCCATTAACTTTTATGTTTTGATACTGACTAGTATCTTTAATATCTCGATCACCGGTAATAATCAGAAAATTAAAGAGATCTCCGAGATGCTCTACCATATTAGATATGGTTCTCATCGGCCCGCCTGATTTATATCCCGGCAGATAATTAGAAATAAAAACTAATACTGTTAATTTATTGTTTTTCACTTTATTATTAATCATATCTCAACCGAAAGAATTATGCTATTTACCTTATTGATTATTTTAATTACAATATAACCAATCCATTTGATAGGGAAAGAATATTAAGCATTATAATAAATAATTACCAATTAGATCAGTTTAGTAATTCATTAAAACTATGAGATCAATAAATATTTAATAAGATATTTTCTTGCTACTTCCTCAATAGAAAATAATTCCTTTGCCCTATTATGTAAGTACATGCCATATTCTTTTCTCATTTCATAATTCTCTGCTAAATATTCAATTTTATTAGCCAAATCCTCTTTATCCATGAGTCTACATAGGAACTTAGATGCAAAACTACCGACAATACGTCTTGCCGAGCCCACATCTGTTGCTACTATGGGCAGGCCAACAGAAACAGCTTCAAGGAGTACATTTGACATTCCCTCACTCTTAGACGGAAGTATCAAAATATCAGCTTCATTCATGAACTCAATAGTATTTGGCTGGTATCCCAAGAAAAATACACGATGAGATATATTTAGTTCCTTTGAAAGTACTTCAAGCTCAGGTTGTATGGCCCCATCACCAACTATATTAAGTTTCCAGTTAATTTTCAAGGGATCTAATAAACTGCATGATTGAATCAAGCAATCGCAACACTTAATTGGATCAAGTCTGCCAACAAAAAGCAATATGATTTCATCCGGTTCAGACGAATAACATTTTAAATCACGCATTTCTACACCATTAACAGAGTAAAAGATTTTTCCTTCTTCAATCCCTATACTATCTAATTTATTCCTTGTTTTATCTTCTAGTACAATTAGTTGTTTTGATATTTTTAAAACAATACTTAACAAAATTGAATAAACAATTGATTTGTTGTCAAATATTGTCTGACCAGGAAACTTAAATAATACTTTATAGCCTAAGATATAACCAGAAATTGCTAAAATTAATCCTATTCGGCTTGGTGTATGTATATGAAGTATATTAAAATTAAATCTCAACTTAATAAGTTGTAGTAAAAATTCTGGAACTGCCAATAAACCGTTGCATACTCTAACTATTAAAATACCATCATGAAATTCTGTATGATTACCATTGTGTTTATAGGATAAAGCCTGCACCCTTACGCCCTGACGGACAAGTTCCCTTGCTAAAAGATGGGCTTGTTTTTCCTTACCTCCAACGATAGGAGGAGGGTAAGCGGCATCAAACATTAATACATTCATAAATAGTATTCTCTTTAAGAAAGATTTCTTTCTAATCTTTTAACTTAAATGCATCAATAACAATATCAACCATCCATGATTGTGGATTAAAACTGCCTTCATGCCAATTCATCTCACTATCCCAATTTCCAGTGTAAGGATCGTAAACTTCAGCAATAAATCCATAACTAATTTCCGTAATTAAGGGAGCATTATTAGCAAATATAAAGCCAAAAGCTATACAGCTTGCCTGTAGCTTTTTTGAGATTTTAAATGATATCTCTGCAGCGCGTATATCAATCTCTTTCTTATCATATAATATATTACCAGAGCCTGAAACTCTAAAATCATTTTTACGGACCATTCTTTTTATAAAAAACGCCTTGTCATCAATAACAATTACTCTTATGTCAAACGTATTATTCGGAATGAAATCTTTATAATATACATTACAGTTAATTATTATTGTGTTCAGAAACCATTTCTCCGGGAATTGATACTGATTTCAAGTTATTATAATAGAAAATATAAGAACATGCTATCATGAAAATATATGTGAAGTTCATATAACTTATCATACCAATATCCAATACAAGTTTTAATAAAATAGTAGACAGAAAAAACTTCCGGAAATAAAACTCCATTGATTCAGATCTCTGATTTCTAAAAAGTAACAATATAATATACACTATTGGGAAATAATACAGGATAAAAGCTGGCACACCTCCATTAAGTAGCATTTCAACATAATTATTATGTGAGACAAGTCCACTTTCAGGCTTTTGCCCTCGTGCAAGACGGCTATAGTATGATTCAGTAAAAAGATGATATTTAGAATTATTTACCCCGATACCTGTTATTGGATTCTGCATTGCTACTTTAAGACCCTCCCTGATTAAGAAGTTTCTTGTTTCCCCTCCTGCATATATAGATTCTGACTCGTTTTTTTCATGTATCCCTATAAAACCCAAAATTTTATTCCTGGCAATTGATGTAACTTCTAGATCTAATGCAAAGAACAAGATTAAAAATAATCCTAATAATGCTATTGAAACACTTAAAGTTCTTTTTAGATTTTTCAGTGAAACTACATATAATACTGCAATTAGAATAATACCAATGAGTCCTTTAGTTGATTGGGTTGACAAAATGATGATTATTAATGATAACAAGACAATACTAAAACGAATATTGTTATTTAAAAATATCAATTCGGTCCTTAAAAACACTATAAACACAAGAAAAGGAAGACCTGTAACAGCTAGAATATTACGGTTAAAATATACACCGGAAAAGTCTCTTGTTCCATAACTGATTTTGCCAGTAAAATTTAGAAATAATGTAGCTAAATTAATAATGATCCATATTATTAAAGCTAGCTCAAAGGATTTAATGAATCTTTTATAATTACCACTGATTATTATGGCGCAAATTATCGAAAATGTTGTGTATAAAAATGAAAGCAACAATATTTTTAGATGTTCGCCAGGATTTGTAGCCCATGGTGTTACTATTAATGCATAGAATATCCACAGAGTAAGTAATAAAAAGAGTTCAACATATTGTCTTTTAATTTTTCCACGGGACATTATACCCAACAGATAAAAAAATATGACAATTACTGTTACAAACCAATAAAGATAAAATTGGGTACCACCTCCTCCAAAAGTTAATATAGCTATTATGAAACAAAAGATTATAAAATACAATGTCAGCTTTTTCCCAATATCTGTCATTTCAGTTATATAATTAAATACTATTTAAACCTTTTAATATTTAAGGTTAAAACTGTTTCTAGAGCTTATTTATGAGTTTAGCAAAGTAACATATTCAGAACTCTAATTGCATGTTTATTTCACAATAATATTTTTGTTTTTATAAAAGGAAGCATTCTGATCAATCTCCTAATTTCAAAAATTATTCATGACTTTAAACTAATTATGTATTTACCTGCTAAATAATTACATGACTTTCCAAGATCAATAGAAATAACGAAGAAAAAAGGGAGGCATCATTTTTAATAAACCAATTATAGTTGTGTAAAAATAGCAATATAAAGGGAGATTTAAGACCTTATTAATCCTCAACCTAGTCTGTATATAGTTCCATCCGTATCTGATCCCTGACCTCCTAATATAAAATCCTTCATCAATCCTGAATTTAAAGAGGTATGAAGGCAGATTAGCAAATCGTATTCCATGCTTTAAAGCACTCCCCCATAAGACATTATCTTCCATCAATACTGTGTCTGTCGGATAAAAACCAGATAACTCAATCAATCTCCTGCGGTACATTACTGATGAATGTGCAAACGGAGCTCTTGTCATGTAACGTTCCCTAAGTTGTTTATGTTCAACTGGTAATTGTTTTAAACATACTTGTCTTCCATATTCATCTATTTCTTCATACCATGAACCCACGCAGGATATATCGTTATTTTTTAGTAAAAAATCCCTTTGGTGCTTGAACCTGTCAGGTATAGATATATCATCCGCATCCATTCTGGCAATAAAAATATATTCAGGTGATTTTAATATTTCTTTAAGCAGATGATTCAGAGCATTAGCTAATCCCCTGTTCTCTTTCAGCCTGAACAACCTTAAACGTTTATCTTTCAGTGAGGCTATGTAATCATCAACGTCCTGAGAGACAGTACCGTCAAAAGCTAAATAATAATGAAAATCTGTAAAAGTCTGATCAAGGATACTTTGAACGGATCCCTTTACAAAATTCAATTTATCATTCTGGTAAACAGCCATTATCACAGCCAGATCGGTCATAGGGCAAGGCAAAAGGAGAAAGTTAAATCAAGATAAAAGACAAAAGGGAAAACAAGGAGAAAGGAGAAAGGCGAAAGGTTAAAGTGAAAATAAGGTTAAAGGTTAAATTGGAATTCAAGATAAAAGACAAAAGTAATCCTCCTTCGCCACCAACTTTGCTTAAGCTATGTTGGTCAAAGAAGGCTATGGAGGACAAAAAAAGACGAAAGTGAAGAAAAGAAGAGGGACTCAGGACACATGACGCAGGGAAAAAGGAAAAAGACAAAAGGTAAAGTAAAAAGTAAAAAAGTTAGTTATGCTAATGTTTCATCATTTTTGATCCATTCTCTTGTTTCCAGAAAGTGACGGCAATATTCAATATTATCACATAATTGGGATGTCAATTCCATTACTTCAGGGACAAGGTCACGAATTGATTCAGGAATATACTCATGGGCAATTTGGTTTCTCAGGTCACGGATTTCGATCATCTGGTCGGCTGACTGGATCATTAACATTTTCTCGCTTTTGTTCATCATGTCAATAAATGGGACAAAAGATTCGTGAAGAAGTAACCATATAGAACGAAGGACTTTTTGTGTAAAAATGTCAGATGTACGGTTAAATTTTGAAGTCAATGAATCAAATGATTCTAACTCCTCAAATGTATAACTCACTTTGATTCCTATCGATTTACATTTCCGGACCGACAAATTAAGAGTGGTGACCGCAGCTTTTAACAATTCCCATTCAGCTTGGAATAGTTCGATTATTATTTGATCTTTATTTGGAATCATAGTTGAATGCTGCTAAGGTCAATCAATTTTCGAAATTGTGAATCATTTGAATATGTAAAGTTCACCAAATCAACTTTTCTCCAACCATATTTCTTAATAAACTCCATCCTGATTTTCCTAAATATGCGTTTATTCGCTGGCTCATTTGTAAGTATCATCAGATCAATATCTCCACCACGCGCGGTGTCATCGATGCGGGAACCGAATAAATATATTGTTGACCCTGGAATTTTTTCCTGGATTAACTGCTTCAAATAGTTGGCTATCTCAGGATTTAAACGCATTCCTCAAAGATAAAAGATAAAAGTGAAAAGACAAAAGTGAAAACAAGGAGAAAGGGGAAAGGATAAAGGAGAAAGTTCATCGACTTAGATTTACTACCTACTAATTTACTGTTTCTTAGTTTATTAGCCTGGTTGGGTGTTGAACGGTCCTGGGGTTTTGTGATGCGTATGACGATTAATTTAGTCAATTTCAATACTATCTTTAGCTACCTCATCAATAAAACTATCACCATCCTTATAATATTTAGTCGAATAGGGATGTGTTTCAATAATTGGATATTTAATATTAATCTTTGAGTACAACTTTAAATTTTCAAAAACATTATCGCCAAATTGGTCGGAAATTAATAATAAGTCAACATCTGACCATTCGTGCAATTCATCTTTTGCAACTGGGCCAAAGATCAACACTTTATGAAAAGTAAATCCTGTTAATTTGCAATCACGAACAAACGATTTAGCAATTTTTATTGTAGCTTCTCGAGTAACCATAATCTCAGCTCATTTGTTGAATTAATCTTTGATTTTGTAAACTGCTTATTGCAGATACTATGCATTTTAACCAAATACTCAGGATGACGTTCCTCTAATTGAAATCTGTTCAAAGTTGAAAGGAACTTACTCTTGTCATCTGCCATTTCAACCGGAGTCGATGAAAGCAAATGAATCAGATCATGAGTTCTTGGTGGCACATTGTCTGTATTGTATTTAATCCATAAAGATTTACACAATTTTTCAATAACCAGATGTGCAAAAAATAATGATTGAATATAGTTTTTTTCCCTAAAAAGCGTATCAACTGCATCCCAATCGTTATCAGCCTGACTAATCTAAAAATTAATATATTCAGCTTTTGTTTCTATCCCACAACCGATGGCTCAATCCTCCTTCTTCCAGATCAACATAGCCCCATCCCCATCTCCAAGATGCGATACGGCTTCAATGCGAGAAAGGATCAGGTAGCGGATCTTTCGGTTTATGAGGGATTCTGTTTTATCTATTAATACGTGAAGAAAATTTTTATTAACATCTTTACCTATAAGAAGAATATCAATCGTTTTTCCATCTTTCCCGATAGCGAAATCTCCTATTAAATAGGCCTCTTCCACATCACCAAGTTTAGCAACCACTAACTCAATAATCTGATCGATCCCAATTGTTTTGCTGATGATACTATGAATGTCATTGTATAGCGGATGTACAACGTTAGCACGGTACAATTTCTTATTGCCGCTGACTTCCGACTCCAGAAGTCCTGCCTGTTCGAAACGGTTTAACTCAAGCCTGACCGCATTACTGCTCTCGCCAAACTCCTTCGCCAACTCCTTCAGATACGCTGAACTGCTTGAATTGAGAAAGAATTTCAGTATGAGTTTGAGACGGGTTTTCGATGTTACAAGAGTTTCGAGCATGCAGGGATTTAGCGTCGAGCGTTTACCGTTTAAATCAAGATAAAAGACAAAAGTAATCCTCCTTCGCCCTCAACTTTGCTTAAGCTATGTTGGTCAAAGAAGGCTATGGAGGACAAAGAAAGACAAAAGTGATAAAGGAGAGTGTTCGTGCGACTGAGTAACGTTATGGCGTTATGACGTTGTGTTTTTCGCGTTTCGCGTTTCGCGTTAAGCAAAGTTTTTTATACCAGAAAGTCAGTGCAAATTAATGTTGAATTACGATCATATGTGTTTGATATTCAATAATTTCTAATGATTATTCTATCACACCTTAATACTGCTTCGCCTCGTCAGTCCCATTTTGGAATACTGTCATGATGTAATTTTTATAACCTTAAAATCGATTTTGTGCAATTAATTTCTACAAATATATACAAAACGGGTAGAATAACTACCCGATATCGTTAAAAAATCCAAAAAATCATTTTTATTTTTCTTTCGGGAAGTGGAGAGGTTCAGGGTTCATTATAAAAGCTTAATTCAAGACATAAGACAAAAGACAAAAGGAAAAAGTCGAAGCGAAGATCCCGCTTCGGCGTGGACAAAAGTTCAAGGTTTAATGAAGTCAAGTTAGCTAAGCATTGAATTTTTGAACTGTTCTTTATTACCTTACTATCAATATTCTCAATAGTATAAGATTTAAGTCCCTTTTAAAATTTCCTTGCTCCCACATTAATATATCGGAGTATGAATGATGGCATCATCTTAAAAAGCCCTATCAGCAATGATAATATATAGGCATAAACCGGTAAATTCAATGATTTATTTATTTTGAACCTGGTTATTATATAATTCCAGCCATATTTGATTCCTGATCTCCGAATATAAAAATTCTTGTCTTTTCTAAACTTAAATAAATATTCAGAGATATTTGCAAATCTTAATCCTGCCTTTAAAGCTTTCCCCCATAACACATTATCTTCCATTAAGATAGTATCAGTTGGATAGAAACCAACTGTTTCAATTAATCTCCTGTGATACATAACTGAAGGGTGGGCAAAAGGTGTCCTGGTCATATAGCGTTTCCTTAACTTTTCATGCTCAACCGGCAGTTTTCGAAAAGAGAGATGTTTTCCAGCTTCATTAATTTCTTCATACCATGAACCCACACATGATATTTCGTCATTTTTTAGCAAAAAATACCTTTGTTTTTCAAATCTGGCTGGAAGTGATATGTCATCAGCATCCATTCTGGCAATAAATATAATATCAGTTCGCTGAAGGACTAATGCGAGTAAATAATTCAATGCAACTGCAAGTCCTTTATTTTCTTCCAAGCGATATAGTTTTACCCTTGGATCTGCTAATGATGAAAGATAAGAGTCAACATCATCTGCCGCAGGTCCGTCAAAAGCAATATAATATTCAAAATCACTAAAAGTCTGATTCAAAATGCTTTCTACTGACTCCTTTACAAATTCTAACTTGTCAGCATAATATATTGACATTATTACGGCAAGATCAGTCATCATTAAAGATAAAAGACAAAAGTAAAAAGATAAAAGTCAGGTATTTACTAATCATTATTTTCTCTATAATTGATTTTCCAGATAGTACTTTTTAATCCTTTTGTCTTTGGCCTTTTATCTTTTGTCTTTTTTAAGTTTATGAATTAATCAGGTTAGAGACATTACGCAGTCCACGAGGAAGCTCAATTTTAAACATTCTATTTATCTTAAAAAGGAAAATTAACCTTAAGATTAATACTTTAAGTGTTTTCCTTAAAAAGAGATACCCAATCAAAGCTGAAATCTGGCTATTTCTGATAATGAAATTATAAATCTTCATCTTCTCCTTCAGGAAAATATTACTGCGGTGATGAAACTTATAACTGGAATCAGAATGAAGTCTGAATACATTCAAAGGCTCTGGTATATATCTAATATCCGATATAAGAAAGATCTTAAAATATATCAGCCAGTCTCCACAGAATCTCATCGAGGTATCTGCTCCTCCTGCTTCAAGGTAAGTGTTTTTTCTGAATAGAACACTGCTTACATTCACAATAGGATTCTCAAAAAAGATATTCATCGATTTTCTTTTATCACAACCATTATTAAATAACTGTTCCAGTTTATGGTTTGAGAAAGCTGCACGCCTGTCAGAAGCCAGGTACTCTGTTCCTTTTCGTTCATTTATGATCCTGGAGTCTGTGAACACCAGTCCGGCATCCGGATAGTTCTTCAGGACAGTTACTGTTCTTTCAAGGAAATCAGATTTGGCAAAATCGTCTGACTCAGCGATCCAGATAAATTCACCATTAGCCTTACTTACACCAAAATTCCATTGCATGAATGGATATCCCGTGTTTGAATCATTGTAATAGGATCTTAAATCAGGATATTTCATTTTATAAAGATCAATTATATCCCTGCTGTTATCAGTTGAACAGTCATCAAGAATGATGACCTCATAATCCCTGTATGTCTGATTAAGAATACTTTCTATCCTCTGTTTCAGATATATTGAATGATTATAATTCGGTATAATTACAGAGACTGTCAAATCTGTAGTATAAGATATTCCCTGATATTATAATGACAGGGTAGAGTCTTTCATTTTAACATATTTTGTGAAGAGGATACAGTTTTTATTTACAGCGTTTGAATATCACTGTATTGTCCATTCTGTTGAGGTCCTTAAATCCGTAATTCTGCATTTCTGTAATTACCTGTTCCCACCCTTTTTCAAGAATATGTGTTGAATGATCTCCTGTCCAATTAATATTTTCACCTGTGTAAGGAATAGGGGCTTCAAATAGTACAGTCTCAATATTTGTCGAAATCCAACTGATCAGGCTAACAAATTCACTCCAACTGAAATGCTCAATCACATGTGTGGCAATGAGTACATTATATTCAATTTCCAGTGATTTGTTCCATATATAATCCTCCAGAATTATATATTTGTAACGATAATCGTTGCATCTTTGATACGGCTCGGATTCAATTATATCATAATTGTGCCAGATTTGTATGTTCTTAAATGAAGAAAGCGCTTTCAAAGCAAGATCACCCTTCCATCCTCCTATCTCAAGTACTTTAGGATGGCCATTGACAATATATCTTAACCAGAAGTCAACATGCTCAAAGTTGAAATGTGCTTGCTCTGGATATTTTTTTGACCACCTGCATGCAATCCTTTTTTTGTCACTGAAACTTAAACTGTTATATTTCTTCCTGTAATTATTGAACTCATTAATCTCATTTTTCATTTTATAGTCGCGACATTTGCTTAAAAATACTTTTGCGATTTGTTTCATACTTAACATGTCCATTTCTTACTTTCGGTTTGCCAAATATTTCATTCTAAACGCCTTAACCATGCTGTTCATATGGAACAACATTCCCTTTAAATGGTAGCGGATTTCAGTGTAGTGCATCAGGCGATCATTGTAAATATTAAAATAAGGTGTCATTATCCCTCCGAATCCTCTTATATGTTCTTCAATAGGTTTAATATCCGAACCTCCAAAATTAAAATAGTCCACTTTATCACTGAAATATTTTACAGTTTCCCATAATGCAAGTGTATGACCTCCCATCCTGCGTAAAGCAGGATCGCTCCCACTTAAAAGACCATTTGCTGATCTGCTGTTGAAAGCAACATAAGTCACTGCATGTGTCCTGCCATAGGTATCAACAGTTTTCAAAATCAGACGATTACCTTTTAGCTTAATTGCATTATCCAGTACCAATAGATCAGCCAGATTGTACTTAAATTTTATCCTATGACGCTTGTAGGACATTACGGTGAAGTTGTACACCTGTTCAAAATCATCTGATACAATAGCTTTAATTCCATTTTTTAAAGCTCTGTTTATTAAATACTTCCGTCCATGGCTCAGATTCCTCTGCAAATCATCGATGGTTTTTCCCCGATAATTCAGGATATAAGTATAACGTGTAGTCTGTTTAAGTCCTTTCCATCTGAAAGGAAGACAATCGGTAACAGTATGATGTGTACAAATCTGGACAAAATCCTCCAAAGGAATATTTTCAAGAAGGTAAATGAGCCATTTTCTTTCAATATCAGATCGTTTATCTTCTGGCAAATGTGACTGAGGCTTGAATAAAACACCCAGCGTTCTGGTTAGCGGAGGTTCGTTAATTTTATTATGCGCATCCAAGGCAGCCGGGAACCCTGCAACAATTTCACGATTCGATAAAACTGCATAGATCTTAAAATTGGATTTTGTAGCTGCATTCAACCACCATGAATAACAAAATACATTTCCCTGTTCTGACTGACTAACAAATCGATCCCAATCGTTGTAGTGTTCAGGATCCAGCATTTCTATCCTAAGGCTATCTGCAGGCAATCTTTTCCCTTCTCCTTATTAAGGTGGGTTCTAAAAATTCATTTTTTTCATTTTGATTCAAGAGAAATCGCAGAACCCGTTAATCAATTTTCTTAAATCATCATAAAACTACAATATTTTTTCGAATATCTGTATCTGATAAATCAATATTTTACCAAATTCTATCTATCTGTCTATCTATCTGTCTGTCGTTTATATGTAATATGTTTAATCGAACAACTTGTTCATAGCGGAATAAATTATACGTTAGGTTCATTAGCCCGATAACACCAGTTGCCCTAACAATACCAACTGAACGAACCATTAAGCCATTCATACTTTGTTCCATAAAACCAAATACATGTTCTACTCTTGCTCTTGTTTTTGATTTTTCCCGATTGTTTGCTTTTTGTTCTTCCGTTAATGGTTTGTTACGATATCCTTTCTCATGTACTTTGTTTTCCATCTTGTATTTGCTAATTACTTTTTCCTGAACATCACCAGTATAGGCACTATCGGCATAAAAATCCTGTCCTTTATCGTTTTCTGCCAGTAAATCATCTAATGGCTGAGAATCATGTACGGATGCATCTGTAACTTCGTATTTATCTATGAACTTGCTCTTTGTATCAACTTTTGCATGATTTTTATAACCATAAAATGTCTCGTTATTCTTTTTTGTCCATCGGGCATCTATATCTTTGTGCCTTTTTTTGTTAGGATTGTCATTCCATAGTTCATCACCTTTGCCTTCTTTAATCATTTTGTTTTCTTCCCTTGTATTACGTTGACGTGGAGCAACGGTAAAACTTGCATCTACCATTTTTCCTTCGTTCATAATCAATCCTTTTGATTCAAGATATTTTGTAAACTGTGTGAAAATCTTTTCT
>Ga0114918_10003327_pt1 | contig 14211 bp, 9 predicted proteins | sample LantaG_FD_87015 | JGI IMG/M metagenome (GOLD analysis project Ga0114918, IMG submission 87015) | Deep subsurface microbial communities from Baltic Sea to uncover new lineages of life (NeLLi) - Landsort_02402 metaG | ecosystem: Environmental > Aquatic > Marine > Oceanic > Sediment | place: Baltic...
CGGTGACGAGCCCGGCCTCCTCAGACATATAACGCAGCAGCTCCAGCTCCCAGTGCCGGCTGTCGCTGCGTGTCATCGGATGGTCCGGGTGATAACATTCGCGCCATGGCGAGGCCGTCGTCGTATCGATGAAGCGGCAGCGATAAGGATGCGTTTTCAATTCGGCGGGCACGCGCTGTTCGGCGTGCTTAATCGCCTGCCGGTCACACAACACGCCGCATGGATACATCTGGCCGTCTTTGCCTGTGACGCGCCATCCTTCACGCCGGTTGCCTTTGCTATCGAGCATGAGATCATCCGGCCAGCCTGCCTGGGTCCAGTCCGGATGTTGGCCGCGGAGTTTTTCTTTGACGATCTGCGGATCCATCAAGTCCTGGTAGATGTCGTACCGGCCCGTCAGGACACCGTCCATCTCGTTCATCGCTTTTATAGTTTCCGGCGGCTTTCGGTTGCTCCAGAGGATACGGTTGATGCCGAGACTCCTGGCTTCCCGGACAATCGCAAGGGCATCATTTTCCCAGCACCAGATATTTACTGCCCCGATGAGCAAATCCACGTTCGGATTCTCACGCTTTTTTTCTTCCAGCGTTTTGAGTTTTCCTATCTGCTTTGCGTGTTGGCGATAACGCTTGCACATCGCAACGTGCCCGCCTTCGTCGAAGAAGACGTAGCGCAATTTACGGGTATAGCCGAAGCGTTGTTTCTGTGAGTCCCATTCCGGTGCGATGCAGAGCTTTCCGTCAAGTCGTCTTATTCGAATGGAGGCATCGTCGGGCGTTTCGATGATAGCCATATGCCCTTTCTGGCCGTCTGTCACTCCCCAGAAGGCCATACAGATACCGTGCCCGCCATATGCTATAAGCCGCATTGTGTCGATTGTCTTATCTTCGACCGGATAGGATATCCCTTCATTCATAGGTACCACCAAATACGTGCCGGGTTCCGTTACGAACGGGTGCGGAAACCGAAGAGGCTGTTCGAGGTCACCTCGGCTCCAAAGCGTCACGGTGAACTCGGGACAATCCGGCTCCAATTGAAGGACCGCTTGGATATCCATTCCGGACGGAGCGTCGAGCAGGGTCATCTCGATACTGCCGGCGACTTTTGCGCTGCGGAGTATTAAGCCTTCGGCTAAGGACTGTTGTTGCCAGCTCTGCCCTGTGCGCTTGTCGGTTACGGACAAGGTTGCGTCCTCGGTATGAAGCGCCAGAGAGATCGCGGCATTACTGATAGAGAGCGCCTCCGGCAAATCTTTGGGGCGTGTTTCCAACACGTTGGCCTCTTTCACCAGCGAGAAATCATCCAACCAGACCGTGGCTGGCCGATATCCGATCAGGCGGGGGCCAATTGCGACGACGTTGCGGGGAATCACAAACCTTGAGCGCAGGAGATGCCAGTCACAGGGGCCTGCCGCGGTGCGTCCGCCGAAAGTCCACTCAAGGGCCTTCCCGTTTTCGTCATAAGTTACCACACCGATAGTGGTCTCGCCCGTCCCATTGATCTTCACCCATGCTTGAAGTGTGAAAAGGTCGCCGGTCTTGACATCAAGGCGCTTCTCAGAACTGAAACTCCAATCTTCCGCACCCCGGTGCTCGATACGGGCGGCATAACTTCCACTGCGGGAGACTTCCTTGTCCAAAGTAACTTCTCCGGAGCCTGGCTTCCTCGTCCACAACTCCACCCAGCCAGAGGCTTGGCCTTGCTCGGCTTCTTCGAATCCTCCGTTGGCTACAAGGTTGGCCGATGTTCCCTCACTGCAAAAGTATAACGACAACACGGCGTACAACAGGATTGCTTTTCGGCAAGTGCTCATCTTCAAATATCCTTCCTTGAACGACGAAGCTCGTTATGTTTCCCGGCCTTGTCGATTGTCTCAGCTATCGATACGGCGGCTCCGCCTTTTACCTTGGATTCGTCGGCGGCGGACATGAATGCGAAAATCTCAATTGTCTCTTCCTGTGGCACGGGAACCTTTCCGGTTTTGAAGAACTTGATGATCTCGTCCACTAATGGCTCGTAGCCGCCGTACTTGCCGGCCTGGATAATGCTCTTGGTGCCGAAAACCGTCGCGCCGTAGTCGTGTCTGCCTTTTCGCAGGCCCCTGTAGGTGCCGATTCGCCCGCCTTCCCAGAAACCGACGACGAATTCGTAATCCGGGGTCTGGACGCGTCGCACGGACTGACAGCCGGTGCCCATGACGGCATACAATATCTCGACGCCGTGCACGCCGTACCAGTACAGATCGGGGTGGTGCTCCTCGAGACTGCAAGGGCTGTACGCATCGCAACCGAGTATGTCACCGACTGAGTTGGTCTTTTTCATTTCGACGATGCCGGGCGAGTAACGCAGCGACGAGCTGGACCAGCAGGAGACGTTGTTTTCTTTGGCGAGCCGGAATATCTCAAGCACATCCGCCAGATTTCCCGCCATGGGTTTGTCGATAAAGAGAGGTTTCTTTGCCGCAATTACGGGCCTGGCTTGCTTAAGGTGGGGCCTGCCGTCGACGCTTTCCAGCAGAATGCCGTCGACTTTCTGACAAAGCTCTTCGATCGAATCGACGATTTCCACGCCGTACTTGTCACGAAGCTCCTCGGTGTATTTGTCAACGCGATCGGCTGAGGAGGGTATGTCCGGCGAGCCGCCGGGATATCCTGCGACGACTTTGCAGCCGTAATTCTTCGTCGGGTCGTTGATTAACTTTGTAAAGGCCGTCACGTGGGATGTGTCCAGGCCGATTATGCCGATGCGAAAGACTTTTTGCTGAGCCTGAGCATCGTGCATTAGGGTAAGGAACATAGCCAGCAGGACGATTAGCAGAATGTTGCGCTTCATAGTGACATCTCCAAATTAAATAATGGTTGCATTTTTTGGTTCCTCTTTTCGATCAATCGTATTGAGGAATCTTCATCAGTTCTCCTTTTTTCAGCGCCGACTGATGCGCTACGATTCCGGGGACAGTATACGCAAGAGATTCGTACACGTCTACTGCCGGCCGGCGGTTGTGGATTATGGCGTCAACAAATTCGTGCGTCAGGAACGTGTGCGAGCCTTCGTGCCCGCTGTTATGACGAAGCGGCTCGGGCAGCATGTCTGTCTTCCACCATTCGGGCTGTTCGTACCGCTCGAACTTCGGCGCCTTTCGCTCGAATCCGGCATCGTCCTTTTCGATTTGCTCTGCCGAGCGGACAATCACCGGGCCGATGCCGTTGGGATGCGGCGCGTAGAAGCTCATTTTATCGCCTATCCACTGCGCCCGCTCGCAGCCGCGATGGGCGCCTTTCCACCAGATATTTACTCGGAAGGCGTTGCCGCGGTTGGTCCTGAACATCGTCGATTCGTTCCAGAACGGATTTTTGTACGCGTTGTCTTTAAGGATCTGGCTGTCGTCGCCCCAGCCGTGACAGACCGCTTCGGTCAGGCGCTCGCCGGTGACGCCGACAAGCTGGCTGGTGCAGTGGGTCGGGTAGTGCATGGGCGCCACGCCGTATCGCCAGGTTCGCCTGCCGTTCCAGAAGTAGAGTACTTCCAGCCCGGGGTGCTGGTACTCGGCCTCGCAGTAATAAAGTGAGCCGAACTTTCCCTGCTTGTAGAATTTTCGGGCTGAGATCGTGGACTGCTGATAATGGCCGGTCTCGGCCATCATGTAAGTCAGGCCGTACTTTTTAACGGTGTCCAGCAGCAGTTCGGCTTGCTCGATTGTTGCCCAGGCGGCGGGGACGGCGGATATTACGTGCTTGCCGTTTTTCATCGCTTCTACGGTGTGCTGTACGTGAAGGGGGCCGTCGGTAAATATCGCTACCGCGTCGATATCTTTGGCGAGCACCAGCTCTTCGAGCGAGTTGTATGCTTTCGGGCAGTTGTAGACCTTCATTAATCCCTTGCGCCGGTCCTCGCGCAGGTCGCTTACGGCTTGGACCTCGCAGTCCGGATGTTCGTGCCATTGAAAAGATGTGCCGAACCCGCCTCCGACCACGCCGATACGAACTTTCTTCGGGGCGGTATTGACCGCCAGGGCGGCCTGTGAAGTCAGCAGCGTTCCTGCAAGAACAGAGCCGGTTTTTTTCAGAAAATCACGCCGGGAATTATGTTTTTCGGATCTTTCTATAAGCATTATTCAAGCTCCTTTATATAAATATTCGCGAACTGAACATGGTCTCCGTGATGTTGCAGGGCGATGGGGCCGCGTTCGGGCAGTCCTGGAAGCCGGACTTCGCGAATTACTGTTTTGCCGTTTACAGTGATGGTGACTGTCTCGCCGATAGCGGTGATTTCGAAGCGGTTCCATCGCCCGACGGGATTGTCCGCGTTGAGAATCGGAGTCGCGGCCCTTCGCACTTCGGGCGGCATATTCATGTCTTTGCGGTAGCCCCAGATTTCGCCCGAGCCGACCGGCCAGTTCCAGATATTAATCTGGCTCTTCGAGGAGCCGCGCAGGTAAATGCCGCTGTCACCGGCGTCCATAACGGGGACTGTCAATGGTTTGCCGTCGGTGCCGGTGGCCTCCGAGCCGTCGGGCAGTACCAAGGGGACATTTTCAATCGTCGGTTCGTCCGGCAGCCGCCAATCGACTATGAGAATAAAATTGCCGAACTGGCGCTCGGTCCAGAGATTTTTGTCCTCCGCCTGGCTCTTGCCGTCGTAGTCGAGAATCCAGTTCCTCGCTCGCCAGTGGCCTTCGTGGCCTTTCGTCTGTTTGAAGCCGCGAAGGTCCAGCCCGTTGTATAGGCAGCGGAAGCCCAGATCTTTCTGTGCGACGACGTCCGCCGGCGGGTTTGTGCCGGGCAGCTTGCGAATGCGGATATTGCGGAAGTGAACTTCGCTGCCCTCGGATTCGAGGCAGATGTATCCTTTGCGCGGATTCAGGTGATAGCCGCGAGTGACAATTTTGCCGTTGACCGCGAGGCTCGCCGTTCCGTTTCGGCTCTCGACGCGATAATGGTTCCATTGCCCGGTGGGTTTCATTCTGTCCTCGGAGGGAAACGAGCGTATCCAGCCTTTCGGATGGGGCTTGTCCGGCGTCATTGTCGCGCCGTGAATGGAGAACATGTCACCCGCATTGCCGTCCATGATCTGCAATTCAATCGAGCGTGTGAACGGCTGGCCCACGGCTGTCACAGGATCGGAGTGGATGAACAGGCCTGCGTTGCCGCCCTTTTTTATGTGTCGCCACTGAAGCTCCAGCACGTAGTTTTCGTATTGCTTTTCGGTTCTCAGCACGCCGGTCGGAATTCCCGTACAGATAATTGTCCCGTCCCGCACCGTCCACGTCTCCGGCGCGCAATTGACGTTCACCCAGCCGTCGAGATCGCGGGCGTTAAAAAGCTGCACAAATTCTTCGCCGGCCGCCTGCAGACTGCTTGTGCAACAGAAGATGCAAATTAGAAGCAATATCAGCTTTTTCATCGTAAAGGCTCCATTTCGATTTTTGAGTAATGATTTCAAAATCGACAATCGTCAATCGACAATCGGAAATTATTTGCCCCGGTCGGTCACAAGATTCCCGAATGGCGCCAGAAGCTCGTACTTGTTCCGCCACGTCGTGTACATAATTCCGCTGGCCCCGGGAGTGGCCTCCAGGACGTCGAGCCATCCGCTGGGATTGTCCAGGGTGTCGCCGTCGTAATAAGCACCTGCCATAGTCCTGAAGCCCAGCGAAGAAAAGAATGCGAGGCTCTCGGCGCGCTTCTCGTAATACCAGCAGACAATCACCAGGTCTTCGGGGACGTAGTTCCATGACCCGGTGAAGTCGCCGTCGACCAGATAATAATCGGCGTGAGCATTGTGATTCGGGTCGAGCATGTCCGACCACACGAGGACCTCCGCCTCGGGGTTGACACTGCGGACGATTCGAACCTGTTCGGTAATGCAGTCACCGAGTATCTGGGCCATCGTCATATTGCGTTTTTTGCACGCCTGGCACGAGCCGCCGGCCCTGATCTCGTCCATGCTCAGCAGATACCTGCTCGGCGCGAGAATCTCGTGCAGGAGCCTTATCTGCCTGTCCCAGATTTCATAGACTTTCGGCTCGGACATGCAGACTGTCACCTGCCCGCTGTTAATCGCGATGCCGTGATAGTAGCTGACCTTCAGTCGTTGGCCGTTTCTGATTTTGCTGCCCGGCGGTATTTCGATAGCGACAGGCTCATGGTCGAACCTAAAGTTCAACTGCGGGTCCGCTATCGGGGCGTAATCTTTGTTCTCTTTATAGACCAGGTGAGTCTGCTCATCCTGTACCGTCACAGGTGTGCCGGGACGTCTCAGGACGTTCAGCAGTCCGACCTCTTCGACTCTCAGTTCGTCGATCCAGAACCGGCCCGATTGCCCGCCCCATGCGCCGAGATAGATTCTGACCCTGTCGCAGCCCAGACTATTGAAACCCATCGTGACTTGCCGCCAGTCGGATGTTGACGAGACTCTCGGGTCCAGGGGGGCGATGTCGCGCCCTTCCGTGCTCAAAACCATGATGTGAAATGCCCCTTCCGGCTGAAGCGATTCGGTCCTGACCATACAGCTTAACCGATAGCACCGGTGCGGATCGACCTTCACTTCCTGCATGACGCGTGCGTGGCCGTGCTCGTAGTTGCCGAAGTTCTCGAACCGCAGCGAAGTCCTGCCGCTATTGAAAACACTCGTGTCTATGAACGAAACCTCGCCGGGCCGGTCGTGGAAGTTATATCCTTTGAGATTGTTTCCTTCGTACTGCTCGAATCCCGGATTTAAGATTTTTGCAGTAGTGCTTGGGACGAAATGCGCCTGATTATTTTGAACAACAAACAGAGCGTCTTTTACAGGCAGGCCCGCCGCCAGGTTCTTGTCTTCGGCGAGTATGGAACCTCCGTATCCGGCGGATAGGACGATCGGGATGATCTCGAAATCCTGCTGCTTGCAGAGCTGCCTGACCTGCTTAAGCCTTTCGAAGTATTCCGGGTCCCGGCCGTCGAGCCTGTCGAGCCCTGCTGCCAGAACCATCCCGTTCAGCCCGGACTCCGAGGCGGTCTTAACGATGTTCTTAATATCGACAACATCACTGTCTCGCTGGAGCGACCGCGATACATAAACCCAGCGATAAGGATATTCTTGCCCCTGAGATTCCCGGGCAAGTGAACCGAGCAAAGCTGCGAACAATATAAGCGTTAGAAATATCTTTCGTTTGACCATTTGTCACATTTTCTCCTAATGAAGTATGGATGTGTATGATACTGTACCCGCGAACCAGACGACAAGAAGATTTTCCAAATCCACGTAAATCGACTCTTCAGGCGTAGACGTGAAGATCAATAATAGCCTGAAAATATGTGATAACGAGACTCACTTGTGTTATACTGAAATTTCCGGGTTTCGACCTTAGCAAGGATATTTTATGCGAGTCTTGATATATGTGGTGTCAAATCTTTTTGTAGCGGCAGGCTTGGTCATAGCTTTCTGGTATGTATTGAGGAGCGGCAAGATATTGAAGGGGATACTCATTGGTTGGGGATTGAGCATCTTATGTATCTTTCTGGATTCAGTTGTATTCCCGGGAGTCGTTGCCGTATATAACAAAGAATACAGTCTATATTTCCCTGAGGCAATCGCCGTTCCCGCTATAATATTCACTGGATGGTTACCCGCCTCGGTTGTCGCCATAGTAGCTGGGTTCATAAGGCATGTTACTAAGCGTTTTTGGCCACACTTGGGACAAGCGGGAATAAAGAAGGGGGATGAATAAAGAACTCAAACTGAACGATTTTTGTTGTTATGCTGAGCCGGAAGCAAAGGATCTGATCAACGAAACGTTCACATTTTATGTCAGGCGATTGTCTAAATGGCTGGGGAGCCATCCTACAATGACTTGCTGTGTTTCGTCATCCCAGAAGAAGTAGACGGCCAGACAGTATCGGTCATCCTTGGTTTTGCCTTTCCGAATATGCCGTTCAAGAAACTGCCTGTTCGTGGTGTGGCATGGATATTGGACGAAGTAAGTATCGCCTTCCTCTCCGGCTCGCTCCCGTGCAATCGAGGGCGAATATTCAACCTTTAAAGCAGCAATCTGCCTGTCGAATGCTTCCTTTGCACCATCGTAACGCAGTCTCATGTTCCGGTATTCATTAGCAAGCAGGAGGAGGGTCCAGTAGACAAGCTCGCTGTCTTCGTAGAGGGCGTCTTGCACAGCACGTATAGCGCGAGGGTGCAAGGTTAGACGACCGGCTAAGTTCCTGCTAACCCATTCTGGTAGATCCTGGTAGTCTTGAGGAATTTCGATAGACTTGTCCGGATCTTCCCCTGTTTTTTCGGTCAACCTTGTACGGAATGATTCAACCTGCCAGCGAAGATTTTTGTTTTCGTCGATATAATGGTCACGCTCCGTTTCCGACTGAGCAACAAGATCCATCATCTCATCCCGTTCCTCTTCGATCTCCTTGATTTTTTCTTGCAAGACCACGATCTCATCGTCGTAGATCGCCTGCCACTCCGCCTCCTCGTTTGCTTCGGAGCGTACGATTTCCGATTTGCATCGTCTGGCGTCAGTAAAGAACAGGCAGCCACCCCAGTCGACCTGCCTCGTGGCAGACTCCTGATGTGCCCGTTCAGCCAGAAAAGCTACAAAGGCTTCCTCTCCCTCGAGGCCCTTGTAACGCTTGAAGATCATGTTCTCCGCCATTGCCAGTGGGTGATCTGCGAAGGGAGAATCAGTCTCGAAGTTTAATCCCGGCCTATAGGTTCTCGCAGCACCTTGGAACGCCGACCAAACTTTGCCGACACGGGCTGTCCATCCGAAACTCGTGTCATGTGGAAGGACGGCAACATGTGCAAGCCCCAAAGTTCGTCGGGATAGTTTATATTCGTCTAATACATATCGGTATACCTTGCCAGGAAGTCTTTTGGCATCGGCTTCTGTAAGCAGATAGACAGGTAGTACACGTTGTGGGTCAGTAATGAACTGGTAGAACATTTGCAAGTCATTGTCAGTGTTCAGATACCAGGGCTTATCTTCAAGCTGCCGTACTGTGGAAAGTACAAAGCTGTCGGCCAAGTACTGCACAACCTTCGGACGTGTTAGGGTAATTTCGGCATCGCAGTAGGGCTCTGAAGTACAGAACACGCGTACGCCGAATTGGTGACTTCCTTCCTCTTTTCGCTTGAGTGCTAAGTCAGTCGTCCACATCCGACCGGGCACAGGCTGTCGCTCACCGTGAGGACGGTCTTGGTGCGTGAGACGAAGGGAATCGAACAGTCTCCACTCACGCCCTTAAAAATCCCGATTCCACAAAATGATGGCGCAAAATCCGGCGCACTTGAGAGCGATTTTTTCAAAAAGTACCCAGATTTTGCAAACATCATAGCCGCTTCGAACCTTTCAAAAGACTTCAAAAAAGCAATCATTGCATCGCTAAAATACAAGGTGATTTTATGACTTTACTAAAAATAGGGCAAGAAGAAACTCCGATAGCCTTTGAACCGGCATTAAGGGACGGAAACCGTACAGATATGACATGTTTGGCGCAGATTGTCCACGAACACCCTAAATTGGCCGAACTCATAGAGTCCTGGTTTATGGAACATTGCGGATCTCTTACAGAGCGAGAACAAGGTGCGATCCGGAAATTACTTGGGCAGAAAGGATAGGCTATGGAGCATTTGTTTGACACAGGAATTGCTCAGAAGTATGGTGTGGACGCCGCGATTCTTATTCGGCATCTACAGTTCTGGCTACTCAAGAACAAAGCTGATAAGAGACATCAACACGACGGCCGGGCTTGGACCTATGGTTCGGTACGAAGCTTCGCAAAGATATTTCCCTATTGGACATCGAAACATATCTCACGGCTTCTCAATACGCTGATGGTTAAGGGGATATTGCTCAAGGCTAATCATAACAAGACGACTTATGACCGTACGCTCTGGTATGCGTTCGCGGACGAAGAAACCTTCTTATCGAGTCAAAATCCCATTTCCCAAAAAAGGAAAATGGATTTACCCAAAGGGGAAAATGGATTTCCCCAAAAAGGCAAACCAATACCAAATACAAGCCCAAATAGAAGCCCAGATAGAAACAACAACAGAGTTGAGAAATCTCTTAATGAGGTTTTGGAGGTGGGTTGCCGAATTAAGGAAAAGGTTAATCTGCTGGCCCGGCAGCTCAATTCGACCTTTCATCCGAACACCCGTGAGCGAAAGACTTTCGGCAATATCATCGCCTACTTCGTCAGCCAGGCCGAAATGGACGAACAGAAAATCTGTTGGTTCACCGATGCAATTGAGTGGGCCAGGATTGCACGTGCCGAGGGCAGGAAGGCCGGCGGTAAGGCTCTGTTCGTCGCCACGGTTAAAGAGAAAACCGGTTACGGGAGCAATCCCAAGCTCCTGTCCGGTAAATCCCGCGAGAATCCATGTGCCCGGGCCAGCCCGGCGGCCTAATTCAAACATGTAATGAAACTACACTTTTATGATAAGTTCCGGCGAATTAGAAGTATTTCAGGTGGTGCATGATGAGTAGTTCAACAGTAAAAACTAACAAGTTCTAAAACACGAAAGGGTTGGTTATGGCCACACAAAGAGGCAAAATACTCTTGGAAAGAAAGAAAATCGATGCTTTGTTGAGAAGAATGAGAGTATTGCGCAAACAAAAGGAGATATCGTGTTACGATATGGATAAGCTTGAAAAAGTGGTGACGATGGCAAGCTGGTATATCAGAGGAGTCGAAGAATTTGCCAGAACTCGCGGCCAGTATCAGGAGTGCTTTCCAGCTTTGGCAAAGGGGATATCTCGGAGCTTTAATGCGACGTATGAAGAGATGGCGATCTGCTTTGGTGTCTCGCATAAGACCTTCTGTGAATGGATACGAACTTATCCCAAGCTCAAGACGGCGATAAATGTGGGGAAAAGGATTTTTGCCAGAGCTGGAGGTCCTGATGCTTACTATGTGCGGTTGTTCTATCCAGGTGTAGCAGAACGAATCTGCTCAGAATTTAACGCTGATGATGAGGGGCTTGCTCGGTGCTTTGGCGTAGACTTAGAAACGTTCAAACAATGGCTGCAGGATGATCCGAAGTTTTTGAACAGCGTAATCCACGGCCGCCAGGTGGATACAGGAGAGAGAAAACGCATCGCGAACGAAGTCTGGGGGGGCCTGCAGGACCCGAAAGATGATAACCGGATAAGGCTTAGATACCTGGACTTACTGCAGGATATGGTCGACCCGGAAAAGAAGATTCTATCAGACGAAACAACATGTGATTTCACGAGAAGGATTAGCCGATTGGTGGACCTGCTTTGCTCGAAGGACGATACCTCCATCTTGTCTTGGCTGAACCAAAATGTCGAGAAGGAGGCCCGGGCTGATTTATTGAGGAGTGTGGAAAAAGACTATCGGGAAGCACTTAAGAGATACAAAGTATCAGTTTGTTTCCGACCTGATGAGGCCCAGGGGCGTTTCTTCGACGGGCTGCAATACGTGTATTGTGAGTTGATGCGGCTGCCGGCAAATGATAAGACGCGAGTTGATTCTTACGGGTGGTTGATGAGGAAAAAGTGCAGGTTAAATTATGTAATTGTCGCTGGCATAGTGGGTCTGTTGATTGAGAGAATGAGAGAAAATGAGCCGGAAGAAAGCAAAACCGATGCTGAGTAAACGAAGGATCCGGGAGATCGCCAGGCAAGGCAAACAGATAGTGCCCCAGATTGGCGAGCTGGCGGCGATGGCCGAGGAGCACCGGAAATACGTTCGTCAGGGCAAAAAGCCCAAAAAGAAGAAAAAACGCAAGCCAAAACCTCAGCTCAGGGCGACGGACTACGTCACACCGGGCCAGTTTGCCAGGATATTCAATCTTACGGAAGCCATACCGAAAAAGGTTATCACACGGAAAGCACTAAATCAGGCATTGCTTATAATCATGGTCGAATCGGGCCTGCGGATATCGGAGGTCTGCAATTTACGACTAATGGATCTGCCGGGTTATCACGGCAAGCAGCAGTTGCAGATAATAGATGGTAAGGGCGGAAAAGATCGTGTTGTCGATATTTCAGATGACCTGGCCGATTTTCTCAAATTTTACGTATCGAGATACAAATCAGGCTGCGGGCAGGAAAACTGGCTTTTCCGTTCCGAGCAGGGCGGTCGATTGTCGACTGGGGCGGCCAGGTGTAAGATTAAGAGGCTGGCTGTCAAGGCGGGTGTGTGGACTTTCACGAAGGTCGATGGAACGATAGCGACTAAATTCACACCGCACAAATTGAGGCATACGATGGCAATGAACCTACAGGAAAGTTCGGGGCAGATAACTATTGTGCAGGAAGTATTGGGCCACAGCAGGATCAATACAACGAATATTTACGCAAAGTCGCTACCTGAAATAAGGCTGGCGGAAATCAATAAATCGAGCAGGAAATTCCAGGAGCGGTCCGGCATGGATTTACAAAAATTGACGACCCCCCAAGAATCCGAAAAATGCGGTTAACAATGGATATAATGAGGTAATTGTTACCAGGCAATACAAACGTTAAACAAAAGGACAGCAAAGTTTAATGTATATCTTAAATAATGAGTATTTATGGACTTATAAAGGTACAGATAAAAATAACAGAAACTGAGAAAGAAAGCACACTTGGACTATCGCAACCATTGAGAGTCCAAGTGTTGATAATTGTGCTAAAAAAGGGCGGCGATGCCATCTCCAATGGAGAAAGTCTGAGGGAGTCCGACATCGAAAAAGGCCGAGTGTGGCGAGACTCCTCGGCCTTTCTTTGAGGGGGATGGTTAATTGCACTGCTCACCTAAAGATCGGGCGTTAGAGCGGATACTCGCGAACGAAATTTCAAGCCGAACCGCCAAAATCCTGCACTTTCAAAATAAGGCGTCTGACAGCCGTTCTAAGCGATGATCAGGAAAACAAATCCTATGGGGTGGAACTGGTTTGCTTCTCGTAACCACGGCGGCAAGGCGCTTGTGGCCGGGGGTATCTGTAAGCGGTTCATCGTGCCGGTACGAAAAATTTCTTGAAATATTTTGGAATTTTGTTGCAAAGCTCTGGGATGCTGTGATAATTGCAAGTATGGAATCGCTTAAATCAAATCTGTTTGACATCAAAAATTATGGCCAGGGTAGAGATCTATCCGAAAGGACGATCCGCGCTTCAAGCGATTCCAAAAGCCCTGGCCGCTTATTTTCTCGAAAGGAGAAAAGTTATGGAATCGCTACAGCAACCACAGGGGGGCAATGAAAACGAATTAGCGGAGCGGAAAATGAAAAGGCGAGTTTCACAAAAGGCAATTGAGGACATGGTAAACTCATCGTGTCGCTCATCGAGCTGGACGCTGAAAATATTTAAGGCCCTGATACCAGTTCTGCCTTTGATCGAGGACGGCTGTGAAGAGACGGCCATAGACCTGGCTATTAAAGAGCTGACCAAAACAACGCCATACCATAATGATGAAGATGGTATCAGGGCTGAAATAAGAAGCCTTCGTAGGGTCATAACAGAGTTGCAGAACTACGCCGATAAAGAGGCCGTTCTCGATGTCGCTATTGCTGAGTTGGCGAAGATAGAGCGAAAGATCAAGCGGCTCAAAAAGCTATGGCCAGCGGTACGGAGAATCTTCAAAAACCTGGATCCACGGACAAGGGCTTTATTTTCGGTTCACGAAGAACTGATAAGACTCGACGGCGTGACATCATTAGACTACGGTGACGCTCTCGACGTGTTCACGTTTACTCCTATTGAGTTCCTGAGAAGCGATCCGGGTCTGGCTCCGGCGATTGAGGCTTTTGATTTGGCCTGTGACGTTAACGAAATGCTTCAGTAGTTTACAGCACGGGGCCGGCATTCCGCACCTGGCCGGCCCCTGCTTTTATAGAAACGAGAGAAAACATGGCTTCAAATAATAGTCTTATTAACCGGGCTCAATGCAAGAAATTCACCCTGCGGTGGGCTCAGGAGAATCGAAAGGGTTGGGCGCCCGAGCGGGTCGGCAAACAGTTCCTGGACGATCTGGACACTAAGGTCCGCATCGTGATACAATCGGCGATCAGACGGCATCCGAGCATCGGAAAAACCATAAAGGATATGGGGTAAAGTAGATGGACCCGGCTGGCCAGGACGAAGACAGTTCTGAAACGAAGAAATTCGATTGAACTGAAAGCCAAACCCCCATAGAGCCGCGATCTGCGACCGAGGTGACCCCAGAGTCCGGCAGGGGGTCGGATAATTGACCCAGGACGTTGTGGCGCCTCA
>Ga0114918_10003328_pt1 | contig 14206 bp, 10 predicted proteins | sample LantaG_FD_87015 | JGI IMG/M metagenome (GOLD analysis project Ga0114918, IMG submission 87015) | Deep subsurface microbial communities from Baltic Sea to uncover new lineages of life (NeLLi) - Landsort_02402 metaG | ecosystem: Environmental > Aquatic > Marine > Oceanic > Sediment | place...
ATCGTTTTAATCATTATGATAATTCGCCTTTAGGTACAAGGTTTATAATTTTGGTTTCATCCCACGTTGGATTTTCAGCCAATAACTTTAATCTCAATTGCTCATACACATACCACATTGTTTGTAAAGCGTTGAAATCAGGAACACCACTTGGTATTGGATTGTAAGGAATACTGTAAGTTTTACCGAACGGCATTTCGTTTGTCCTCGAAGCGGAATCTCTCCAATCAGACAAATAATATTTTTCTATTTCAATAAAACAAAAAGGTTGGATTTCCAAAACATGTTCTTTGTTTAACGCTGTAAAAACATCAATAACAATATACTTTGGAACAACCTCTGAATTATCCTCTACTCTGTGTGAAATGTTTGTGTTTTGTAACATCTTTATATAGTTTTTAATTTTAATTCTAATTCTTGCATTAAACGTGTTTCTATTTTCGTTCTACTCCCTTTAATCATTCCGCTTGAAACAGAAACCCCTTTTTCCATGTGAGTTAATGTTAATTGAAAATACTCACTACCGTTTGTAAACCAATCTTTTCTAATTTCAGAATATTCCATAATTACCAAATCTTTTCTAATTTAAAATTAATGTCAATAATAGCAGAACCCGCTATGGTTACGTATATATCTTGATCGGCTGTTCTACTAAAATAATCCAAAAGTAAAGTAATTTCTCCATCAAAATCGGCAGCAATTACAGCACCGCTATAAATATCAACACCACCACTTGTTGTTCCAATATCGAAATTTGTTGTTGCATTTGATGAAGTTTCATTCAGAAAACAAGATACAATTTTATACCCCGCAGGAATATAGATGTTCAATTGGTCAACCGTTGAATCTAAGTTGCTTTCAATTAAAATAATTGAATCATCAAATTCCTCTTGCTCTTGATCAACGTATGTGCTTGTTACAGTATCAAAAACCTTTGCCGTCCCCTCTCCTTGATTAGTGTTATCAACGTTATCCTCAGCACCAAATTCCAAATCAACTTCCGTAGAATCATTCCCTGCGTTATCTGCAACCGAACCGTTAAGAAAGTCAAGATTTGTTCTTGCTATTTTACTTACGCCACCATCTTGAATTGTATGACCACCGCTAGTGCTACCGCTACTTTCTTTCCAACTAGCATTACCACTTGCATCTGAAGTTAATATGTAACCATCAGTTGCACCACTTGTCATTTGGAAATTAGTGGATTTTATGTTTGTTCCACAAACTGTTGTTCCTGAAACTAAAAGACTTATTATGTTTGTTGTGGCACATACATTTCCAGTAACACATAATGAAGTACCATTAAATATTAAATTAGGTTCTGAACAAATTGTTCCTGAACTATTGTAAGTACCGATACCATTAACAGTATTACCTGTCCAAATTAAACCACTAGCACTTGGTGCTTCCCAACTAGCATTACCACTTGCATCTGAAGTTAATATGTAACCATCAGTTGCACCACTTGTCATTTGAAATTTACTTGAAATTAAATTACAACCAAAACAAATCTTCTTTGTTGTTGCATCCCAACCCAAATAATTTCCACCAGTTCCAGATGGTGTATTAAGTATTGTAAGATTTGGTACTATAACAGTGTTTTGATATAAATCTACAGGTATTGTGCATGTATTAAACCCAATAAATGTTGAATTAGTGTTCCCACTACAAATAATACTATTTTTACCTCCAATAAGATTAGAATCTGTTGAACAAACAATATTACCACAACCAATTGATATTGAACTATTTCCTATTGATTGTGCACCAAAACCAATTGCAGTCGATGCGTTTCCTGAACTATTTGCATTATAACCAATTTCAATTGAATTAGGTATTACAACACCACGAGCCATAAAAATTGTCGTTCCAGAAACTCTATATCCTGTATTTGAATTAATTTTACCTGTCGTACTAATTATATTTGTACATCCAGATAAATTAATTGTATCACCACTTCTTTGTTCAAACTTATTGGAACTTAAATTAAGTTTGTTGTCATATCCAACCATAGTTTTTCGTTTATTATTTATAAATACTTTAAATTCAAACTTAATATTACTTAAACAAAAAAATCCCATTAAAAATGTTAATAGGATTTTCATTAAATATATTTTAATTTCTTATTTTTGTTTATTCACTCCTTCAATAATTTTATTAATATCAAACATATTTATTGTGTCATACGGAAATTGTTGGATTTGTCCATCAATTGCAAATTGGTCGAGATAACTAAATTTATTAAATTCTCTTACATATCCACCATTTGGTGTTATATTAATATTTTCCTTATACCCAAAAACTTCTGGTTTATTTCCAATCCAAACAACAGTGCTTTGTAAATCTAATGCTGCTGCAACATGTTGAGCAAAACTATCCATAAATAATCTTTTTGTGCTTAATGGAAAAACAGCATAAAGTTCTCTAAGAGGTAAATTTAATAATTCAGTACCCTGTAATGCTGGTTGTTCTGGTGTTCTAATATGTAATATTCTATATGACTTACTAAAATAATTTACTAATTTTTGAGCAATTTCAATTGGTATATCTCTGAACCATGATTTCTTACTATATTGTTGATTACTTCCACCATGAGTTTGAAGTAGCATGATAGGTCTACCATCTGGTTTAATTTTATCTTTTGCTATCTCAATCTCTCTTGGGTTTAAATAAATTTTTGGTTTTATACCATCAGATTCAATACTATACATATCACACCAAGACTCCACAAGATGTTTTCTCTGTAATATATGATCTTCACTAAAATATACTTCCTGTCTTAAAATTATCGTATCTTCTTTAATATAATCATCAAAGAAGTATTGCATTTGACCGAAAGTGTAAAATCTAAATACGTCTGGATTATAGAAAAAAGGACCGTCCCATGCCGTTACTACCACTAATTTCCTATCAGGATATTTTTTCTTTATTGCTCTACAAACAGCAGTAGCCATAACTTGTTTACCATGTCCACCTTCTGTATGTAATATTACGAATTTATCCTCTTCTTTTATTGTACCGTCATTTTTCATGTTATATGTTTTTATTTATTATAAAATTTTATAGTTTTTTATAAATACTCTATTATTTTAGAAAAACCAAAATTTAATAAAAAAAATGGGGATAATTATTATCCCCATTTATATAAATCATATTAATTATTAGTTCACGAATGAAAGTGCAAACCAAGTTGTTCCATTATATACAATTTCTAGTGCACCATAATCAGTATTAATTATTGCACAATCTGAACCATCAATATCACGTGTGTTACTAATAATTGTTATATTATTACTTAAAGCAGTACCACTATAATCTTTTAATTTAAATGCTTGACCAGTTAATGGTGTTGAAGGTAATGTTACATTACTACCACCACTAATTAATTGTACGAAAGAACTACCAGTAGATAATGTATATGTCCCACCACTAGTATCTATTGGGTAGATATTATTACTATTAATGTTATTATTAACAGCAGTATCAACATAAAGTTTAGAAACTAATGAATTATTTGTGAATCCAGTACTATAATCATCACCATATTGAATACCACAAATTGATGATCTGCTATCAGTAATAGTAAATTGCGATGCACCAGTTAAGGTAAGTGTTATTCCTTCACTTATTGTACCACCAAGTTTCACATCTGACCCAGATTTTGTTAAACCTTGAGTCGCACCAGTTATACCACCAATTGCAGTTTGAATATCAGAAGAATCGATCACAAGTGTAGCTCCGTTCAAATTATTTGGGCGAACACTAATTTCACTACCTACTGAAGTACCTGTGCTGCTAACAATATTAGCAACAATATCTTGAGAATCAGTATATAATATATTACTACCACTAGTATCAATTAAAAGAGGAACTTGATTAGCATTTGCTAAACAATTTGTAACCCTTAAATCAAATGTACCGCTATTATCACAAATACCTATACCAGCAGTTGTTGCACTAATACAACTACTAATTGCACTATAAATCTCACTAGAATCAGTATATAATGTGTTTGTACCACCAGTATTAATTTTAACACAAACTTCAGTACCAGTAGGACTAGCAACACAAGCTCTTACATCAACATATCCTGTTGTATTTGCACATGTTAAACCATAGCGGAATGTTGTATAATCTAATTCAAGAGCATTTGTATCAAAACATAAACCTGAATCACTTGGAGAAAGTTTAACTGCAACTTCTTTATTAGTACCACTTGTTGTTACACAAATACCATTACCTTCTACAATTCCTTGTTGAACTGAAAATAGTGAAAATGTTAATGTATCACCACTATCTACAGGGTCAGGTGATGTTAAAATCCACTGACTATTTCCATTGGTCGTACCAGTATTTACTGGAATTAAATCACCATTACTAATTTCACTACTTGGTGAAAAGTCATAATCAACAGTACGACCCCATGTACCAGTACTTGCACTATATATACCATTCTCAGTACCATCAGTTTGATCTTTCACTAGTACTCGATTACCAGCACTAATGGTAATCCCATCAATAGTAGTAAGACCATTTAAATCATTATTTCCTGTTGTAGCAACAACAACTGCTTCATGAACATTTAAACCAGTTGCAACTGTGTCAACATATTCTTTATCAACAAGAGAACGGCTTGTATAATTTAAACTATAATCACCATCATATTGTAAACCACTTGGGTTTGTTGTGTTATCAGTAACTAACATTGGAACTGATGCATTGAAATCCAATCCAATACCAACTCCACCTGTCATATCATTACTACTTGCAGTTGTACCACTTTGTGCTTTTAAATAAATTGCACCATTTGATTTACTATTTAAAGCAATATCATTTGTATTTAATGTAGTTAAACAAATACCATTTAAATCGCCTAATGTTAATAAATAACTACCACTTATTGTTGTAGCACCATTTAATGTACCACCTAAATCAACAGCAGTGCCATTTGCAGCAGTACCACTACCACTAGTTAAACTAAATGCATTATTAGTAATTGCAGTATCAACATATTGTTTATGAACTAATGAACAATTTGTTAAACCAGTATAATTTGCTGAATATAATATACCTTTTTTTGTTGTTCTTGAGTCTGTAAAAGTTGCATCAGTTGAAGCTAAGTTAAGTGTGTATTGTAAATTTGTTGTACCGTTGGCATATATCTTACTTGTCATATCACCGTTAGTGCAAAAATTAATTCCACCCCCACCAACAATATCACAAACAGTCCAACCACCACCACACAAATCTTTAAACGATACTCCACCATAATTACAATCACAAAAACGCAATCCACCACCACCAGTGTCAATAAACTCAGTACCACCACCACCAGTGTCAATAAAACATAATCCACCACCACCGATTTGGTCAAAGATAATTCCATAACCTTCAGTATCATTAAACCTTATTGTTCCTGTACCACCAGTATTGTCAACCAAAAATGAATCGATACCAACAAATTCGACAGGATATGTTCCAGTAATTGTAACACCACTTGTTAATGTACCACCTAAAATAACAGTAGTTCCACTTATTACTGATAAACCATTTGCTGCGCTAACAACACCACCATCACTGGTTTTAACAACTAAATCACCATCAAGAATACCATCACCATACCAGTATTCAACACCAGCTATATTTACCGTTAAACCTTGACTTCTCAACCCACTTGGAATTGCTGTATTTACAGCAGCTACATCTACATAAGGTTCAGTGTTATTTAAATACTTTGCATCGACTGGTTTCGGAACTTGAATTTTTATATTGTCACCTAAATTAATTGCCATTTTATTTGTTTTTTATTATTTCGTATAATTTTTTTCCTCTGTTTTTAAATTTTATGGTAATGAATAAGAGCTAAATGCAACTGTATTTACATCACCAACAGTATCACTCATATAAACATTATAACTAATCCCTGACCAACGATCAGTACTTACCGATAAATTACAAGTATCTGGATATTTATCACTTGGGTTACCTATTGTACCACAACTTAAAGCACTTTCACACCAATATGTTCTTGCTGCACAAGCAGCAGGAAGTGCAAACCAAGTCCATTGACCAGTAGCACTGAAAGGAACTGAAGTACATGTACCAGCATTTACAATCACTTTTGTTCCACCCGTTACAAGAGCACCTGTTACCACAGGACGTGTAGCACAAGTAATTTGTCCATAATAATATGGGTATATACCTGTGATTGTACTTGTTATTGGAGTACCGATAATCCCTGCACTTAATGGTGAATCAAATTCAGTACCTTTATTACTTATTGGTTGAACACCAGCATCATAACATGCACGACTACCCCATGTATTACTACCTGCAACAACAGTATAGTTTGTATCACCAGTCTGTGCTGAGTTAGAACCACATGTTACTAAACCATTAATAGAACCAGTAAAACAATAATGGGTTGCAGCACCACTTCTATATGGAGAAGCACTACATCCTTGAGGGTTGATTGAACCTTGACTAAAGTTAGCGGTTATACATATTGTTGGCATAACACATCCAACTTCAAGAGGTGAGGTATTTGGGTCTAAAACTAGTGACGACATACTTGGAACAGTAAGTGTTCCACAAATATCAGGATAAAGCATATCCTGAATTATACAGTTTGAAGTTTTTCCTGTTAAAACATATCCAGCATCTATTCCACCCACACTACATACAGCAGGTGATAATAAATCATATATAGTACCACCAGTTGCACCACTAAGTTGGTTATCAACATATTGTTTTGTTACGAGTTGTGTTGCACCAGTAATTGTTGGTTGTTCATCATAACTTATGTTACCATTAATAATAGTATCACCAGATAAATGTATTGTATCAGTAGGTTCTTGATAAAATTTACTATCACTGAACTTAAGTTTTGTATTAAAAGCCATATTTTATTTATTAAAAATTTATGTTATTTTTCTCACATATATAAATACAAGATATTTTATGAAATTCAATTAATTCCAATTTTAATTAACAAATGCTGTTACACTCCAGAAATACCCATTATATGTAAATGTTACCCCACCATAATCAGTATTAATTATTGAACAAGCACCATTATTAATATTATTTCCGTTTCCATTAATTATTATTGGGTCTACATCAGCACCACCACAAACATCAACAATTGATACTCTTTGTCCTAAAACTGGTGTGGGATATAAATAAATTTCATTATTTGATATTCCACTAACTGGAATTAAATCATCATAACGTAATGTGTAATATGTTGTACCTATTGGTGGATATTTTGTATTAACAACATTAGATGTACCACTTAATTGAATATCAAGATATTCTTTATCTATTAATGATCTATTCCCATATGAATTATGGTAACAATCACCATACGTTAACCCACTTACACCTAAATTTACTGTTTTAGATACACTAGAAACTTTATTACTTAAAGTTAATCCAGTATCGTTTATATTAATATCACTACCGTTTGAACTATTACTACAATGATATGCTGAAATTGTTGATGAATTACCTGACACCCCCCACTGAGCACCACTATCACCGATAGAACAAATACCAAATTTTGATTCACTATATGTGGTATTTAAGTTAAAACCAATAACACCGCAACATGTGGTATCACTTTGAAATCTTAAACTATTATTACATAAATTAATGATCGTATCGCCAGTTAAATCTCCACCAAATCGAACACTTGTACCGTTTTTACTTAAACCATTAATTGCTGTTTGAATACCACTTGTGCTTGTTTGACCAGTAACCCAACCAGCATTTGGTATTGAAAGACAATCATAATTTCCACTATAATCACCACCATATTTTAAACCTGTAGAATTTGTATCTGATATTGTACCAGTATTACCTGATAATCCAATAATGAAATCACCACCTATAATATTAACGCAATTCGATGCATTTAATGTGAAATCATTAACACAATAATTACTTTCACAACTATTAATACCAAAATTATTTATTCTACTAGCATCTTGACCAAAAAATAAATTAAAACTTTCACCACTAATTGTTGTTGCTTCACTTAATACTCCACCAAATTTAACATCTCTTGTTGATTTTGTTAATCCATTTGTTGCTCCAGTAATAGCATTATTAATTACTGGTTGTGTTAATCCAGTATATGTACTATAAGTAGTAACATCTAATTTATTATCTAAAGCAGTACTTAATGTACCACTATTTACATCAACGTTAAACGTTTCATTACCACTTGAACCACTCCAAGAAATACTATTACCATCAAGACTTCCACCATCAACACTAATAGTATGTGTTGTACCACTTTGTATAATAGTAATTCCATGTCCTTCAATCACATCTGAAACATGATTAAAATACACAAACTCTAACGAGGTTACTCCAACAGTTATTGGTTCTACAGTCACTAATACCCATGATGTGTTTAAATTTGTGTCACCACTTAAAACCCACACATAAGAACCAGTAACAACTTCACCAACAGGTGAACCATCAAAATCAGTAGAACGATTCCAAGCACCACTACTAGTATCATAAATTCCATTTGTCTCACCACTAATTTGGTCTTTAATTAAAACTCTCTCACCACCAGTAAGAATATGTCCATCAATAGTTTGTGTTAAACCACTTAATATAATATCACCATCAGCAGGTGTTGTTGCTACATGAACTGCTTCTTTAGGTTTTAAACCACTAATCATATTATCAGCATATTCTTTATCAATAAGTGAACGATTTGTATAATTCAAACTATAATCACCCCCATATTTTAAACCACCTTCATCATCTAAAGTAACTGTAACGCTTCCACCACTAAGTGACATAAGAATACCATCTTCATCAACACCAAAAACAACATCAGTTGTTCCGCTTGGTGTTATTTGAAAATCATTAATATTATTTAATGTTAAATTAGATACTCCGACACCACTTATTGTTGTGTTTCCAGTTAAATCACCACCAAGAACAATATTTGCTCCACTTGTACTTAAACCATTTGTTCCACCAGTAATTGTTCCACCACCAGAACTTGATTTTACCCAACTATTAATATCGGTATAATTATTTGCATCAGTTAAATAATAAATTCCATTATTTTCAGCAGTTGAGTCAGAACCAACAGATACAACCGCACCATCATATAACCAAACACTACCACTCTGATTCCAAGTTGCTGGGTTAATTAAATCGGCTTTTGTACCAACCAATTGTTTTGCATCTAACGGTCCCTTTGCTAATACCTCAAAGTTCGCTGAAAAATTAAATGTTCCTGTATTTCTTGACATATCTTATATTTTAAAAAACTAATCTTATACATACACCACTTCTATCAATACTATTATATGTGTATTGACAATAACCGACACTATTAACTTGAACTGTTTCAGTTGTAGAACTTGCTGTCCATAATGATAATGATGTTCCTGCTGACCCACCGGGGTATTCCCATTGAGATGACACAGCATTCCATTGACACACACCAACTAATGATCTATTAGTTGGTGCACCAAGCCATGCACATGGTATTTCAAATTTCTGTTTATTTGGACTTGAATCAGCAACTAAACTTAATTGAATGTTATTTGCTGTTGACATATTTTGTAGTGTCTGTTTTGTTAACACACTAATTGATGATGTTGTACCGTATATTGGATACACACCAACGATTGTATTACTTTTAGCACATGTAATTCCAGCAGCTAATGCACTACAATATTCAGTACCCTTACTACTTAATGCAGGTAATCCAGCATTATAGCATGTACAACCACCCCATGTTTGTGTACCAATTAAAACATCATAAGCTGCATTTGTATAGCTTGCACTTAAACTTGAACAGTTTATAAAACCTGACGGCATACCAGCACCACTAAAACAATAACTATCTGGAATACCACTTCGTTTATCAGAAACACTACAATATTGTGGATTAATACAACCACGACTAAAATTAATTGTAACTGTTTGTGAAATACTCTCATCAATTTCACGCAATCCAGATACACTTAAACCAACACTTGTTGTACTTGGTGCTGTAATTGTTCCACATAATTCTGGCACTAATAATTCTTCCCAAAGTTGAAAACTTGTTTTTCCTGTTAAAACTGTCCCAGTACATATTCCACCAACAGGAATTACTGATGGACTTGATAAATCATAACAATTATCATTACCAGTTCCACCACTACTATAAATAATCACATCATCACCAACTTTCGATATTGATGTTGTTCCACTACCTATAAGTGAATTAAATTGTAAATTTCTATCTGTTGTACCACTATAAATTGTCGTACCACTACCTACATTAGTTGCACCAGTAATTGTATCTGTTGAACCATTTGAACTACTATATATTATTAAACTACCATCACTAGCCAATGAAATTGTTGTATCACCGCTTTGTTTCAGTGTTCTGAAACCCATAGTAGTATCGGTTTTACCAGTAAACACGTTGTGACCAGTACCAAAATTTTGACCATTAATTACTGAAGACACCCCTGAAAATCTAATAAAATTATCATCAGTTTCTATGTTAAGAAATTCTGGTGTATCATTTATTATTGTTCTAAGATGAAGATTTTGATCTGATTTATCGGAATAAATTGCATTACCTATTGTAATTGTATCACCAGTTATTAGACTTCCATCTGCCGTTACTGAAGCAGTAGCACTACCTTCTGAACCACTCCATGTTACTCCAGTAAAAACATAACCAGTATGAGGACTAACAATTATACTATTTCCAACATTTGCTATAACATCATTAGAACTCACTTCCCAAGCAGTAGTTCCAATATTATAAATCCAAGATTTAGTTCTACCTGCATTTACATATGCTCGTCTAAATTGGTTATCATTTGAAGAACTCCCAATTCTAATAATACCACTAGAATCAGCATAATAATAATTATATTCTGAATAATATAAACCTCTATCACCTATTAAAAAACCACTTCCTGATAAATCTAAATTTTGTATTTTAGTATATCCACTAAAATAACCTAAATTAGTTGCTCCCGTAATAAAATCACCAACAAGTTGTTCTGATGCAAATTTTTTCTCTATCAAATTAGTGTCCAGAACACCTTCTTTCCACCAATACTCAACATTTGACCCACCACTATCAAGAAGAACAGTTAAACCAAGATATCTTTCACTAATTGGTATTTGAGTATATACCTCACTTACTGAAGTAAATGCTGTATTACCACTTGACAAATATTTTGATTCACTAGGTTTACCAGCATTTATTTTTATGTTATCATTTAATATTATTGCCATATCTTTATATTTTAACTATTTCTTAATTCCATTGATACTGCCGAAGCACTTTGATAATTACTAATATATATTTTATATGTTTGATCACTCCAACATACTGTTGTAATATTTGTTGTTAAATCAGGGTCTGGAAATAGGTTTCCACCTGAACTTACTGCACCACCAATACTACCATTATTAAGGGCATCAGCATACCATATAGTTTTAGATGTACTTGCTTGAGGTATTGCAAACCAAATATAATCATCTGAACTACTACCAAAATTAACTTGTAATGTGCTGGTGCTTGAAGCAACACATTTACACGTATATGTTCCACCAGTTATTACATCTTTAATACAACATGCCGAAGGTCTATTTACTCCTGATGCTGCACCACCACTTGCTTCAGTTCCCCAATACCAAGGATAAAGACCAGTTATTGTTTTACTTACAGTACTTGTACAACCCGAAGGTAATGGTGAAGAATATGCACTACCATTACTATCATATGGTTGTACACCAGCATTATAATAAACTCTTGCAGAAATTGTGTTACTACCATTTGTTATAGTATGTGCACCAAATGAATATATATCATTATCTACTGGATTAGTTACACAAGCAACTACCCCAAAATTAGAATATCGATAATAATCTGGAACACCACTTCTACAATCACTTGTTGAAGTATATTGTGGATTAATACAACCAGCATTAAAACATGTTGTACTTGTGATATTAGCAACACTTCCTACTTCATATATTAATGATGTTGGATTTATTGTAAATGACGAAATTGATGGTGATGTTAATGTTGGATTAAGTGTTGGTGTTAAAATACATTGAAGTATTGTGGTAATACCAGACCCATATATTGGTGTACCAGCAGGTAAACCACCAACAGTACATGTTGTAGGTGATGCACAAGTATATGTTCCACTACCACCACTTGCTGTGGGTGTTTGTAAACTAATAACACCATTACAATAAGTCAGTACATCAAAATTAGTTGATGCACCACTTGCTGTAATAATAATATTTCCACCTGAACCATCGGTTAATGTTAAACCAGTTGTTGTTGCTATTCGTGTCTGACCACTTAGCGTTAATACATCATCTTTATTTTGAACGAATTGTTCATCACTAAGGCGAGGTCTTGCAAAAAATCCCATATTTTCTGTTTTTAAATTCCTTTTATTATTTAAATTTTTTGTTAACTTAATGACCGTTCAGTAAATTACCAAATCTGAAGCTCTCACTTCAATTACATTTATAATAAATACAAAAAAAATAGATTAAAAACAGTAGAAATGTAAAAACCCCATAAGATTTAACTTATGGGGTTCATTATTAATTACATATATGTTACTAAAGAGTAAACCTATCTTGTCTACGAGCTTTAGTTCTCAACTCGTTAACTTCACGAAGTGCATTAGGGTCAAACTTTTCTCGTTTAACAACACTAACAAGATGATTAAATTCATTTTCTGTAAGTACTTGACCAACATAACCTTCAGTTTTCAAAATATATGATTTTGGTGCATATGTTGATGTTGATTGTCCTTCGCTATCAAGTTTTGCATCAAATGTTAATTCAAGAAGTTCTTGAATCTTATCACTCACTGATTTAGTTATACTTGCTTTTGTTTTTTTCAATGCTTTTTCAAGCAAATCAACAACATTTGTATTATGATTTCTTTTCAGATCATTATAGGTTGAAGTAAATTCCTGTCCAGCAGACTTATCCTTCAATTCACTAATAACTGCAAGTGCACCATAACAGTCACGAATCATTACATCCCACACTTGTTCAGCATATGTGAATGATGGGAATTTATCAATCGCAACTATTTCACCATCAATCAATACAATTGTACCAATTAAATTTTTTGGTCGTTCGAAATGAGCAATAAACTCTTCCAATTTTTTTTCATACTTACTGAAATACTTATCAAGATATTCAGAAGTATTTGAATTAGTATCTTGACCAAGTTTACGAATAGCTGGGTAAGTACGTGAATAATCTTCATTTTTACCAACACTATCAAATAACATTTCACGAATAGTAATTGGAATCATTCGAAATTCAGATGAACCACGAAAATGACCATCTTGTGAACCCTGTACGCAGCCAGCATCACGATACGTAACACTAGCATTTTTAGCAAGATAACCTGCTTTTATCATACTATGGTTCTGTGCTGACTGTTTTGTCATAACAGCCATCTGAGTAGGTAAAATAACTTCCTTATTTTCCTTATTAGAAAAATTAATTTCGCCATAATTCTGATTACCAGCTATAAGAGAAGTAAGTGGATTAGCAAAACGAGTATCCAATGAATATTCTTTGTCAGTTGTAAGACACACAATTTGCATGTTCATAATTGACTGAACTATAATGTTACCTTCACTATCCTTGATAGGACGACAACCTTTTAACAATTCTGTAAAATCTCTTGTATTCATAATACTTGTTTTTATGCGTTAATATAATTTTTTTTCGTTCTCTTAACAGGTGATGCTTCAAGAGCCAACACTTGATTTTCCAACCAACGTTTAGTGTCGATTTCTAACAATCTTGCACTAATTTGTGGTTGTATTGCAATTGGATTATTAATTGCCATTGTAACAACACCTTGACCCAATGGACGAACATTTGCACCCATTTCAGCACCAGTAATTGGTGAAATTTGAAATATTGGTACTTGATTTCCAGTTTCTTGACGATAAATTGAAATAACTTCATTTGTTAAACCATCATAAGCATTTTCATATCCATCAGTTAAAATAAAGATTGCATCATATGGTTTTTGAGGATTTTCATCCTTCAAAAGTTCAATAAATGATGTTGCAATATCAGTAGTTTCATCATTTGTTTTAACCAATACTGATTCTTTCGTAGATTCAGTAAGTACCTTTGATGTGAAATCAGCAATCGCTCTTG
>Ga0114918_10003329_pt1 | contig 14204 bp, 9 predicted proteins | sample LantaG_FD_87015 | JGI IMG/M metagenome (GOLD analysis project Ga0114918, IMG submission 87015) | Deep subsurface microbial communities from Baltic Sea to uncover new lineages of life (NeLLi) - Landsort_02402 metaG | ecosystem: Environmental > Aquatic > Marine > Oceanic > Sediment | place: Baltic...
CAAAAACGGAATTTTGCTTATGGTAAGCGCCGCACTGGCACCTATCATCGCTAAAACATCAGGGTCATTTTCGTCGTCAAAACTTAAAACGCTCGCTGTGATCTGCACTTCCTGAAGATAACCCTCCGGGAACAACGGCCGAATAGGCCTGTCGATTTGCCTTGCCGTCAGGGTTTCCTTAGTGCTCGGCCTTCCCTCGCGTTTGATAAAGCCGCCCGGAAATTTGCCCGCTGCACTTTGCTTCTCTCGATAGTCAACACTGAGCGGGAAAAAATCAATATCTTCAAACCTCGGCGGCGCAGTTACGGCAGCAACAAGGACGACAGTTTCACCGTACTGAACCACAACTGCCCCGTCTGCCTGCCTGCCAACTCTGCCGGTTTCGATTGATAAAGTTCTGCCCCCAATTTGCCTTTCTACTTTACATACATCAAACATACACTTTCCTTAATAAATGACTATTGTAAAAGACCTCGAGAATAACCGATAGAAAATAATCAATTGATTTACTTTCGCAAGCCGAGCCGGGATATAACCTCTCGATAACGCTTGCTGTCTTTCTTCCTTATGTACTTGAGCAATGCCGACCTGGTCCCGACCATTTTCAGCAGACCACGCCGGGAAGCGTGGTCTTTGCGATGAATTTTGAGATGTTCGGTAAGTTCATCTATCCTTTTCGTCAACAATGCAATCTGCACTTCGGGCGAACCGGTATCGCCCTCGTGCACCTCAAAATCTTCGATGATTTTCGTTTTGTCTTCTTTCATCAACATCTTTCGAATTCCACAGTTTTTCGCTTCGTATTCTTCGTCTTTCACCTTTTTTTGGGATTATAATCGATTGCCGTTGCATTTGCAAGTCTTTTCTGCAACAAAGAAAGGATTATAGCAGGCATAAAATTTTCGAAAAATCCCCTGTAAAATCAATCCTTCTTTCTATTAAAATCGTGTTCTAACCAGGCTGTTATCTTATTAGCTGGCATTCAGGAGTTTTGCGATTTGGTGTATGGTTCTTGCTGTTGCACCCTGGTTTTTTCTGATTACCTCGCGGCCGTTTTGGGCAATTCGTTCGGCGAAAGCCGTGTCACGAAGGCATTTTCGCATTGTCTCCAAAAGCTCGTGTTTGTCCTTAACCATAATGGCACCCTGACCTTCAAGAAGCGCGTCCACAGTTTGCTTGAAATTGGAGGCGTGTGGGCCGAATACAGTACATTTGCCGAGAGCAGCGGCTTCCATCATATCAGAGCCGCCCATCGGCACAAGTGAGCGGCCGACGAAAATGATGGCGGCAAGCGAGTAGAATTTGCGCAAGTCGCCCATAGTGTCACCCAGGATAACGGGTACCCTGGCAGGCTGCGGGGCGCCGGCATTTTTGACGGAGCTGTAGCGCACAAAATCGAAGTCGGCATCGGCGATAAACTGGGCAACTTCGTCAAATCTTTCGGGCTTTCGGGGGACTATTACAAGCCGCAGGTCGCTGAACTGTGTCTGCCGTGTTAAACCTGTGAAAACGTCGAGAATAATTTTTTCTTCGCCCGGACCGGTTCCGCCCGCAACCCACAATTTCTCATTTGCGATGTTAAGCTGTGCCGCGAGGGCATCAGCCCCCTCGACTTTGTCAATGATTTGAGCAGTGTCGTATTTCAGTGAGCCAGTGACAATCACTTTTTCGTCCGGCGCACCAACTCCTCTAAAACGCTGAGCATACTCGTCCGTCTGAGCAAGAACGAGACTTAGCTTTTGGAATATTTTTTTGGAAATCGACCTTATTTTCCTGTATCTGGAAAAACTTCTGTCACTTATTCTGCCGTTGATTACGACAACCGGGATACCCAGCCGCTGCGCTATGCGGACCAGATTAGGCCAAACTTCCAGCTCCATCAGCAGACAGATAGATGGACGGATGTTGTGGAATGCCCGCCCCATTATCCAGGAAAAATCGAAGGGAAAGTAAACAACTGTATGCTTAGCACCGAAAAGCGTATTTGCACATGCAAAACCGGTGTCGGTGGTGGTGCTGATTACGATTTCAAAATCGCCGAATCTATTTTCAAGCTCTTCGACAATAGTTTTGGTTGCATTAACCTCGCCGACACTTACAGCGTGAAGCCAGATACATTTTTTTGAAGGATATTTGCGAGCGATATTGCCGAACCGCTGGCCCCAGCCGGTCCGATAGCGCTTGTGCCTGATGACGCGATACGCAACCACAGGACTTATAGCAACGACGGCCAGCAAATATACAAAATCAATGACAATCTTCATTGGCAATCCGTGCAAAACAATAATGGCATAATCATACTTGTAAACTGCGGTTATGTCAAACAGTTGCTACAGATATATCAAATGGAATAAAAGTGCTTGAGGGCCGATGAGGAACTTAAGGCGCGGAATCTCGCCAATACTCAGCCAGTACAGCAAAATCACGGAAATCGACCTTGCCATCCGGGTTGGATATTGGTGCCATATCGCATTTTGGGTTCCAATTGTCCGAGCGAGGCTCCTTGGTTGCGAGCCAGGCTTTGACAAAGACGGCCAGGTCCAGGAAATCAACCACGCCGTCGCCACCTCTCGGAAAAATGTCGGCAATAATGTGATAAGGTATGGGCCCAAATTCGAGGGTGGGGTCATCCTGCAAAAACATACCGCCGCCGCGAAGTACGAAATTTAGCTCGACAAAAAGATTCATCCCAATTATGCCGTCGAGGGTCCCGCCCTCCGGAGAAAAAACATCGAGCAGAATAACAGGGATGTCTGTGAACCCCAGCCATTCGCCTATAGCGGGTATTTCGAGCGAGTCAATGTAAAAGCCGGGGACCGTGATGGTACCACCTGTAACTCCCTGTATTTCAACCTCGAAATTGGGGTCGGCCGGGTCAAGTCCCATGTCTGCGGCGACTCTTGAACCAACGACTGTGACCTGGGCACCGGTGTCAAACATGAAACGCTGATAGGAAAGCGGATAGGGGGCACTAGAGGCCTCTTCGTAGAGAAACACCCTGTGGACAAAGAAGACACTCTGGGATAGATTGCCCACTATTATGGAAGGACTTGCGGGGGATAACCACGGGTCAAAAGGGTCGAAAATGTACTGTACAGAAACGCCGCCAAGTGGACGCATCTCCAGAGGTATGACGTTTGGATAGCTTGGGCAGCACGGGTCAGACAGCTCGTAGAAGAATATGTCGGGACTGTTGAAATCTTCGCTGTTGTGGGTAACAGTGATTTGCTGGTCGTTGCGGAAATGAGCAGCAAAATAGACTGGTAGGGGTGAACCAATGACTGTGGGTAAATTCGGTGATTCGACCGCATCACCAACGGCGACAGCGACGTTCCACTCGCCGACCATTCCGGAGGTATCGTAGAGCAGGCCGTTGGGTTCTATCGCGCCTACTCCATCAACAAAAATGCCTATCGGCTGGCTTACCCAGGCCCAGACCGAGTCGGCGACACCGCTGACTTCAATCATGTTCGAGGTAAGGTAAGAACCTGAAAGACCTGCTTGCGTAGCTGCAGCGTGGTTGATTACGTGAGCGCTGGCACCGGTGTCAAAGATACCGACGGCGTAGTTGGGGTCGGGGCCGGTAGTCAGATAATTGCCTTCGACAGAGTTTGTGTCATTGGCCTCGAATATCCAATTTTCCCAGGGATAACGCTTATCAGTAACGGCAACAGCGATCCAGGGCACAAACCCGTCTATTGGAGGCGAGTCGATGACGGTAGCAAAAATCGGCACTGCGGATTCCTCAGCGAGTGGCATGAGTCTGGAAGCTGCCTCGGGCGGAAGGGCCTTTCTCCGTAGACGCCTGCGCTGCCGGCGTTTTTGTTTGGTGAGTATCGGCACTGGTTTATCCGGTGGATGGTAAATGGCTTTGATGCGGCCACCGCCGGTCACACGCAAATCTACCTCCTGCCGCTGCCAGCCGGGCCGGTCTGCCTGAACCACCGATGTCCAGAACACAACCGCAATGAGCAGCATAGGGAAGGATATTTTCAAGTCAGAAAAGCCTTTGTTCTTTAACATTCTGTTATCACCCCTTTCCAGAATGACACAGGTTATTATACCATATACAGGCAAAATTTACACGAAAAATTGCTGCGGAGCCGCAGGAAAACCACAACGGCCGGTAAATTCTTGACTTCTGCGCCGTTTTGGCGTAATAGATAAGCAAATAGTTTTCGTCCCCGTAGCTCAATTGGATAGAGCGTTGGCCTCCGGAGCCAGAGGTTGTGCGTTCGAGTCGCACCGGGGATAGTTGTACGAACCCCATTTGTGACGCGTTGCAAAATGGGAATCCTTAACAAGGACGATAAGGAATTGCAGGGATGGCAGTTTTAGTAGGGATTGACGAAGCTGGTTTCGGGCCGATTCTGGGGCCGTTGGTCGTGTCATCAAGCACCTTCTCACTTCCACGTCGTCTTATAAAAGCTGACCTGTGGCAGACTTTGCGAAAAAGCGTAGGCAACAAAAGAAAACACCTGGCCGGCCGGCTGCTTATCACCGATAGCAAAAAAGCTTACAGCAAAGCAATGGGAATCAAGCATCTGCAAAGGGCGGTACTGGCGTGTCTGAGATGTCTCTATAATCAGCCTGAGACTTTAACTGAATTACTGATGATGCTCTGTCCGGACTCGCTCGAGAGATTGGAGACTTATCCCTGGTACAAAGAAGCCGACAGCTACATTATTTCGGCTGACGAAGCTGATATAGCGATTGCCTCGATTGTGCTAAAAAATGACTCAGCCTCAAATGGCATCGAATTGCTGACCCTTCGCAGCTGCTGCCTGGACGTGGCGTATTACAACGAAATGATGGGCAGCGTAAGAAACAAAGCCAGTGTTCTTTTTACCGCAACCTCACAACTCATAAAAAGAGCTTTTGATAATTTTGGGGGTGACGAACTGCAAATCGTTATCGATAGGCAGGGCGGCCGAGTCCGCTATCGCAAAATCTTACAGCGAATGTTTCCGGAAACAGAATTGAAGATTCTCAGCGAGAGCACAGCGGCAAGCAGCTATGAACTAAAAGCCAAAAACAGAAAGATGCGTTTGCATTTTACCGTTAGTGCCGATGAACGTTTTCTGCCGGTATCACTGGCATCGATGGTTAGCAAGTATCTGCGCGAACTTTTAATTGACAATATAAACCGTTATTTCGTCGGATTCGGCGCGGATTTGAGACCCACAGCCGGTTACTGGAAAGACGGTTTGCGTTTTATCCAGGATTTGAAAACGAATCTGCCTCACATCCAGTTCGACAGCAACCAACTAATACGCTGCCGATGATTAATCAAAGACTGCTTTAATTAGGCGTATTTTCCAAAAATAATAAGCGTCGGCGCCGCAGAAAAAGGGAGCTATTCACTGACTCTGTTTACACCCAAAGGCCAACGGGACAATAATCTGATGTTTTTCAAGCTACGCATTCGCTTCTTGCCTTTGCAATGAAGTCGAGCATATTGTCGGCTTGCTTTCGGATTTGGGGGTCAGAATTCGTCACTCTCGCGTTCCATTTGCGATACTCTTTACTTAGACGCTGCAGAGTCTCGTTCTTGCCCATATCCGGATTGACGCCGAGGACAAATTCCAAATCTTTCACTTGATGCATACTGACAGGAAGGATTTTTCCCACCATTTCTCGGAACCTGTCCATACCAACTTCGAGCCAGCTTGCCAGGTCCTTTAAGAGGCATAGCTCTTCAGCAGTCGCGACACCATTAGCCTGCGCCACATGCAGGCAAAGGTCCAGAATGTCATAGCGAACCGCAATGGGAACCATTTCTACAATTTCTTTACAAATCCTACACACGTCGATTTGATTCCCATCGCGGAAAAAACCGACGGTCTTGTTCAAAGCCTTTTCGAGTTTGCGTTCAGCTCTATTGGACGCTTTAGAAAAATCGATGTTGCCCCTTGCCCAGTTTTTTATAAGTTCAACTTCGCAATTATATAGTTTGTTGTCTGCTGCGCTGACAGCAAACGCCAGCGCAACCGTTAGGGTCCTTGCCTGCTCGATATTTTCCTGTAAGTCGATATAGCCAAACTCGGAATTTTCGTAAGCAATAGTGTATGCGCCGCGAGCAAGCTCCTCACCACTCTGGCCGGATAGTATTGACGTAGTGAACTGTAGATTCCTCTTTCCTTTTCGAGGGAACGTCAGCCAATCGAGGCGCAACCGGGCAACAATCATCCAATCGGATAATATAATGGCGGTGTTAGGAATCTTACCAAGGTCAGTCTCGTAGCAAAAAGCAGGCGAATCCCGCATTTGCCATTGCTCGACACGACTATGTACCGACCTGACCGCGGACATCCCATCTGTCACATCTGTAATCAAAACTCGCACAACTGCGCGGTACGTATCGCTGGGAGCGCGAATTGAACCACAAATCTGCACTACGAAGACGTCAACAACGGCCCCTTTGTCCGGCTGCTTCGTTAGTTGAACACAACAATTGAGACCTTCGGCGCTGCCGTCAGCAGAATTGTAAGCCTGTTGACTGGAAGCTGCCTTGCGCCGAACCAAAAATTTAAAGCCCCCAAGGATGCTCATCGAAGGGGACATCTTCAAAATTGAACTCAAGAAACCGTCCATTCGGATATCTGCAAACGTTGCTATTCAACTTTTAAGGCCTCTAATTCACCTGCCTTTTGACTTACGTCACTTTCTGATATCGCGCCGTTTTGGTCTAAAGAAAAATCAACTTCGAGGACCCTGTCCGACTGAACGTCCTCGAATTTGCAGTGCATCCTCTGGTTCACGTCATAACTGTAGGTAACCTTAATGGGACATCGTGCCTGCCGACCCGGAGGAAGCTTAAATCTATGCGTAGCAATTTTGTTTACATACTCAACAGCAGTGTCCTCCCCCTGCGTTATTGTCACCTCAACTTCTCTCTGTCCCTCAGACATCGTATAGAACATCTGCGTGCTCTCACAGGGCAGCGGCGTGTTTTTCTTCAGGATGATACGATTCTCAATTACACGCCGGCCGGTCTTCTTATCAATAGGAGCGCAGATAGTGCCATAGCTGTGATTACAAACATCTGTGAGGTTAATATCTTTCAATCCGCTGGAAATCCCCGCTGGCACCGCGTCGGGTCTTTCTCTGAGCATTGTCAACCCGGCGTGCAAAGCGGCGCCGAGCGCGACACATTCGTCCACGTTAACAGTCGTTTCTGGTGCGAACCCGAACCTTTTTTTCAAATTCTTCTGAACTAATGGGATTCGAGTGCTCCCTCCTACCAAGAGCACCTTATCAACTTCGGAGGGTTCAATACGAGCCTCTTCAAGTGCCACCTCCAGCAAGATATCCGTCCGAGCTATCAGGGAAGAAATAGCCTGTTCGAACGCCTCACGGGTAATTTCCGTTTTAACGTTGCCTGCCGGCCCGTAGAGCATCTTTTTTGCAACTTTGCGTCTCGACAGCGTCTTTTTGATATCTTCAGCTTCGTCTTCATACTTAGCCCGGTCTTCGTCCGAAGTAATCAACTCCGTATCAAACTTTTCCTTATAGACCTGCTCCAGCATTTTTAATATCTCTGCGTCGAAGTCCACGCCGCCAAGCGCGTGGTCACCCTGCGAACAGATAATCTCCATATTATGTCCCCGCACATCCATTATAGTTACATCGAACGTTCCTCCGCCAAGGTCATATACGAGAACCTTCCCGCAAATCTCACGGGTGGTGGCATAATACAACGCCGCAGCCACAGGCTCATTAACGATACCAATAACGTTCAAACCAGCCATAGTCCCCGCGTCCATTGTTGCTTTTCTGCGAACCTCGTCAAAGTGGGCTGGAACAGAAATGACAGCTTCACGAATTTCGCCGCGCTCAGCAGAGCAGTCCTGTTTGAGCTTTTTCAGGATAAGAGACGACAATTCGACCGGCGTCCACTCCTTGCCGTTGATATTCCTGCGATAGTCCCCATCTCCCATATACCGCTTTATCCAGCGAACCGACCTTTGGGCATTTAGATACCGCGAGTTGACTGCTTCAATGCCTACGCGTATTATCTGTGAGTTTTCTTCATCGAAGAAAATCGCCGACGGAGTGAGTCTTTCACCATCGGCATTCGGGACTATCTCCGGCCTGCCAACGGAATTAAGAATCGCTAATCCTGAGAAAGTTGTTCCCAGGTCTATACCTGCTATATTTGCCATTTTGCACCTCTCCTTCGTCTAACGAAACTAACCAAATAATTTAACCCGAGCTGTGCGTACTACCTTGACATTATCTTCGTCAATAACGTATTGATAACCCGGCCTGATGACCTTTGCGACTTTGCCTTTCAATTCGGGGGCATTGCACCCTTGTTTATCTCTGACGGCCTCTGCCCTCTTTTCCTGTCCCCGGTAGTCACTGTTGATTTTCGGCTCAAATCGTTCAACACCGCTGGACTCAAGAGCAAAAATCAGCTCATCCCTTACCTCTTTTAAGTTTATGGTCTCAACGTTCTCTCTGGCCGGCCCAGTGATACGATTCTCGAGATTATCAATGCAGCGAATGATTCTCAGGCAAAAAGTCCTGATTATATTCCAATCATATCCATCCTGAAGTTTTTCCATCCTGCCCTGCTGCTGCAAAGCATATTCGCGAATTGCAGAGACCTGCTGGATGAGCTCCTCAAGGTTATTCTTGAGCGGCTCCGAATGTTCAAGCGCGGTCTGCTGAACACTTTGAGCCATCTGCTTGAATTCGGCCATCTGTTTTTCCAAATTCTCAGCTTGGTTTCTGAGCAAACCTTCCAGCTCAGGATAATTGTCCCCAGAATCCAGCAGTGCAGCCTTCTGGTCTTTTCTAAACGGCGGACCAAACTGTGCCTTGCTTACGTTAAAATTTCTATTTGTGGCCTTCCATAACCTGTCAGGCTCAGCGGATTTTTCTTTCGCAAGCGGAACGGCAACATTATCAGCATCTTTAGCCGGGTCACCAAAGTGAGCTTCACTTCTCATAGAAGAGACTTTTTCTGAAGGGCCCGGCTCATATTGATTTGCAAAACTGGCGTCGAAACCGTGCCACCCGGAGTTTGCAAGGATTCTTGAGCGCTTTTTGAGCTGACCAAGCCGGTCGCGTCCTTCCCGCTCTTGCTCCAAGGCTTTGACAGGTTGTTTATCTATGATTTTTCTGCGGCGGCTGAAAACATCGGCGAAGAATTTCCCCAAACATAACAAACCTCTAATAAGCGGCCGAGCCGTCCATAATAACAGCCACCAGCTAAAAATCGCCACTCCGATAAGCATACACATAATAGAAACAACAAAAATCAACTCTCTGGTCTCTACCCGCGCTTTGTATTTATCCAATTCCTGTTGTCGATTCTCACTGGGAACAAGATACGCAAAGGAATGAACATCTATTTCACCGGTCACTAACCTGTCCAGTTTGTCCAAACCGTTATTGAACCTTTCCTGCCGCTCCTGCAGAAACTGCTCTTCCTTTTTTCGCTCGGTGGAGACCCAGCCGAGCGCAGCGGCACCAGCAAGAAAAAGTAATAGACTGAGAATCAAACTGAGAATAACAGATTTTTTGCGCATAATCTCAAATCTTAATCATTAACTACCCATTTGGCGCAGAGCCAAGTACAGCCCCGTGCCCTTGCCAGAACGTGTAGGACCCCTCATAAGCAAAATCCTATGAGACAGTACTACGCCAATAACTCCTTACAGGCGCAAACACACCCATAAAAACTGCTAAATAAAATATAAATAACAATTTCGAGCTAATCAAATCAGCTCAAGGCGGAAAAACGGCATCTTCCTCCGCGTCCGATAGACGTTGCACAGAACAGCAAGGTGAGATTGCTGAGATGAAATTATTATCAGACCCATTTGCGATATGGGCAATGTTAGTACAGTCGTTTGAAATTGAAATTGTCAAGCCCTGCTGTGGCTTAACGGCCAAAAACAACCAGAGTTTGGCCACAAGAGCAGTTGGTTAGCTGACTCAAGTTTTCGCATATAGAGCGACCTTGTTGGCCCCATCCACCACTGTAATCCTAACCTCCGGCTCCTCGGCAAGCCAATTGTCCACAACCGCCTGCGGTTTATGCGTGGGATGCAAATGCGCTGCTTTGATTTTATCATCCGGTATTTCGGAGTATATCCAGATTCGCCGCAGCCGTTTTATCATCTCGGCAAACTTGTATGCCTTGTGACTAAACAATTTGTATTCAGTCTCAATCGATTCTAATATCTCGTCAACTGGAGCAGTCATACGCTCGTAAAAGTTCTCTATCGTCCGCTTCTCACCGATACCATCCGGACAGGCCGCTAAAAATAGTATCTCACCGTCGTCTGTAACAGCGTTTTTTGTCAACTCAAGGGCCCTGTGACCGATGTAAAGGCTTATATCATTCGGCAGTCCGCCCGGTGAAACAATCAGCCTGGAGACCGGCCGTACCCTATGAGTATTTCTTTGGTCGGTCTTGGCAAAGGCTTCGCTGCTAACCCTATCGGCAGGTCCGAATCGCGCCCACTGTATCTCTCTCGAAGTGCTGATAGTTACGAATGCGTAGACCGGCCTGTCCTCCACAATCAGCCGCATCCCTTCCAGCTCATCTTCGGCAACCGGATTGCTTCTTCTGCTTTCGTCCTTATGCCAGGGGTGAACACCAAATGTCGATTTTTTTTCAAGTGCCAGACTGTGATTTTGCTCCGCCGTCTCAAACGCACATATCCCCGGCACAAAGTTCTTTATCGGATTCGAATACCCAGCAAAATAGTGCACCTTTACATCCGACAGCACCAGGAAAATCTCCACATCATCGGCTTTGTCATTGAATATTACCTCTGTGCCTCGCGATGTTCGTCCTGCCTTTATGAACGTGTCCTGCTCACAATCGTGGGTGTGTATCTCAAAATCCTTAATGCCCGTTTTCCGGGCCGCCTCTTCTATTTGCCTGGCGATTCTATTATTGTCCGCAGTCTCGGCATCGTGCGTTCCGGTACAGATTAAAAATCGAACCAGCGAACTCCTCTGTAATACGCCAAAAACCTGTCCGAACATATCACCAAACGGCTCATCACGTGTGCCATCATCTATTAGTACGCAAACACGTCTGCCGATAACTTCATCCTGAAAGTTGTCTGCTTCCCTGCCTGCCATCGCCTGCCGTACAACCGTCGCATTGTCCGCTTTTGCCTCGTCCTGCCACGGCCGTATGATTTCCTCTGTGTTGGCTTCGGGAATTTGCAAAGACACCAGTCCCTTGCCATAGTGAATATCCATTTTCATACCGACAACCAACCTTTAGACATTTGCTACCTTTGCCAAAGTTTAATATACACGGATTTCGGATGGCCAATCAAGCAAAAACCACCTCGTTTGGGACCAATAGTAGCGCACACATAAATGAAAGCCGCTTCGGTCCCGGATTTTTATCTTCTCCTTGAAATTTGGGTCGGATTGCAGCACAAGCACACTGGTACAGGGCCTGTGAGATTTCGCAGGCCGGCTTAACGACGTTTTTGGGCTTTCGGTCGAAAAAACAAAAAAATATTCGTATTTTTTTAATCTGCCAAGAATTTTTTGGGTGAGAATATTTTTCATTATCGGGGTTAAGTGAGGGAAATTGCCGGGTGCGGGAGAAAAGATTAAAGGTATCAACCTGGAGTTTGGGGGGAGTTGAGAAAGAGTGAGAACTTACTAAATTGTCCGCTGTTTTACCCATGTGAAACAGTGTTATATCACCGAGGTCAGAGACATACAGAAAAACTCAAGATTAACAAGACAACCTGTCGATGCGCTGTATTAGGAAGCTAAAAAGCAAAAAGGAAAGAGCCGCGAACAGTTTAATCTTGCCCCTGTGAAGCAGAAAGCGAGTATTTCAGACATAACCAAAAATTGATAAAAGGAATATCCTCGCTCCTGCCAATGCAGGGGCTTTTTATTGAAGTCATTTCCTCACCAACATCACGACACCCAAGCCGAGCAGCAATAGCGTTGAGGTTCGGGGACATGCGTGTAGGTAGCCTCCACCTCGACGAATAAACGGTGGTTAACGTCTACTGTCTTTTCAAGGTCGAGCAATATCGTGGTCTAAGAATCGAACGTCACCGTGCTCAGAAGGACAAAACTACTTGTTTTGTCCCCCTGACCAAAAGCCCTACCCTGTGCCACTACCGAGGACGCCAAACAGGTACAACTCTACGCAACAGCTGGCTTTCTGCGAAACAAGAAAAGAATAATACCCAAGGCAATCAGACCAATAAGCCCATTGTCGCCCAGGGTCTTAAGTAATGCGGTAAGATTGGTAACAATTTTCCCTCCGAAGAAAGGAACCGCACTACCAAAAAGGATTTCAACTGCAATCCCAAGGGCGATCAGCAACAAGGCAATTTCAGTAATCTCACCAATCCATCTTTTTGCTTCTTCCAAAAAATGCATCATAAACTCTCCTAATTGAGTATTAAAAAAGTTAGGAAACCACAAACATCTTGACGCTTTATTCGGCTTATCTTTTCAATTTACTTTAATATTTATGCCTGGAATACTAAGACATATTGTTCTCCTAAAAAGATTCTATGTAATTAAAGCCTCTGACAAAAATACCACAAGAACCGCCTTATCAGTATTGATATCGCGGTTAATCGAGAATGCTACGGGGGTAGAACACCAGTGAGGGCCTCCGAGCCCGAGTTTAACGGTTTTTGTATCGTCTTCGGTCCACAATCTCGAAACTTCCGAAAGGCCAAAGAAGCCTTCTGCCTGCCTCTAAACTGCCAAAAGGCAAATATACACTGATATCTGCCGCTTTTGAGCGTTGCGTTGCCGGCTACCCCATTTTTGATTTGACCAGGCTTGTTAATATAGGAAGATTTTGCTTGACCTTCCCTGTTAAAATAGGCTATAATGCGCTTGTGTTCGGAAACATTATATCTTTTGTTTTACGTATATGGCTTATCGCGGCGCTTTGGGTCTTTATATGGCGGTCTGTGGAACCCAGAACCCAACTTATGCGAATATTGAGAGCCGCATTGCTTCTGATTGGTCTTTTAGGTATTTTGGCCGCGTTAAGAATCATGGGGTGTTGATTACGCCTGGCCTCGGGCAGAGGGCTTAAACAACCGCAATTTATCCCGACCAAACTCACCTGTCATCAAACAAAAAGCTACTCCTATACTATTTCTCCATCACATCACAAAACTTAACCTCAGCCAAGGGTGCGGGGGAGAGGGGAAGGCTGGTCGGCCTGGGGCTGCTGTGGAGCTGTTGGATTGTTGGAACGTCGTCTGAAATAAACAGGGACGGCCGTCGTAAAAGGCAGCCGTCCTCTTTCTCTACTGTGGTGTTGTTAATCGTCAGGAGCCGGGGTCGTACTCGTATGCCCCCATATCAACGATTGGCGCCGTTCCATTACCCGTATCCGCAGTGTTGGCGTCATCAATCTTGCGAGTGTTGCCGACAATATCGCCGGGCTCGCTTATAGCACTGTTGTCGCCTGCGTCAATACAGGGGCTGTCTCCCTTCAGTCTCAAGCCGTCATCACTCGTACCCCATATGTCGTCAGCGCCGTTGGGATTACGACGATTATAGAAGCCGGGATTGTCGTTGATGTTCCCTCCGCCATCGATGGAATCATCTCCGCCGCATCTGCTGCCATTAAGTCCGTCTCTTATACAGCAGTAGCTAAAGGTCGGCTCAGAGTCCTTGTTATATATTTCGTTACTGGCACCCTTAGCAAAGTTGTACCAGAAAATGCAGTTACTTAGCGTGGCGTTTGAATGCCGGCGGTTGTAAATCGCACCGCCGTAGCCACCATCAGATTCATTCCTGTAGAATGTGCAATTGATTATTGTCGGGCTGGACTGGTTGTTGTACATCCCACCGCCGTGCTGGTCCTCCGCCTCATTGCCGTAGAATACGCAGTTCGTCACTGTCGGAGACGCACCTTCGTCGTTGCACATCCCGGCGCCATAATCCTCGACCCAATTCTCGGCAAAGACACAATTCGTCACCGTCGGAGAAGATTCATCGTTATACATCCCACCACCTATCTCGGCCTTATTGTAGTTGAATACACAATTCGTCACATTAGGAGATGCCCCCTTGCGGTTGCACATTCCACCACCTTCGCCGTCGTCTCCATTACCTGTAATGAGGCAGTTTGCAATTGTTGGCGATGCACCGTCGCAACGGACTCCTCTGGAGTCTGCACCGGTAATCTTAAATCCTTTCAACACCGAATTAGCATCTTCTGA
>Ga0114918_10003330_pt1 | contig 14202 bp, 29 predicted proteins | sample LantaG_FD_87015 | JGI IMG/M metagenome (GOLD analysis project Ga0114918, IMG submission 87015) | Deep subsurface microbial communities from Baltic Sea to uncover new lineages of life (NeLLi) - Landsort_02402 metaG | ecosystem: Environmental > Aquatic > Marine > Oceanic > Sediment | place...
AGCAAGTATCTTTAAGTAGACACACTCTTGCCCCTGCATCTATTAGCTTTTTTAAGAAAGCAAAATTATTTTCTAAAGAAGATTGATTTTTAAAATTAACTACAAACTCTTCAATTATATTTTTATTTAACATTTTTTCTGCTTCTTCTATCTTTTCAATTTCTACTATTTTTTCTGTTAATGTAGGAACAGGTAAGTCAACTATGGGTGGAAAAAAGAAATTAGAAATAGTCTCAAATATTCCTTTATTATGTATTAAAACCACATCATTCAAAACTTCTCTTTTAATAATATCTACAAGTTCTTTTGCTCTAATAAGATGTGTATGTTTTTTACTTATTACTTTAAGAGCATTTTTGACAGTAAATTTTCTAAGTTCTTCATCTTTTAAAATTAATTTGGCTTTATCAGTTAGGTCTGTAAAGTTATTTTTATAAGTTAAATAACTATCTTTACCAAACATTTCTTTAAATCCATTATAGCATTTGTTTGTTAACAATACAGCTCCACTTGCCATAATCTCAAAAGCTTTAGCCGAGTCTATAGAATAAATAGCAGAGCCACTTAAAAAAGAAACATAACTTTGTAAAGTTCTGACATAATTATCGTTAAATTGAGTTTTCTTATCATCTAATAAATTTTCTTTTAAAAGAATTCGTTTAGCTTTATTTCTGAAGTAATATATAGACCAAGAACTCCCAACATAACCTATTTTATTTATTCTTTCTATTGAAGGGTTTGGTTTAAAAGAATCCATATCTACTGAACAAGGCCACCACATATGATTTAAGTCTTTGTTACCTTCAATTGCTCTAATAACATTAGCTTTATGTCTATGCAGAATAACTGAAGGGTTTATATCATAAATCCAACTCGGAAAGTTCTTATTTTTCTGTTCATAATTAGGGTATCTATGATAGTCTCCTTCTACTAATACTCTAGGGGTATCTATTGTACCTAAATCAGCAGGAAGCCAAGTCTTGCTAAAGTCTACTGAAAACATTCTACAAGCATTCCATATAAGAATAACATCAAAATTAAAAAGAGATTTTATTTCTTTCATTGTAACTTTATCAGAATAAGGTAATACAGCTAAATCAGGATATTCTTTTTCCATATTAGGACCGTAAGCCTTGACCTCAACTCCTCTCAAGGTATTTAAAACTTTCATAAAATTTCCAGTATACCAGAAATTATAGGATATAGATTTTTTATAAGAGTAAAGCCATAAAATTTTCATATCTGAATGTCCCTTAAAAATAATTTATTATATATTGGTTTAGAGCTGGGTCTTGAGAAGTGTAAAATAGGTATAAGCTTTTCTTCTTTATAATATAATCCATCTTTGAATATAATGTCTTCTTCTGTAAGTCTAAAGTTATGAACAGTAGAAAGTTCAAATTCTTTTGGATATTTAAGAATCAAACAAGTTAAAATTATTTGATTCATTCCAAAGAAGGCAAGGCGTTTAGATTTTTTAATCATATCAAAATGTCTATGAAAGTATTTTAATAATGATTGTTTTGTCCCTGCAATCATTCCAAAAGATTTAATCATAGAAGATTTTATTTTCTCTTCTAAGTTAAGGTCTTTATTAGTACAAAGGAATAACACATTAAACCAGCTAAGAGTAGTTTTATTTGAAAGTTCTTTAGCTTCTGTATAATATATTTTATTAGAAACAGTACTAAAGAATGAATATAATTCAGTTTGAAAAACTACATCACTTCCATCTACTAACATTACTTTATCATTCTTATCTATTTTTTTAATAAATTCATATTGTAATTCTAGTCTTTTTAAAAACATATCCCCTAGAACACTTTGTGAAGTACTTGTATTATAATTATGTTCAATTACTATGACATCTAAAGACCTTAAAAAATGTATATCTGCTTTATTAACATTGAAAGCTATAACTACAGGTATACCTAGAAAGTTTCTTCTTAAACTAGGAAGCCAAACATTAATTATGTTTTTAAAGTATTTCTGGTCTGTAAATGTACAAACATAATTCATATAATCTTAACCTCTAGCTTTAGTGGTTCTTTAACTATAAACTTTACATAATTTATAGTTTGCATTACATCTTCAAAGGTAGCTTCTCCTAGATTTACTATAATATTTATACTTTCAGAAATCACCGCATCACCAAATCGCTTTCCTATTAGTTGCTCTTTGTAAGGTTTTAAAGTGTGCCAGTTAACAAAAATACCGCCAGCACTAGCGTATTTAGGAATGGTCTTTCTATTTGCTAGTGCAGTATCTATTAATGCTTGATTCAAGCCTAATTTTTTAAGAGAAAAAGTAACATTAAGTAAAATATCTTCTTTATCTTGAAGGATAGAATATCGTCTATCAAAATTAAGGTCTTCTTTATTATAAACTCTTATCTTACCTTCCTTATCTAAAGTTTCTACTTTAATGACATGTTCAGAAATTTCTCTACCTAAAGCCCCTGCATTCATTACAACGGCTCCTCCTATACTACCTGGTATACCTAAAAATGACTCCCATCCTGAAATTTTATTTTGTAACATTTCTCTTACCACAAAATTAGTAGGTGTATTTGCAGTTATTTTAACAGTTCTACATTTATTACAAGAAGTTTGTGGCATTGACGATAAACAAACTACTTTACTTATTTCAGGAAAAAGAAGCATATTAGTTCCATTTGCTATTAAATTAAAATCTTTAATAGTTTCCATTACTTCCTTTAAGTCATATATACTTTCAGGAAACCAAATCTCTTTAGCTATAGAGGATAACTTAAAAGAATTATAGAATTTTAACTGATGATTTTTATAGTATTTCATAGTATACCTCAACTAATACTTTGGATTTTTTCACATATAGTATCTATAGATTTATCAAATTCTATTTGTTCTATCTTTTTTATTTTTCTGAATTGCCTACTATAAAACTCACCGCTTTCTATAAGTATGTCTACAGTTTTTTCTAACCATTCATAATAATCTTCAAATACTGAATACCCAAATGCAGACCAATTAATTAGCCTATTATATTCTAAAGATTTATGGTCATATAACAATGAAATGAAAGGAGTTCCAGCGGCAAAAGATAGTATTGTAGAGTGCATTTTCATAGCTATAGTAAATTCGCACCTAGCATATTCTCTTAACATTATATCTATATTATCTGTGTTTACATATTCCAGTTCTTTTACTCTTGTTGACAATTCTTCAATCAAACTGTGTTCTAGAGCGTCATGAGCTATGAACACTACTTTATAACCTTTATCTATGAGATAATTACTTATCCTACTAAAGTATTCTATATTTTTAGTACGGGTTTCCATGGTTCCGTCAAATCTACCTAAGATGGGTATATGCTGACATACATTTATAGCTACTCTTTTTTCTTTTGGAACTATAGGAACTTCTAAAAAATTACCTGGGTCTAAAATTAATTTATGATTTTTTACTCCTATTTTTTTAAGTACATTATAAGTTCTTACATCTCTAACTGTAGAAATGAAAGATAAATCATTAATGAGCTTTATACTATCTTGTGTATCTGGTTTTAGGTCTCCTTGATACATATCATTCTTTATTGTATTGTTACATCCTATTCCAACTAGAGCTATTGGAACTTTTATTTTTTCAAATAACTCTGTCTTACAAGGAAAATACCATCCTGAAGACATAGGGTAATTTGTATAAAGACCAGAACCTGCTATCATAAGCATAGAGCAATCAGTATTTAACTGATTTACGATTCGCTTTTCTGTTAGCTCTTCATATTTAGTATTAAAGAAAGCAAAAGGGACTTTTAATCTTTGCTGTATGGCTTCTGTGATAGATTTCTTTATAGCCATATCTCCTCTATTTCCTGTTCCTACATGATAGTAAGCTATAGTCTTATACATTTTAATCTCCTATTTGGTTCTTCTTTTTTTCTTCTTCTTAGTAGCTTTCTGAACATCCTTACTGATAGAAACCTGACCATTCAACCTTATCACACTGTCTACAATACCTTTTTCTAAACAATCATCTGGAAAAAGCCATAGTTCTCCGTGTCTTGATTGCTTTAATTCAGCTTCTGATAGTTTAGTAAAGCTTCTAAGTATAGTTTCTCCTCTTTTTTGTTCTCCTGCTAAGTATTTTACCCTGTCTATTACTTTAGTTGTATAGTCTCCCCACACTCCACCAGCAAGGTCATGTGCCATCCAAACGCTATTTTCAGTCATCAGTCTTACATCTCCAGCTACACTTATTATTCCACCCATTGAACAAGCTTCTCCAGTTATTATTGTAGCTATAGGGGACCTGGCCATTCTCATAGCATCAATTATAGCATAACCATCATTTACACTGCCACCACCTGAATTTATCCATATTGTTATAGGTTTATTACTTATGTTATCTAATGTTTTAATTTCTTCAATTATATTAAGAGCAGAACCGCTGCAAATATCTCTGAAGATAAAAAGCTCTCTTTTTCTAAGTAACTCTTGCTCTATGTCGATTTTTCTTAACATTTGCGAAACTCTGCGTCTTTTCTTGGGCATTAGAGCCTCCTTTTATTTAAACCGATTAAGATAAGCTTCAAATTCTGCTCTAAGAACTTTTATCATTCCCAATATAAACCCTTCTAAATAATCTAACCTTTTTACATTAGATTTAATTACTTCATCTGCTTTTACTTTAGCAAATTCATGCCTTACCACACTTATTATTCTATCAAAATTAATGTTTTTATCTTTATTATTTGTAGCCATGACACCTCCTTATCTACCATTTATAAAGTTTATTTATAGACTTAATAGAATACATCCATTTTCGTATTATAGAATATTCATCTCCTGCTTTTTCAGAACCTCCAATAATCATTATAATTAAAAAAGGTGCAAAAATAAACCCTGGAATTATCCATATAATATATAAAATACACAGAACCACAATTTTAACTATACCTTTTATAAAACATTTCATTGTAATCTCCTTTATATATTTACCAATGTAAAAATAAATGTCCCAACAAATACACCCAAAATAATACCATTCCTATAAACACAGATACTTTTTTCCACAAAGTTGTTTCAGGTTTGTCTTTCCACATCCAAAACATTTTAGAAATAGTATTGCCTGTTTTTAACTTAGCTATAAATTCTGTTGCTGCAAGTGTACCTCCTATTATCCACCAAAAAATAAACCACCACCATAATCCTGCAAGTGCAAAGGGAACTCCTAGACATAGTAGAAACACTATTAATACAATTACTGCGTCCATTTATTTATCTCCTTTAATAATCTAACCCTAATCTTTCAATTTCACACCTATGTGATTCATAGTTCTTTTTCTTTAAACAATCTACACAGGCTTCATAAACTTCTACTTCGGTAAATTGTTTTGATGTAAATTCAAATCTTATCTCGTCTACTGATTCAGTTTTTATTCTTCCTGATTCCATATATCCACAACAAGGTACTCTTTTTGCTATAACTCTAAAAGTCCAAGGGTCATATACATATCCAGTTTTACCCCAATCTTTTATTTCAAAACTATAATCATTATCAAGTCCACAATTTTTCATAGCTAACTGTAATAGAAATTTAACTGTATTATTATCTCTGCTATCTGCCCATCCCTTTAAAGTTAGATTAATTTTTTTCATATTTATTCTCCTTTAATCCCAAGCGTGATATTTACCGAACTTATGCCCCAATTGATAAAGAGCTCTTTCTACATCGCATACATATATTATTGTTTCATTTAATTTTTCATCGAAACAACAAGTGTTTACGCCAAAAGCTTTATCAAAAGCTTCCTCAGAAATTTCTAGTTTTAGTAGAATTTGTTTAAGCTGTGAGTTAGGGTATCCATATATATGTTTTGGTTTAGGTAGTTTCTTCATTATTCACCACCTTATCTACATTGGCTCCTGATACTTCAATACTGTTTCCGTCAGTTAGCTGTAACAAATAAATATTAGTTCCTTCATTATATGCAATAGCTTCTCCTTCCATTCCAGAATAAAAACCATTTAACACCCTGACTTTATCTTTATATTTTATCATTATACACTCTCCTTGTTTTCAATTAAATTGTCAGTAAAAATTTTACGATTATTATTTTTAAAAATACGTTCTCCTATTTTAATAGGAAATTCTAAATAGTCAATACAATTTGGGCATACTATAGGTAGGAAATGTATTCCTCTTTCTTCATCTTCAGTGCATTGTACTATAGCTGTTTCTATGTATCCATTTGAGCCGCAAACAGTACATTTAATTTCAGTTTTAATGGCATCTTTCTTTTTACTATATAAATTCCACTTATTCATTTTAATCCTTTTCTACTGTGTTTATAATTCTAATTGTATCTGATAGACATTGTTTCCATCCACCTATTGAATCTGCATCATAAAAAAATATATAATCATATCCATCATTGTCAAAAGACTTAATAGCATAGAAAACTCTGTGAGGCCCTCCTTTATAAAATATCCAGTCTCCAATTTTATATTCTCTACCTGTTATATCGTAGACATTTAAATTCATTTTATTTTCCTTTATCAGAATGATATAGTAGAATACTTGTCAACCAACCTAAAGTCATAGTTATAATTCCTAACCCCATAAAAATCAATAAACCTTTAGTAAGCTCGTCCATTATAACTCCTTTTCTTTTCTTATTTTGTCTTTGCTTTTCTTTCTATTATATAGTTTTTTAGATTCTTTAACTTTGGTTACTGGTCTTATAAGCCATATTCTTCTTAATTTCTTCCTTAAAGTTAAAAAGAATTTTTCACACTTAGGACATCTATCCTCTGAGCTATATGTTGGCTGAAATTTTTTGTTACATAGTCTACATTTTATCATAATAAATTATACATCTCCTCATAAGAAATTTTATCAAAATAATCTATATTACTTCTCAAGCTAACATTATATATTTCAGCTTCTGTATTTTCATATACTTTAAAATCTTTAATTTTTTCATTTAAAATATTATTTGAATTTCTATAAATTTTAGGGTCTCCAGCTCCTCTTGATTTATGAGAAATAAAACCATCATAATAATGTGTGTCTTTATCTTTAATATTAGGTGTTCCAAAATCCAATCCCAATAAAAAAATTCGTTCATATTTTTCTTTTATAGCTACTGATAAAGCAAAAAGACCAACTAAAGAATAAAGTCCTGTATAAATGGATTCTTCATACTTTAATTGGTCAGTGAAATCTCTTGTTTTGTTATATAGTTTTATTATGTCGAAATAATCTTTTATTTTTCCTTTATTTCCTTTTCCAGCTAAAGAAGATGGTTGTGAAATAAGTTGTACTCCTTTTATACCTAATAATAATAAATTCTCTTTTTCATTAGTAAAAAAGCTCTCATCTACCCATAGTTCTCTAGAGGGAAGATAAGGCATAGTTTTGTAAGCATAATTCAATGCCCAAATCTCTTTTCCTCTTAAATGGTCGAAAAGTCCGTTATTTAACCACTCTTCTCTTATGGACTTTCCCCCTGCTATGATTATACAAGTTTTTTTCATTGTTTTTCTCAAATAGTTTTTCAATATGTTTTAATTTAAGTACTAAATAAGTTACAATTGAACTGCATATAGCTAGCTCATATTCGCCTATACCTATTAAAAGACCTATTGGAACTAGAACTAAAAGAATTGCAGCTGTGGTAATTCCTTCTACCTTACCTCCTCTACTCATTATAATTCCTGCACCTAAAAATCCTAGTCCCGTCATCATATAAGAAGGAGCCCTGACAGCATCCATTGTTAATCCTCTTTTCACTATAATCTCTGAAAAGAGCATTATCATTGTAGCTGCCAGGGTAACAAGAATGGACGTTCTTAGACCTGCTGGTTTATGTTGACGTTCCCGTTCATAGCCTATTAGACCACTAAGAACGATAGCTAACCCTAGTTTTTCTAAATAAACCAACATTTCATTCATTATACACCTTCTCCTTTAGTTTCGGGTGGTTTAGGCACTTCTACTCCTATAAAACCTTCTTGCCCATCGTACCTCCAGTTATAATTAGTTTTCTTAGCTAACTGAAGTTTACCTGCGGCTAATTTCATAGTAGCATTAAAAGATTCTTTTTTAGAATCTCTTTGTTTCTTTAGAACTGACAACCTTTCTTGAACCGTAACTAATTCAACAGATAAACTAAAGAATTCATTATCAATATTCTGCAGGTCACTTTTTAACGCATTTATTTTTTCAATAAATTTATCTGGAATTTTTTCAGTTACCATATTTGGAGTTTTCCTTTCTTCTGTCATTTTCATCCCTCCTTAACTTCTTTAGTAGCAGTTTCATAAGCAGCAATAACTGCATTTACTAATTCTAGCCTGGCTTCATTAGTTATGGGATAGAAAGTATCGTAATATTTGTCATCTTTTCCTTTCTCTCTAGGAAACCCTACAAATAGCCCTTTACTTCCAGATATTACACGAAGTCCCTTCACTACGAAAACTCCAGCTATTAGAACGTCACAAAACGCTTTTACTGCACTGTCTTTCTGTACTAGTCTTACTTTGTCTACCTTTACGAAGTCTGTCGGCATATCTACTCCTCCTTGTTGTGGTTTTTCTTCCAGTAATTACAAAATTGACAAACACTACAATACTCGTCACATTTCATATCTAGACCTTTTCTAAATCCTACCTCTATTTTATCATTAGGGTGTGCATCACTGTAAGTTTGCTTATATACTTCTGCTTCCTCCTTTGTTTTGCATAACTTTACTGCACTTTTTCTCCCTTTTTTCATTACAGGATAAACATCTTCTTTGGCCCATCTTTCTGTATCTGAGCACTCAGGCAGTTCGTTATCTTTAAGTTGTTCAGCTTTAATTAACTTTTCTATTCTTTCTTTTATAAATTTTTCTTGTTCTTCATGCGTCCATTTTTTAATTTTAACTACTTGAACTTGAACATCAGGATAGTCATCTGTTTGTTTAGATTTTCCTTTCGACCAATCTCTTAAAATAGTAACAACTTGAAGTTCGCTTATTTCAAATCCATATTTATGCCACATATAATCATAAATATTTAACTGTTCAGTCCAATCTTTTAATGCCGATTTATAAATATAAGCCCATACGGATGTTATTTTCCAATCAGTTAATATTAGTTTACCATTTTTCTCTTCTACTATATCTGGCCTTCCAACTACTTTTCTATTTAGCTCAGGAAATTCTACAACAAGTCTTTCTTCTTTGAATCTGTTTTCTCCGCTCTGCTTTTCTATAATAGAGTGTACTGCATTTCCCATTAAAGCCCATATTTTAGATGAAGCATCTTCCTCTATCTCATCTTTATGCCGTCTTCTCAACTCTACCTGTTTTGGCGAATTAATTAGTTCTGTTACATAATAAACCCCTTCTTCTCTTGGTCTGTCTTTATATGTAAGAAGCTGAAGAAGAGCTTCTGGTAGATTTTTTTTATTTGTAAGTTTCATTTATTTCTCCTTAGTTTTAGAATGACTAGGAAACTGTCTTTCAAGAATTGCCTTAAATTGTTCTTTAGATAATTTTGTACCGCAGTATGAACAATATTTAATAGGTATATTTAAAATATTCTGTAAACTATTATTAGCCCAAAAATGACAACAGCAATCATAAGCTACATCTTGTTTTAACAATTCTGCGTACCAATCTAGTTCTTTTAAATAGTTATTTTTCTTCATTTTATCATTTCCCCCTAACTATAAGTTGCCCTATTATTTCGGCTAAAATCTGTAAAGGTCTAAATAAAAAATTTAATATTTTATCAATTCTACTCATTTTTATAACCTCCCTTCTAATTCTTCATCTTGCACCAATTTATATTCTCTATCAGTAGTTCCTATACCTACAATATTATTATCACACCAGAAAAATTCAACACCTTCTATACCTAGTAATTTTGACATAACTTGTTCGATTGCTTCTATTTGTGCATAATATCTATCAGTTGTTTCTTTCTGAGAACTCCAGAATACTTTGAGTTGCTCTATTTGTTCTTTAGTAAACTTCTTCACTTTTTCTCCTTATAAACATCGGGATGACATTCTTCACAAGTTAACATATTACCCTCTATCCATTCTTCTTCATATTTTTTACAAGTCTCAGTAGAAGGTAAAAAATTTAATCCGTATTCGTTCTTACATTCGTACTGCCATCTTAACTCAGCTACCCACATAGGGCATCGACCAATTAATTTATAATAAATAACTTTTATAAAACTTTTAAAAGGCATATCTAACAAACAATCCCACCAATAGCATAAAACAATGTCATCTTCTTCAAAACTGTCAAAACTATATCCAAAATTGTCACGCTTCATTTATAACTCCTTAATCCTTAAACCATCTTTTAAGTATACTACAAACATATTCCCAATAATTTCCACCATATTTTTTAGTTACTAAAATACCTATTAAAAAAACAGTAGGTAAAAATATTAGTTTAACTATTGGGTTTACTTTATGTATACTTGACATTTTTAACCTCATTATTTACTTGATAAATCAACTACATAAATAAATGTTTTGGCTCTTTTATCATTTACTCCCCATACTAACTGTTCAGGGTCTGAATGCTTTCCCATCTGTTCAGAAAAATCATCACCACCAGGAACAGAACCGCCCCTAAATACGGTTATTCCATCTACATCTGTAATACCTACATGATGATAATGTCCACCTACAATTACCTCAACATTATGTTGTCTGGCCCACTCATTTATTTTAACCCTTCCACCAGCCGTATCAGATTGCTCAGGTATTATATGCCTTATTAGGTATCTATGTCCCCTAATCTCACAAGTAAGATAATCTGTTTCGGCATAAGTCACTTGAACATGCTTTTCTTGCTTGGTAAGTCTTATCCAAGAATCCAGTAACATATAAATCATATTATCCCAATTAGCCGTAGGGTCTGTGTCCTTTCCTGTCCTTCCGTGATTTCCTCTAACTCCGTAGAACTGAACATTAAGTCCTCTAGCTCTTAAAGAAACAATTAACTTATAAATTATTTCAACTATCAACATTACCTGTTTAGGAGGAGCCATTTCTTGTTCGTAGGCCTGTGTAGCATAGATATTTTCACCATTAGCTAGGTCTCCTGTAGCCAATATAACAACATCAGTTATTCCAACTCCTTTTTTTATATTCTTATCAAGAAGCTTTAAGATTTGCACACAAAATTTATCCATTCTAGCTTTACAAATAGTTTCATTAAATATTACTTCTCCTCTTTGATTTTTAACAACTTTACCGCCATGAATATCAGTAAGATGTATAACTAAAGTGTCTCCTTCTTGTTTAGTATTTAAAGGAACCTTATAAGATACTGTATCTTTTAAACTTTCTCTTAGAACTTCATTTATCTGCTTTGACTTAGTTTCCATGTCTAGTACTTGATATTTCTCACATAAATCTCCTATCTGTTTAGGAGATATTTTAAGTTCTTTAGCTACTTGAGATTTAGATTTATAAAGAGAAAGAAGTTTCAGAAGTTCTGTTTCTGTTAGCAGTTCCGTTTGCTCTTCTTCCTTATTATATACCTGAAGTACTTTGGATGGGGTTTGGTAGGTGCGGTAGTCAATCAAACCTGCTTTTCTCATTTTAGTTAAATATTTTCTGACTGTACGAGAATGAATACCTGTCTGTTTAGCTATTTCATCATCCGTACAACCTTTTTCATAAAGTTTCATAATTTCAACATCTTTTTTTGAAAGGCTATTCATCTGCTCTCCTTTTATTTTTTATTATATTTTCTTTTTTCTTCTTTTGTCATCCGCTCTTCTCTACATATACCAGAAGAACAAACTTCAAGATACTTAGTACATAAATTAATTGTTCTTGGACAACTACAAGGATAAGGACATTCTATTTTTTTACAGGTCCCATTCTCACAACATTCTATAAATTGTTCTCTAAAACTTTTCATATTATATACCAAACTCCATATTTGGTTTTTTCTTTTTAGTAACTTCTTTTAATGTCAGATATTTTTTACTTATTTTATAAACGCTCTCTACAGTAAAGTCCGTATCTAAATGTTTAAGAAGTCTATTTAGTTCTTTTTCATTTTTAACCAACACATAGCATAGTTCTGGCTTTTTGGGGTTAAGTAAAGTTATTTCGTACATATTATTCTCCTTTAGTTATAATACAAAATATAAATAAAGCTATTATTAATGTAAAAACTATTCCTGGGATATTGTGCATTATTTTCTTCTCCTCATTCTCCATATGCAGAGACTAGGTTTTCTTAGGTCTTCATATTGTAACCCTAACATATCATAAACCCAAAACATAAAAGCAAGTATCCACATCCAATGAAAAATAATAGGAAAAAGAAACGTTGCAGAAGAAATTTCTTTTATTCTTAACGCAACAAATAGTTCTAACACAAATGCTATTAAAACACCTAAAAAATATATTTCTATAATATTCATCTAAAACTCCTTCTTGAATTCTTATCTGCCCATTTCTCACTTTCTGCTTCTCGTAGTCTTGAAATAACCTCATCTTTTTTCATTGATTTATATAAGGTTTCATAATTGTACCCCATCATACAATAATCACATTTTATCCATAATTCATCAAAAGCTTCTCTTTTAGTCATATTTTTCTCCTTTATATCTATCTTTCCTTTCACTATAAGTATACCACATACTGTACCTTCTGTGCAAGTTTTATTTTTGATTTATCCACCCCATAGCTTCAAAAATACTATTTACCTTAGTGGAGATATTTCTATCAATCATCTTGTTCCAGTCTATAAGTTCTTTATTTATATGGGTTTGGCGAAATTCATCAAAAGCTAAAACGTCTATTTCTTGTAAGGTTTGAAACGTTTCTGTTCTCATTTTAGCATTAAAATCTTCAGTAGTATAATGCTTGTTTCTAAATTCGATTATACTGGCTAAGTCACCGTTTTTGATGCTATTTTTTACACTGTCATAAAGGTCTTTTTCTATCCTATTTCTACCAAAGTAATATCTTTGTTCTTCTGCTTTAACTTCGCTTTCTTTTGAAATTACATATACCCAATAATATAAGTCTCCAATATGTTTTTTAAACTTCATTTTATTTTGAGTATTTTGAAGTGCTCTTACAAAAATAGGAAGATTCTTATATTCTTCAGCTAATCTGTTTAGCTTACAGGGGAAAGATATGTCTAACAAAGAAAGAGTTTTCATTCTTTCTTTTTCTATTTCTATCCATTTTACAATATTATCTTTACATTCAGAATTAAGAATTTTATTTATTAATTCTTCTTGAAATGAAGCCATAAATATAGAAGAGTCTGCCCTTAAAGTTTCTACACCTTTAACTTCTTCTTCTATTTCGTCACCCGTATTTAACCTACCTATGTAATGACAGAGACCTATAATTAGAATACTTTCAAAGAAACCTTCATGCTCAAATTCTATAGTTACATCTACTCCATATTTTTCTTTCCCCCATTGTTTAACATAACTATTTAATTTATCTTTAACATTTTCAGTTCCTTGGATAAAAAATGAATCTGTATCTATATATATTGTTTCTTTTTGTAAATCAGTTTTAACCTTTTCTTTTACATAATGGAGTAAATCTCTTACTAAAAAAGTAGTTGCAGAAGCTACTTTATTATTATACAGTCTAAAAAAGGGAAGAGCAGAAACACCATAAGCTGTATTTACTATGCCTTTAACTGCATCATATTTTAATTTAGTCTGTTTATATTCTTCTGTATTAGAAGAAAACCCCATTAACTTAGACTTTATATTATTTTTAACTTCAATAAGTCCTTTTATCATAGAAGGCAAAATAGCTTTAGAATCCTGCTTAAAATAAGTACCATTTATTTCTATAACGTCTTTTCCAGGTCCTTCTACTATATTTTCAGGGGAAAGATTAAAATTTATCATACAAAGAGGATAAGCAGAACCCAAATCAAACTTTCCTATATTATTAAGCAAGCCTATTTTAAAAGCTTCTCTGTACGCTCCCTGAAAATCTTCTCTTTCTATTCCGCTTATTTTATTAGGAAGAACTTTTTTTTGTCTTTTAGCTTCTTCAAATAATAGAGATTCTATAATCTTACTGTTATTGCTCATACTTATTCTTTGTCCATCTCTAAAAATAGTTTTATGTGGTAAATCTTCCCATTCAACCTTAGAAAATCTTCTTATTTCATCATAATAAGGTATAATTTGGTTCTTTTCTTCAAAGGCCA
>Ga0114918_10003332_pt1 | contig 14194 bp, 14 predicted proteins | sample LantaG_FD_87015 | JGI IMG/M metagenome (GOLD analysis project Ga0114918, IMG submission 87015) | Deep subsurface microbial communities from Baltic Sea to uncover new lineages of life (NeLLi) - Landsort_02402 metaG | ecosystem: Environmental > Aquatic > Marine > Oceanic > Sediment | place...
CGTGGGTGCGGTCCATTCTCCCGTGACGTCGGTGGCGGTGAATTTGTGAGGCTCTGCCGGGAGGGACTCAGAAATCTGTGCGAGCTTCAGTTAGAAATTCCGAAAGCCATGCTTTCCGAGGGTTCTTGGGGTTCCCTGAGCGATCTGAAGAGCACCGGATGCAAGAATTTTGTTGCGGACGCTTGAGTGCTTTTTCTTGTTGTTGTGCCAAGCATCGCCGGTGGAGGAGATGGATGACGGGTGACTGTAAATGCAGAGAGAGCCATGAAGAAAGAGTGAACTCAAGTCGGTAATCTCTGTTCACTTCTTTTGTAGAACGCTGTCTTTAAAGAAATGGACTCGGGCGCGTAAATTTCTGCGAAAGACTGTTTTAGAACGTAACTCTGGAATTTCTGTCTTCCCGACAGGAACGCTCAGGGAAATCTTCTGTCGGACCGACTTTTTGGGTGACAGGCCCCACCCGACAATAGTTGGGCGTAAGATTTTCCATTTCCGTTTTTCTTTTGAAAGAGCAAAGTAGCCAACGTAACGAACAGCTTTTAATACGTTTCGAAGTTTAAACGGTCGACACAGTAACGAACGCGTCCTTTGACGACGATGCCTGTTCCCACCGAGCGAGTCGGATGCGCTTGCCGACGGAAAGTCCGATGGCACGGCAAGCCTCGGCCCATCCCTTGTTGAGCCTCACGTGTCGCTGGCCAGCTGAGCGCAGACATTCGAGCACGACGGGCCAGCGCTTTCCCTCGCTATCGTAAAGAGATACATGAATTTTTACTTTGAAGTGTTCCGGTGAGATACACCGCGTCATATCCGTGGCAAAAATTAACTCCATCGTCTCTTTGCTTTCTGGAAAGAAGGCGACCGCATCTTCTCTGCTCAGGTGCATACGTCGGAGGTAGGTAGTGCTCGATAGCTTACGAACAGAGGAATACGAAATAATCGCATTGCTGACGGAAGCAGCCTTGTGACTGCCAGGGGCATCGGCGACGTCCTCTTTTCGGTTGGTTTTAGAAATGGTCTCGAATCCCGTTTCAGGACTTGCTGTGAAATGCGTCCGCGATATGCCACTGACCGCCGTTGATGCACATGAATTCGACTCCACTCCAACGACGACGCTCGGCACGGCATTGCCTGCAAGGTGCCCGGACTTGCTTCTCGAATAAAGGCAAGAAGCTTTGTCCGCGTGAGGCGATATAAATTCCGTTTCTGGCGCGACCTGCGAGACCCAGTCTTGAACTGTAAAATCGTCCAAAAAGTCGCCATAGATGTTGGCTTCTTTGTGCGCGACCAGGTGGATGCAATCAGGATCGAACGAATGCTCGCTGCGCCTGTAATCAACTGCGGACATTTCTTTCGGGCTGTTCAAAGTGCGATGACTAGCGACCACACAGACGATCACACAGAGGGAAAAAGACTTTCGTGTGTAATGCAGCGAGCGCGTCGGCTCTATTTCTTCGAACGCCTTAGCTTCGAAAATAATTTCAGCCAAAGCATGCGAGCCAGAGCGGTGCATATTGGCTCTTTGCCATAATTTGTGCCCCGCACGAGATATCTGCCAGCTAGATGGCACCGGCACGTGCAAAAAAACTACTGCAAGCGAGGTCGCGAAAAACAGGCAGAGCAAGATATGCAAGATATGCAAACATACGATCTTAAATATCGTTTTTATATTCTAAAGCACGTCAATTGGAATGTGCAATGGCCGATCTCGCATCTAGATAGCCTCGGTGACTATTACATCACAATAATTTATTTTGTGCACGTTTTCATTCAAGGTTAAAAACGTCAAGTTTCTTATTCATCAACAGATGATAAACTGAGGCTGTCTGACGACTTTGAGGAGACCTGATAGAATTTCTTAGGGCGGCGCGGATCCTTTCCAAATACTCGGAAAAGTCAAATGCCTGCGCGGTTTTCTCCCCTTGCAAATGGGATGCATTACAAGGCAACGCGGCGTGTCGAAACAGAAAAGCTAAAAATGCGAACCGTGGCTTTCTTTGTGGCTCTCGCAGTCTTTGTCATGCTCTTGGTCGTCGTCCGGCCGACACTGCGATCGAATGCGCTATCGTCTCGAGTAGGGCACCGGCAAACAGGTCGGCCTCTCCTCTTGGCGCAGGAGCAAAGACGGTCTAGCGCGGCGCTGGCAGCTGATGCACACGATTCCTACGTTTCTTCTCTGTCCCGCGTTGCGACGGTGGTTTCCGGGGGCGGAGGACGCTCCGGTGATCGCTTGTCCATCAAAAAGGGCGAGGAATCCCTCATGCTCGATTCAGTGGGTTTCAGAGCGGCGGTGGCCGCTTCTGCCTCGGACGCAACACCCCCTCCTGTTGTCATCGCCCTCATGAACCGCTTCTATTTCGGAGACCGCTACGCGAGGGTCGTGCCCGGATGCACGTGGGAAAAAAGTGGCGCGAACTTGCCCTGTGAGTTCACGGCCGACCACGAGAGGTTTAACGACTCGAGCGCTCTGGCGTGAGTATTTTTGTTATCATTTTTCACGTCGTCTTCATATGAGAGGAAGGCGTTTTCTTTTCCTTCCGTCACTTTTGTTAAATCCTTCCTTGTGCGAAGTCTCACGTCCGCCCTTTTCCTTCGTCGTCCTTGTGAAAACACATTTCGCAGCTTTCACATCCCAGGCATGACCGAGAAAATGCTCGACGTTGCTCAGGAGAACGTCCGCAGAAAGAACAACCAGGCCCTCGTCGGCGTGTCGATGGAGTCGGCGCCCAACTACCCACTCTTGTCCGACAAAGCCTTCTTGGCTCGCTTCGATATATTAGCGACGCTCGTGCCTCCCGGAGAGGACAATGGTAAAAGCTCGTCTTTGGACTTTACTCTCAGGCGCATCTGGTACCCTTACTACGACGATATGATTCGGCGGTGCTGGGAGGCAGAAGGGAACCCTTCTGTGACAACCGCGGCGAAGACGAACTCGAAAACAGCTCCTCTCTCTCTGCATCCTTCCCATCTCCGTCCGTCTCTGCATCCTTCTCATCTTCGTGAAAACGCCATCGCCTACGTCAGCTCCAACTGCGATACCCATACCGGAAGAGATGAGCTCGTGAAACAGGTGGCAGACCTGCTGAAACCGCACGGCATCCCGCTGCATTCGTTCGGGGCATGCCTCAACAACATGCCCCGCACCGCGCGCTCCGAATCGAAAATTGACACCCTGCGCCGTTACAAGTTCTGCGTCGCTATTGAAAACTCGAAAGACCGGCATTATGTCAGCGAGAAAGTATACGATGCTTTCGTCGCGGGGTGCGTTCCGATCTATTTCGGCGCGCCCAACGTTCTGGATTACGTGCCGCACGCGGACGCGATTATTGATTTGCGTGCCCTGGACGGAGCGAGGCAGACCGCGAATGAAATAGCAAGGCTCGCTGCCGACGACGAAGCCTATGCAGCCAAGCACGCCTGGCGGGATAAACCGTGGACATGGTCGGATGGGTTCAAGGAACTTCAGTCGCAGACCTGGCGCGACGGCGTCGGTCCTTTTGCGAAGTGCGACACGACTACAGGGCTCAGCGATCCGCACATGAGGAGGCAATGCGCACTTTGCAGGGCTGTCGCGGAGTGGAGGGACTCGGTGAACTGATAATGAGAGAGCATTCGAGCGAGAGGGGTGCTTCTTAAATGACTTTGAATTACTGACTGTGTAAAAAAAGGGGAACTTCGAACGACCAAATAGTTCTCCCCGACGTTTTTCTTTACACATCCGGCATCTCCTCAATAGTTCGTATCACGTCGCCGTGCAGCAGCTGCATTATCTTGGCCTTACAGTCCCCCTGAAAATGGGCACCTGCAGAGGGCTGAAATGAGCCTCTCTCGCCGTTCATGCGCGCCAACTGGCTCGTTATGTTCATCTTGAAATGCTCGTCGAAGAGAGCCTGGTTGAGGCAGAGCCACGCTCTCGTGTGTGGCACCTGGGACACATAACGCATGTCGACCATCAGCGTGAAGTAGTTGTTGTATTTCTCGACGCTGGAGTTCCGGTAGTACACGTAGGGAGGGAGGACGGGGGTGGTGGTTGTGATGTTTTGGTCGTCGACCGCGGCTCCTAGTAGTGACGTTGCTGATTGTGCCTCTTCTTTGCCTCCTTGTTTCACCTTGAGCTTGCGCGGAAGCGTGGTGGCCTCAGGAGTTTTTGCGACTCCCGTGCTGCTCTGTTTGGAAACGCTGCTGCCGAGGAGCATGTGTCCTTTTTGTTCTTCTCCTTTGCCTTCCTTCCCTCCACCTATCCGAGAATGCGCGAACTGGTCGTTCAGAAACCTCTCAAAGAGATACATGTCCGAAAACAGCTTGGGCTTGATCCGCAGAGCGTCAAAATCCGGCTCGCGGTCCCGGAGCCCCTGCAGCTTGGTCGGGTCGAGCTCGTCGTCGCCGTAGGTGTCGATCGTCGACACAATCTTGCGGCGATCGCGCTGCTGGTAAAAGTCTACCATGTAGTCTACAAAGTCGCCGATGGAAGAGCAGGTCAGAGAAGCCAGGAAAGAACTGCGGTCGTGAACGGTCCACAGGGAATGGTTGGCTGGGATTCGTACTTTTGTTAAGAATGCACGGTCAAAAACGATCACATCAGCGTCCAGAAACGTGAGCTCGTCGATGCCTCGCTCGGTGCAGAAGCGGTGCAGCCCGATGAAGCGCGCGAAGCATAAAAGCTCGTAGTCAACCTCCCTGGCGCTGCTGTGGAGGTACGAACGAGCCAGGGCGAGATACGAGTCTTCTACGGAAAGGTCGATGTTGTGGCGGTGCACGCGCAGGCGATGATAGATGGTGCGCCAGGGGACGGAAGGCTGTTGGTGGTAGTTTCGTGCCTGATTCCGTTCTGCTGTTGCTGCTGCTGCTCCAGCCGTTGCTCCCCCCACCTCCCTAGCTACTTTCAGATGCAGCTCCCCCGGCTCGTGTCCCTTTCCGTACGTGTTCATGACGACATGGTGCACGGTGGCCCCGGTGAGCCTCGAGGCAAAGTACAGCGAGACGGCGTGGTACGGCTCGGGCTCGCCAAAGGAAGCTATGACAACGTGTGTTGTTGCTGCTTGTGGCGGTGGTGGTAGTAGGGGTACTGGAAGCGGAGCCGTCGCCGCCGCCTCTGTCTCTGTCGCCGCTGCGGAAGGGTCCGTGACTGCCGCCATCTTAATCTGCCGCCTTTGGTTTGCTGACGCAGCATCTTTCTGTTGCGTAAATTCGACGCCATTTCGTTGATCAGGCCCTACTGTTGTTGTTGCTGCCATCGCGAATGCATCGCAAGACAAGACTATAGTTTCCAAGAGCGACAAAAAGGTAAACAAGGTGCAAAAGGCGCGACGGCAGATGCCAGCAACGCGTGTTCTTTTCCTTCTTTGGGTCATTGTCGACTTGTTTCTGAAGCATAAAAGAGACACCGCTCTCGGATTCTCCAGACACAGAAAAATAAAAAGAATGAAGAAGAGTCTGTCCATAAAAAAAGGAAAGAAGTAAGAAGAAGAGAGAGAGAAAGAGAAAAGGAGAGCAAAGCAATCGAGAGTGAGATACCAATATTTTCGCCGGATGCGCAAAACGTGGACTTTCCATCGCAAAAAGGCGAGGGACGCCTCTTCCTGAGAATAAAGAAGAAAGAAAACAAATCACTGTGGTCTTACGTCTAAATCCTATCGATAAAGGAGCCTCATTTAAAAAAATGCAGACAAAAGGGATAACGAGAGAGAATATAAACGCACTTTGGAAAGAAGAGGTTCTCAAAATGACCTTGGTACGTTTGCCATGCACGCACCTGGGCTGCACTTCGGAGACGAGAACGGCTCTACAGATCAGGGCACGCTCAACGAATTTTGCGAAGAAGAGATGGGGTTCCAGTGCAGCGTCAAGAGTCCCAAATATTAGATTCACAAATCTTGAAGTTACAAGTGAAGCGGAATCACTCCCGAGAGATACTAAGGGGTTAACAACTGGCACCTCTAGTTGGACAGAGCTCTAAGAGATGTGATCTAAACTGAGCCAAGGTGTGGTATTTTGCCCTTACCTTGGCTCTTGCCTTCAGCTGGGCCGCTTGAACAAGTACGTAGGGTTGTGACAAAGTCATGCAGCATCTTTGCCAGCACATTCTGCAATTCTTCTCCGTCTTTATTAAAATGCGCGACGCTGACTGCCCCGGACGAAGGTCCTTTTCTGGGAGTAATCCAGCTTCTTCTTTGGCACAGTTCACACAGTGACAAGCGCCTCCTCCGAAGACGAAGCCTGTTTCCACCGAGCACGTCGTACGCACTTGCCAACGGCACATCTGGACCCACCCCTAGTTCAGCCACACGTGTCGCTGGCCAGCCGCGGGCACAAATTCGAGCACGATGGGCCAGCGCCGTCCCCCTCCATCTTAAATAGAGATATCGATGTCTGCATTGATGTGTCCCGGTGAGACGTTCCGCTAAACTTCAGTCGCGAAAGCGGACTCCAACGTATTTCTGAGGCCGGAAATAAGGCGACCGCGTCGTCTCTGCTCAGGTGCATTCAATGAAGATAGGTTGTGTTCGAGAGGGCGCGGATGGATGAATGATTAAGGGCAGCATCGACGATGAAGGCTTCGGAAGTGAAAGGGGCAGCGGCGCCGGTTTTGACTCTGTTGGAGTCACGATGCGAGTTGTCGCACCCATCGGGACTTGCCGCGGAAGAGGACTTTCGCAGGATTTTGCCGGCGGCCGTGGGTATCTGAGAAGGCGAATCAACCCCGGTAATGACACTGCTCGTCGACGCATCTGACGCAACGGAACAGGAGTGACCTCTCTCGCAGCCAAAGTGATCATCAGCAGTGAATGGCGATGCCGTTGGTAGTTCTCTCGCACTTGGAAAGGCCCAGTCTCCACCTGCGAACTCGTCCACCTGCGAACTCGTCCAAAAACGCGTCAAAGATTCCGGCGTTCTTTCTCCCGACCAGGAGGGAACAATCGCGATCCGTGGAATGCTCAATGTGCCCGGCGTCACTGTACGCGGAATCGGCAGAGGCCATTTTCTTTCGCGTGGCAGAAAGTGCGCTGACGACGAGCACTCAAACTACTGAAATAGAGGAAAAAACCGTCACTTTGTCGTGTAACAAAGCTGTGGGACTCTTCTAATGGATCGCTTTGAGATTAGAAATAGCGAACAAGCAAAGCCTTTCAGAGAGGAAAAAGACAGTCGGACTATTTGCCAGACCTCTTGCAGCACATGGTATTATTTATGCCACCGAGTGGGCAACAGCACGTGCGTAAGAAACGCACGCGAACGCGATCATGCCACATGCCCCAGCATGAGATAATTGCTTCACCAATCGTGGTCGGGACCTGTCTCACGACTTTTGGAACGCTTTACACGTCCTTAAAGATATACCTTGGTGTCTGAATTGACAAGATTTGTCGCATGCCAGAAAGGGGCAGCTGCCGTCCTGTTTTTCCCAACCCCTTTTTTCGCTTCTTCGTCTTTTCCTTTCCTTGTACGCAAATACTTTGGCGATGGCATCTTTGCCGTGCCTCACTCCATCGAAACTCAGCTCGTGCGCTTCCAAACGTGTAAACTCGACAAAGTCCCCCACTTTCAGCCTTTTGGCCCTGCAAAACTTGTCCCACCCGTCGGCCAACCTACCCGAGTGGGGGTTATCTCTCCTGGTCGTCATGTACTTGACGCTCCAGCGCTGGCCCGCGCTGTCGATCAGAGTCACGGGGAAAGTTTTTGCAAACGGGTCGCTGTACGGTGGCACGATGGCAGCGTTCAGAGCTTGTTGGTTTCGGTGTTGTTGTTGATATTGGCGTCGGCGTCGCTGATGCCTCCCGCGGCTCCGTCCTGTTGTTCTCCGTATATACCTCCTGCATCTTCTTCTTCCTCCTTGTATTCCTCTTGATCACCTGCTCCTTTGATGCGACGAGAAGCCTTGCGCCTTTCCTGCATGGTGCGAGGCAGGCACGCGTCGAGGGAGAGCACGTGCGACAAAGAGGCAGTCACGAAGAGGCGACGCAGGTATGTTTCCGATGAGATAAGGCGCGTCACCGAGTTCGGAAGAGATGGTGCCGGCGTCGAAGAGGGCCGCGGACGCTTTTGGCGCGCGCGTGGAGGAGAAGATAACAAGGAAGAAGTAGAAGTCGGGGTGTTGGCAGTCTGCCGCACAAGGAGGAGGCGAGGTCTCAAAGCTTTGTGCTAAACGAGCCTCAGCTCTGCTCAACTTTGCTCAATCTCGCTCCTTCGATGACCATCGTTCTCCTCTGAATTGAGAGGCCAGGGTGCTGGTGTCTCTAGCGATTAAAGCCGGGTTTCTCACCCTGATGGAGAGCACCTCGTGAGTAAAATCTTCCCGAGATCTTAGACACGACGAATCTGTCCTTGCCCGGCTTGGACAGCCCTCGCGGGAAGCTCTTGCCTATGTTTCATCTATTCGGTAGCTGCATAAGCAGACGAGGAGGAAGTGAAGGGGAACTCTGCCCCGGATATGAGCAGCTGAGAGTCCATAACTATATGACGGATAGCGTGAAACGATTTAACTCGGTGCTCCACTTCAAATCGTATCCACGGCGGCTGCAGTGAAGCAAGCGGCGCGTTTTTTCTACACGAAGGCAAGCAACAGTCGAGCGCCGCAACCATTTGGCGTTTTCTTTTTTTACAGATGTAGCAGCAGGACTCGTATCAAAACTTTCGAAGATACCTTTGGGCTGAACGCCAAGGTATAGAAAAAGTTTCCATCCGCTTTGCTTATAAAATCGCTCGGCGTCGTGATCGTCATCTTGAGAATCGCAAACTTTTCGTGCTCAGCATTTGGGATAACTATTCCTTACAACGTGTCCCCCGTGGGTCTTCGCGTAGTCTTTCAATGCCGAACCGGATATTTGCAGCTTCGATGGTTTTTGTTGTCACCATGACCGAGCCTAGGCACAACGAGTAGAAACGTTTCGATGTGACAAATTCTACACCCTCTCCAGACCTCAAGGCTCCTCATCCATATTCCGATGCGATGATGGCGTCAAAGCTGCGCGTACTTCTTTCGGCCGGAAAAGGACAGTGACTCACGAAATAGGACGCGACGAGGTCACTTTCCCTCTCAGTTCACAAACACGACCTGCCCAGAGGCCAAGCCTCCAACCAGAGACAAAAACGGGACCCCAACCTCGTTTGCGCTAGCCACGATGCGCGCGTAAAAGTTCGAGCTAGTGCCACCGACGCACGCCAAGGCCGAGGCGCTAAGGACTCCAAAGAGCACGCAAGCCTGTTCGTCCATCATCGTGCCACCGCTATTGCCGCCGCAGCCTGACAGGCCGGCTATCTGGAGCCCACTGCTCGTGAGGGTCCGCACCATGTTCACTCGCGAGTAGTGGATGGCAAGAACGTTGCCGAGGTTGGCCTGGGTGCATCCCTCGAATTGCTGGGTGACCTGCGGGAAGCCCGCCGACAAGTTTGGGACGCTCTGAGAGAGCCCCGCCGTTGTAACCGCGCCTACGGCCACTGGCTTGGCGTACGCGAGGTTGGTATTTGACAGCGCGCGCAACTGGATGAGGGATCCATCGGCCAGGCCATAGCCGAGGGTGAAGTCGATCCTGGACATGGCGACCGCAGTCGGCTCAAAGACACCATCCCCTTGAGCAGAGACACCCGCGTCGCGGTTGCAGGTAACGAAGGAGTTCGCAAGTTGAATTGTATTCGTCACACTTTCGGCCACGCAATGCGTGGCAGTAATGAAGAGGAGGCGAAACTGGCCCGCCGGGTCGGCGACAAACGTGCCGGAGCACGTGTAGCATCCGGCAGCAAGGCACGAGACCAGGTAGCACGTCGTCCGCGAGGCCGTCGGGCCCGTGGAATAAGCAGCGTTGGACGAGCACACAGCCGCGCCTGTCACGTTGCCGCTGACGATGGGGAGAGGCATGGGAACCAACTTCGAGGCGTCGAAACCTGTGCTCGCGACGTACTCCTGGCCGGTCATTTCCGTGTTGACATACGGAGAGCTAGAGCCCGACGTTGAAGCACTCGATGAGACGGCCGCCGGCTGTGCGAGCAACGTGTATCCTGTTCCGACGTTGACGGTCGAGCACTGAGGAAGCCAGGGTGTCGATGAAAGCGGTGGCGACGTCGTCGGAGGCGGAGTCGTGGTCGCGGGAGGCGTCGTGGTCGCGGGAGGCGTCGTGGGCAGGGGTTCAGGCGTCGTGATCGTTCCCGTCGGCAGTCCCGATAGCGATCGCTGATTGTACTTCTCCGCACGTGCGTACTGTTTTTTTTATTGTTGTTGTTTGAAATGCATTGTTGTCAACGTCGTGAGGAGATGCCGTTTTTTAGACGATCTTGATCGCGACAATTGAGAAGTCGAACATTTCGGCTTCTTGCATTAGAAGCCGAAAGCGAAATAAGAGAGGGGCGGACTTCCTCTTCTTTCCCAGAGGGGACATAATCACAATCTTCACTCAAAGCAGGCATATTTGGGGTATGATGCCTGTCGCAAGAAAGGAAAACCTCAAATGCAAATGGGGAGAAAGGCACGCGCGTCACGCTTTGCAAATTGTAATTTCTCACAGGAAAAACAGTCAGGGGGACGCGTAGTCCTTGGAGGCACAGGCCATGTCTCTTTTCCGCAAGCCTCGAGCGCGTTTGCACAAAAAGAGCATGCACGTTGAAGAACCGTCCGAGTCTTCTGGATGCAACAGCAGCATGCTCACTCGCGAAGTGCATACTTCTCCTCCTCTTTCTCCCCCTCCTTCGTCCGGAAGGAGCAGCAAATGTTTCTTCCGATGTCGAGGGAAGACTCTGCTGCTATTTTGAGCATTAGAGACAATCTTACCAGACTACATGATTCCAGGAGAACAACAGAGGCAATGAATGCAAAACCGGTAGAGCTGAGACGTTTCATGAAGTAATGAAAATGCTTTGACGTCTATGGGAAAGTCGAAGCAGCGGCGGTGGAATACCGTGGGGTGGTCGGGCACGGAGGATCGGAGAAATAATGAGCTAAACGAAGTATTTTTTTTAAAAAAGAAGCGGTGACAACACGTAACAGTTGTCAGTTTTCAAACGTGGCAAATAGACGAGCAAGAAAAAACTTTTCGCCTAAACAGGTCGCGCTCGGTGTAGTACCAAACGTCGCGCTTTTTGTGTAATATTCAATGTGCCTTAGTGAGCCCTGGAAAAACATCGGTTGCGGGTATTACATAGCGTGAAAAAATCTCCTTTCGCTCACAAGATCTCTCTTGAGTCGCCTTTCAAGAAGAACAGTCTTTAAAGGAAGAGAGATATATGAAGAGAAAGGGCCGTGTCTTTTCACGCTTATCTCTCTCTCTCTATTGTCACCGCCCGTTCCATATTTTTAACTTCCACGTTCTCATCTCTTTTTATGTATCTTTCTCGACTCGATTCAAGAGACGGACCCACGAAATTGCCTCTGTTCGTGCTTGCCATCGCCACGGCAAGCCTTTCGTAAGCTCTCGCCTACAGTCCTTAGCACTTGAACTCTTTTTTTGTTCAGTATTTTGTCAGTGTTGTTTTCCAGGGTGTGCTTGAAGAGCATTCTCGACGTCGCCGTTCTGCCAGTAACTCGCAAAGCCGTTTTCTAAATACCATCCTATGGTCTTGCTCAGACCATCTTTCCAGGAGGTTTTTCCTTCCCAACCGAGAGACGCAAGCTTTTTATCACAGATAAAGTATCTTTGGTCGTTGAAGGCTCGGTCACGAACGTGGGTGAGCTGCCCTGTAGGCAGGTCGAACGCTTTCGCGATGTCTCCTGCCACGTCCAGCACGGTGCGCTCCTTTTGAGTGCCGATGTTGTACGTCTCACCGATTTTGCCCTTGGTGAGAATCGTTTCAAACGCTTCGGCCACATCCTCGACGTAAAGATACGACCGCGTGGCTCCCCCGTCGCCGTGGATGGGCAAGGGAGCTCCGCGAGAGGCAAGCAGTGTGAATTTTGGGATCATTTTTTCGGGAAATTGGTGCGGTCCGTACACGTTGTTGCCTCGAATAATAATGCACGGCATTTTATACGACGTCATGTACGCCTTGACCATCATTTCAGCACCGGCTTTGGCAGCTGAGTAAGGATTGGTGGGCTCCAGAGTCGACGACTCGTTGCAGCCCGTCTCTTTCCCCAGGCTCGACTCTCCGTATACCTCGTCCGTCGACATGGCAATGAAACGCCTGATTTTGCCGAACAGCCGGCATGACTCGAGAAGCACGTGCGTTCCGTACGAGTTGTTCAGCGTGAAGGCGAGCGAGTTACCGAAACTGTTGTCCACGTGCGACTGGGCGGCGAAATGCATCACGGTGTCGATCTGCTCCTCTTCGAGAATGTAGTTCAGGAGGTCAGCGGACTGGATATCGCCCTTGATAAACTTTTTCACGTTGATTTGTCAGTCGAGGGAAAGTGGCCTTCGTAGTGAGAGTCACGGAGCTTGTGAAAGTGGGAGATGTACATGCGTTCAAAAGTTTCATTGCACAAAGTTTTTCACAACTTTGTGCAAGGAATGCGAGGCTCCATGTGAGGCGCACACGCAACAAGAAGTGGAGCGACGATATCAAATGGGCTAGTCTTCCAATGCCATATTCGTTCCCTTCTTACCTTGAAGTTTGGCGCGTCCTTGATTAAGTCGAGGTTTCTCAGCGATGCACAGTAGTCGAGTTTGTCCAAGACGATGAAACGCACTGATGAGTAGCGCTGGACCAGACGGATTGTAACGTGGGAACCAATAAATCCTGCTCCGCCAGTGAGCAGCACACAGCGGGGTTGGTACACAGTGTCTTCGCCATCCAAGCTTTGGACTTGGGTATACCGGACGGCCATATTCGTTGTCTTCGCCGCCAACGGGCGCGATCGAGAGGGGCTGGCCATTTTCTGGAAACTTAAGCGTTCACTTCGCGTATCAGAGATAAAGAAAAATGTGTTCGAGGATGTAGAAGAGAGTATTCAAAGAAAAGAAAAAAAAAACTGCAGAAACATTTTTGTTTGCGGATCTCTTTTTGCAATGTCAACGTCGAGAAGCCTCACGTAGCTGGAGTACCTTACTGCCAGGTTAATAAATCAGCATTCATGTTGATGCAAGAAAAATGCTGCGGCAGCATGTAGGTGGTTTGAACATCTCGAAACCTGGTCTTGAGGCACGAGCTTTCGTAACTTCCGAAGACCTCCTCGAAGAGACAGAGACATTTTTCCTCTCGCCCTGACCAACGATGCCGGTTTTGCGGACGAGCGGACCTCGCTGCTGTTGCGAGGCAGACGCGACAGTTGCCGTGAGCCTGGTACGGATCTTCGCGTCAGGTGCGCAGAAGAAACGATCCAGAGTCTCCGTCGATTTATTCTCCACTTGTGGGTTCAGCGTGCTTATGGAATTGGATTTGGGGAAAACAAGCTCGATTCCCATGATCCCCCAGGATCTTACTTTCAGAGAAAAGTCAACTTGCAAATAATCCGTGCCGTATGCCTCCACATGCGTCTTCAAATCAAACGCGAACTCAGATGCCACATTAAAAGAATAGAAAAAGCCTGGCTTTCAATAACTTTTAAGGTTTTGAAAAAAAGAAGTCTCGTGGTACAATTGCAGCATTAACCTTCGTGCTTTTCACCTAGAGAAACAATTTCTTGTTACCGCTTGTTCGATCCTTTGATCTTAAGACGACGCAAGTAGTCGACGGCATCTCCGGTGCTACGGACCCGCTCCCAGTCGATCGGCATGAACCAGCAAGAGACACGCTGCAGCCACATGGATTTGGCGGACGTTGGCTGCTCGCAATTAGCGTGGGCCACGATGCTGCTCGACGCATCCACACATCCTTCGCACGGAGAGCATACGTCCATCGACACGATGCTCAGTCCTCGCGAAGTCACTCCGCGCAATGCTTTTTTCCCTTTTTCAATGGGCTTCAGGCACAAGTTTTCATCGTGAAATACGGCGTTGAACCCTTGTTGAGCCCAGCCATTTTCTTGACGGTAAAGAAGCTTGATACTCGAACCCACCCCCAGCCCGTACGTGTCTCGCACTTTTTTTTTCCTCCCGTCTGCGAGAATTACTCCGTTGTTCAAAGTTAGTTCAAGCTTCGATTCTTTGGAGTCGGGACAGGACCAGTCGTATGCCCAGAATCCGTTGTCGTATGCAGGATCGAGCGGCTGCACGGTGACCGCAATGTCTGATTTAGCCGAGGCCATGAACGTGAAGGGGTTTCTACGGAAGCAGGTATCGGCATCGGAGCGGAGCACCAGCTTTTTTTGGCTCAGGAGGTCGAGCAGGGC
>Ga0114918_10003333_pt1 | contig 14192 bp, 16 predicted proteins | sample LantaG_FD_87015 | JGI IMG/M metagenome (GOLD analysis project Ga0114918, IMG submission 87015) | Deep subsurface microbial communities from Baltic Sea to uncover new lineages of life (NeLLi) - Landsort_02402 metaG | ecosystem: Environmental > Aquatic > Marine > Oceanic > Sediment | place...
AAAGGAACTTCTGCATAGGGGGGCCCTGCCGGTAAAAAACCTCCTCGGCAAGATAGTAGTAGACCGGCCGATCTGAGCTGCGGGCGCGCAATCAGCTCTGGAGAACGCCCTGCCTTTGCGAATACGCCGTCAGCAGCAGCCCGGTGATCCATCCCTCCGAATGCTCGGCCAGCTCCACAGCATCGGCCGCCGACAGCTCCATCCCGTAGTTGTGAGCGAACAGCGCCTGAATCTCCTCAGGCGTGAAGCGCATCTCATCCTGGCCGACACCGCCGACGCCTCCGCGGGCCACCAGCGGGATGATCAGCGGCAGATTGGGCACGGTGCGGCTGGAGATTATGGTAAGCCACTGGTCACGCTGGTAGACGACAAAGTTGGAGAGGATCGCGTCGACGTCCAGAGCCTGGCCCAGAGCGTGATAGTCGTCGAGGACCAGCACAAACCATCTGGGAATCCTGGTCACTATCTCATTGACCAGGATTCGCACCACACCCGGGGCGCCGCCGCTCAGATCCTGCGACGCGGCCAATGCCCGCAGCGTCGCCTCCCCAAACTCCGGGAAGCGCCGCCGCAGGCTCATCACCAGACGCTCCAGGAAAACGTGTGGATCGCGGTCGCTGGCATCCAGAGCGTACCAGCACACGGGGTGCTCCAGATCCGTGGCGAAGTCCACCAGCAAGGTCGATTTGCCGTATCCCGCCGGTGCGGAAACCAACGCCAGCTTGTAGTCCACCATATCGTACAGGCGATTCAGCAACCTCTGACGCGTCAGGACATCGTCACGACGTCTTGGCAGGAAGACCTTTGTGATCAGCGTAGCATTGTCCATGAACGGTAACTCGTGTGATTCCATGCCGCAGAAGGGGACTCTCATGCGACCTGCAGACCAGTATAGCCCTCCACCCAACCTAGTCAACGCCCCCAATCGGCCACGTGCAGTCCAGTGTTCGACGCTCTGACGTGACCGGCATTCGGCGCTCGTTCCCTCCTGGGGACGGTTGGAAAGGGGGCTCCCCCTTCGTTATAGAAACAGCTCCAACCGCGCCAAAGCTTCCGGAAGATTCCGGCGCCCAAACCCGACGCGCACGTGGTTGGGCACGTCATACACATCGCCGGGCAACAGCAGCACACCCGCATCACGCGCCAGACGCTCGCAGAAGGCCCTAGCACCGACCTCAGCCGCGCTGCCGACAAGACGGGGGAAAGCGATAGGCCCCGCGACAGGGCGATACCAGGCAAAGAGATCGCTGTGGCGTGTAAAGAAGTCATCAAGTAGCAGCAAGTTGTGGCGGATGAGCTCACTGGTGCGCGCCACCAGACGCCCACGGTTCCGCAGCGCCACCGTCGCCAGGTATTCGCTGGGGGCCGAGTTGCATATGGTCGTGTAGTCCTTCAACTGCGCCATGCGAGCACTCACACCCGCAGCGTGCGTGGCCACCCAACCGATCCGCAGACCGGCCAGCCCGTAGCTCTTCGACATCACGCCAAGCGATACCGCGCGATCGCTGGCATCACAGGCAGCGGGGAGGCGATCCATCGCAGCATACTCCGCTTCACGGTACACCTCGTCCGAGAGCAGCAGACACCCGTGCGATTCAACCAGGGCCACGACCCGATCAAGAGCCGCGCGTGACAGGTGAGCGCCTGTGGGATTGTGCGGCGAATTGATGATCACAACCCGCGTGTTGGCCTGGACAAGATCCTCAAGAGCATCAGGATCAAATGACCAGCCATGGTCCCAGCACCCTTGCCAGAGCGTCACGCTGCAGCCCAGTGCGCGCGCCACCTCGGCCAGCGATTGATAGCAGGGCCACTGGACCACCACATTGTCGCCGGGCTCCAGCACCGCGTGCATCAGCAGGAAAATGGCCTCCTCAGCCCCGCTGTGGACCAGGATCTCGTCCGGATCGGTGCTATCGTAGATGCGTGAGATCTCCTCGCGCAGCTCAGGGCTGCCCATCGACTCCGTATACCCCAGCCAAAGGTCCTGGAAGCGGTCCGCGGCCCCCGGTTCCAGTGCCAGGAGCGATTGCACCGTCATAGACTCGCAGTCAGAGGCGCAGAGGATGTAGTCCACATTGAATTCGTGCTCGGCGAAGAATCGTTCTAGCTTGAAAGGCGGCCAGCGCAAGATAACCTCCAGAGAATGTCACACCTGTCCACCGGACTGACTCAATCATCGACGTACCGAGGATAGGTCAACTTGGCAGCCTCAGCGGTCGATAGCGCCACCTCCGCCGTACGGAAAGGCGACGTTCGATCGGTCAGAGCCAGCACAGCACCATCCGGGTCCACAACCAGGCCACCGCGCTCCTTGACGCGAGTTCCCTTCAAGCCTATACTCACATACGCAATGGATGACAACCAGAGCCGGTGCAGCTTCCGCCCATACCCGGCAACGATGAGTCCCAACATCATAATCATAGCACATCCCACACAGCAACTCAAAGACTAGAGGAGCAACTTATGCAGTTCAAGACCCTGCCGATGGCCCCCAAGAAGAATATCGCCCTGATTGCGCACGACAGCAAGAAAGATGACCTACTGGCGTGGGCCAAGTTCAACCGGGGATCGCTGTCCAAACACGAGCTCTGGGCAACAGGAACCACGGGTTGGCTGCTGGAACACGACCTCGGCCTCAAGGTCAACCGGATGCAGAGCGGTCCGCTGGGAGGCGACCTCCAGATCGGGGCCAAAATCGCCGAGGGGGAAATAGACTTCTTGGTCTTCTTCTGGGATCCCCTGGAATCACAGCCCCACGACCCCGATGTGAAGGCGCTGTTGCGGCTCGCGGTGCTCTGGAACATTCCGGCAGCCACCAACCGCGCGTCCGCTGACTTCATGTTCTCGTCCGCCTTGATGAACGAGGACTACGCCCGCGTCGTGCCCGATTACGACACCCACCAGCGTGAACGCGAACAGGGCCTCGAACAGGAAGTCGAGGCAAAGGGTATCTAGGGCCGCGGGCGAACGAAAACGATCCCGCCGGATCATCAAATCCGGCACCGCTGCGTAGAGCAGAACGGGATCTGGCGATCCCTCATAGCCTCCAAATCATAGCTGAATCTCAAGAACGAGACCACCCCATTGGAGACTCACATGACAACGTACACAGAATCATCCAAGCGGATACCCGCCACCACCTACGACGTCGTCGTGGCAGGCGGCGGCACCGCCGGCGTCGTCGCTGCGCTCGCCGCGGCGCGGCAGGGCGCCAGGACAGCACTCGTCGAAGTCAAGGGCTACACCGGCGGCGGCGCCGTGGAGGGCGGCACCGCTTTGCACAGCTTCTACAACCTGTGGAAGGCCTTCCCCGGCGTCCGGAAGCGCCGGGTCGTCAAGGGCATCCCCCAGGAGATTGTCGACCGGCTGGCAGCCGCCGGCGGCACCTCCGGTCACGCAGAGATGATCGCAGGCTACGACTACGACTCAGTCTGTACCGCAATTGACACTGAGATCTACAAGCTGGTGACGCTCACGATGCTGGAGGAAGCCGGCGTGCACCTCTGCCTTAACACAATGCTGGCGGACGCCATCGTGGCAGGCAACCGGATCACAGGCGTGATCACCGAGAGCCACCAGGGACGCGAGGTCATCATGGCCCAGGCCTTCGTCGACACGACCGGCTACGGCGACCTGGCGGGCCGCGCTGGGGCCGAGTACGCCGAGCCCAACGACTACCCCGTGGTCAACAGCCTGAGCCTGGCCAACGTGAGCCTGGAGGCCTACTACGACTTCCTCACAAGCCACGACGCTCTCACCCAGTACGCACGTGGTTGGCGCGATGGCCAGGAGGACCAGATCGTCCGTCTGGATGGCCGCCGGGCAGCGCTGCCCGAGGGCTTCGCCAACGGGGCCGCGGAGATCGGCATGTCTATGGTCACCACCACGGTCCACGACAACTACTTCATGTTCATCAAGATCAACTACAAGATGGACGTCAGTCCGACAGACCGTGACGCGGTCTCCAAGGCCGAGGTAGAACTCCGTCGGCGCCAGGCTAGGGCCGTGGAGCTCTTCCGCGAGTACGTCCCGGGCTGTGAGAAGGCCTTCATCGTGCGAACGAGCCCCTCGCTCACCATCCGCCGCGGTCGGCTGGTTACCTGTGACTACGACATCACCCGTGAGGACGTCCTGGACGGCCAACACTTCGACGATGACATCATGGCCTACGGCTTCCACGACTCCGCCCCGCGCCTGCAGATCAAGGACGGCGGTACCTACGGGATCCCCTACCGGGCACTGCGCGTGTCGGGCCTCGACAATCTGCTCGCCGCAGGCATGATGATCACCTCGGACCACGATGCACACATGTCCACCCGCAACACCGTCGCCTGCATGGGCCAGGGCCAGGCTGCCGGCACGGCTGCCGCGCTCTGCGCGCTGCGCAATTGCGGCACTCGGGATCTGGACTACGGCGTGCTACGACAGGCGCTGACAGAAGCCGGCGTGCACCTTGAGAACTAACGGAGACTGCGCTGAATGACAACTGAAATCCAAATCGACGGCGAGCAATTCCTGATCAACGGAGAGCTGACCTACAAGGGCCGCAGCCACCAAGGGCGCAAGATAGAGGGCCTGCTCTTCAATAGCCGCATGGTGCAGGCCACCTTCGACGACGACAACCCAACTACCGCCGACCGTTGGCGCTATCCAGACACCGGCGTGTGGGACCCGGACCGCAACACGGACGAGTTCTGCGCGACGCTGCCCGAGTACCGGCGCCACGGCCTGCTGGGCGTGACGGTTGGCCTGCAGGGCGGCGGCTCCATCTACGTTCCCGAGGTCTACGACCATTACATCAACTCGGCCTTCGATCCCGATGGCGCGCTCAAGCCGGCCTACTGTGACCGCCTCCTCCGCGTCCTGAAGGCTGCGGACGCAGCGGGATTGGTAGTCATCGTCAACTACTTCTACTGGAAACAAGTAGAGAAGATGTACGGCGAGCCCGCGATCGTCGGGCCACCCGGGAAGCCTCCGAGTGGCTCCTCCAGACCGGCTACCATAACATCCTCGTCGACGTCTACAACGAGTTCAACGATGGCGACAAGATCACCCAATCCGCGCGCATCCACGAGCTGATAGAGGCCGCCCAAGGCATCACCCTCAACGGTCGTCGTCTGCTGGTCAGCGCCAGCAGCGTCCCACCCGCACCGCTGCGCCCTGGGCCGTGGGAGGAGATCGTCGACTTCTACCTGCCGCACGGCAACGACTCCTGGGCGCGCAGGCTCCGCCGGAAGCTCCAGCAGATCAGGGCCACGCCGGCATTCCAGGCAAACCCGCGACCGGTGCTCATCAACGAGGATTCGATGTACGTCAACAATCTCGACGCTGCGGTCGACGAGTACGCCTCCTGGGGCTTCTACATCCAGGGATACGGCGCCGGCGGATGGGACCACGGGCGCTACGAGTGGACCCAGCACGGACGCGAGAGCACCTTCGAGGCCCTTACCGGCTACCAGACGGTGCCCGTCAACTGGTCGATCAACACCGGCCTCAAACGCGCCTTCTTCAACCGCCTCGCCGACATCACCGACTCGCCGGGAAGCCAAACGTAGAGGCGAACCCCCCTTCGGGGACAGGCTGTCGTGTTCGCCCCCCTCCGTGGAGAATGCCACGCCCGATGGAACGTGACTACGTGGGAGTTCGAACACACAGTCGAACCAGACAGCCTGTCCCCGAAGGGGGGTTCGCCGCTACACCAAGTTGACACCGGCGACTTCCGCGGTAACCTTGCACCTACTGGCCCAAGAACACAGGCTGGGAGCCGGCACGCTACGGATCCCACCCGTCACCCTGAAAGGACGACACGTGAAAGGTATCCTTCTGTCCGGCGGCATGGGAACACGGCTATACCCGCTGACCATTTCTCTGTCGAAGCAGATCCTGCCCATCTTCGACAAGCCGATGATCTACTATCCCCTCTCAGTGCTGATGCAGGCTGATATCCGCGAGTTCCTCATTATCTCAACGCCCCAGCACATCGATCTCTACCGCGATCTGTTCGGTGACGGCCAACGGTTGGGAATGCAGATCGAGTATGCCGTGCAACCCCATCCGGAAGGCATCGCCCAGGCCTTCATCATCGGCGAGGAGTTCATCGACGGTGATCCCTGCGCTTTGATGCTGGGTGACAACTTTCTCCACGGGCCCGGTCTTGCGCAGATCATGACCCAGGCGGGTGACTTGACCGATGGCGGACTCGTCTTCGCCTACTACGTCCAGGACCCGGAGCGGTACGGCGTGGTGGAGGTGGACCGCGAGTTCAACGCGCTGAGCATTGAGGAGAAACCCAGCTATCCCAAGTCAAACTATGCAGTCACCGGACTCTACTTCTACGACAGAAACGTTGTGGATATGGCGAAGTCGCTGCGACCCTCGGGCCGGGGAGAGTACGAGATCACCGACTTGAACAACGCGTACCTCAAACTCGGCAAGCTGAAAGTTCAGCTCCTGCGGCGCGGGTTCGCGTGGCTGGACACCGGGACCCACGAGAGCCTGCTCGAGGCCAGCGATTTCGTGCAGACCATCGAGCACCGGCAGGGGCTGAAGATCGGCTGCATCGAGGAGATTGCCTACCAGAAAGGCTATATCGGCAGGGACCAGCTGCTGGCGATCGCCAGCCATTCCGATCAGAACGCCTACTGTAACTATCTGCGACAGCTGGCTGAACAGGAACACACCGACCCGGCGATGGACTTCTAGCTCCGATCAGCTAATCACACAATCAGCCGCTGATCGCCACCAAGAGCCAGCGAGGACCCTATGAACCAAACATTGCCCACCAGACCGGCATACCGGATCGAGACCGCCGGATTGGTGATTCGCTGCTGGGAACCCAAGGACGCCCTCTTGCTCAACGCCGCCCTGAGGGTCAGTTGGGAGCATCTCAGCCCGTGGATGCCGTGGGCGCGAGGCGAGTGCCCGGCCGTCGAGGACACCGCGGCCTTGTTGCGCCGTTGGCGCGGGCAATTCGATCTCGATCAGGACTACGTCTATGGCATCCTCAACAAAGACGAGACGTTGGCCCTGGGCAGCTCAGGGCTGCACACACGCCGGGGACCGGGCATCCGTGAGATCGGCTACTGGATTCACGCCAATCATATCAACAAGGGCTACGCGACCGAGGTCGCCGAGGCCCTGACCAAGGTTGCTTTCGAGATCGACGCCGTCCGCCTGGTGGAGATCCAGTGCCTGACGAACAACGTGCGCAGCGCCGCGGTGCCCCGCAAGCTGGGGTACACCCACGAGGCAACCTTGACCCGGCGCATTCCGACCGGCGACGAGAGCTTCGGCGATGCGATGATATGGACGATGCTCGCGGATGCATATCCTGACAGCCGCGCTGCCAGGATTGAGCTGCGCGCGTTCGACGCGATGGGACAGGAGCTTCTGTAGTCCCGCCAAAACGGGAGGTTGCTATGCGCACAAGTGATTCCATCTGGTGCGAGGGTTTTCCGTGTTTGGACGTTGCTACTGCCGCCTACGCCATCCCCGATATCGACATCGCGCCAGAGGGTATCCAGCTCGTACTGATCTCGGAGACGGCTCCACAGGACCCTGCCGACTACTACTACGCTGCCGGCGCCCCGCAGACAGGATCCCTCTTTGAGGAGACTACTGTACTGGCGTTTCGCGACGCCGGCGCGGACGTCGCCTCGCTGCAGGATATCTTGGACATGGGTGTCTATCTGACAACGGCGGTGAAGTGCGCCAAGACGGGGCACACCCTCAAGGCGGGCACGACGAAGACTTGTTCTTTCCTACTGGAGGCGGAGCTCGCGCCCTTTGCCAACGTCAAAGGCTATCTGCTGATGGGCGATGTGGCCATACGTGCGGTGAACTACATCGCCAAACGCAACGGCGAGGCCCACGGCGAACGCCGCGTCGTGCCGGCTGGATCCACCTACAAGATACGCGGTGGTGACTACCGGTTTGGCGGCGTCCCCGCCTTTCCGTCCTATCTGCAGGCGGGCCCCAGCTTCTTCATCGAGAAGAGCAAGCGACGGATGATCGCTGAGGACATCGCCGCGGCCCTGCGTCTGCTCGACTGATGCAGAGAATCTCCCCATGAAACTGCGCGTCGGGGGTCCACTCACCGGCCAGAGCCGGGTGTGCGAACCCATCCTGAGGGCGTTGCCCGACTGGTTTGGTCATGAGGCATTCACACAAGCGTATATGACGCAGACCGATCTGCTGCCCACGTTTGTCGCCGTCACAGAAGAGGCCACGGTCGGCTTCCTGACGCTGAAGCAGCACAGCGGAGCCGCGGTCGAAATCCTCGTAATGGGCGTCCTGCCGCAGTATCACCATCGGGGCATAGGTCGGGCACTCATCGAAGCCGCCGAGAACTACCTGCGCCGCACCGGGATCAGCTTCCTACAGGTCAAGACGCTCAGCGCACGGCATCCGGACCCTTGCTACGCCCGGACGCGTGCGTTCTACAAGGCTATGGGCTTCTCAGCACTCGAGGAGTTTGCCGAGATCTGGGATGCTGATAGCCCGTGCCTGCAGATGATCAAGTACCTGCTCTAGCCGCAGGCCTGCGGCACCGAGAGATCGCAGATACCATCGCCGTCGCGGTCGACATACCGCCGGCAGCGTCCGGGATACGGATCGTTCACCAGACCGTTCGGGCACGCAACACACAGCTCCGCAGCAGCCTCGGCAGGCAGTTCCGTGTCCGGGGGGGCCATCGGCTCTGCCTCCGGCGCCGCGTCGACATCACCATCATCCGAGAGCGCGGGCACCTCGGCAGGCTCAGGCGCCGGATCCTGAGGCGCGGTCTCCGCGGCCCGAGGCTGCTCCGCCGCCTTCACCGCATCTGCCTGAGCATGGGGGGCGTGGGACTTCAGGGCGTTCTGCGATACGTTCGAGGCACCAGCCGCCACGGTCTCTTCGTCATCCTCACCGAATGCGGTTCGGAGCCCCAGAAGTGTCGCGCCACCTGCTACAAAGGCGCTCGCACCGAGAAGTGCCCCGCCCAGCTTCAGGAATCTCCGGCGGTCCGAACTGGTCGCTCCGGTGTCCGATAGGATACCCGGCGCAGACGCCGTCGCGGCGCGCGCTGCCGCGCGCTTACCCGGCACCAACAGCTTCTTGGTCATCGCCACGATCCACTTGGTGTGCAGGAGCAGGTGCCCGCCGACCCCTGCGATCATAGCTAGACTTCCCCAGAGATGCAGCAGATCCCACAAGCTATTGGAGACACCCAACGTACGGGTCACATCACTCGACAGGAACCCCAACGGCAGTAGAAACACCAGCCCGCTTATGGCGCTGATGACAAACGCAACGCCCATGAGGACGTCGGTCCAGTAGTTAAGTTTCGCTCGTTTCACGATAAGCACTCCTTGTCAAAATGCCACTCTAATGATCATAGCATAGCGGACATTTCCAAGGAAACGGTGAAGATCCTATGAAGTTCCTGTGAAGGCCGCCCGGTCGAGCGCGTCACAGGAGGCTCAGACCTGCTTGTCGATAACGATCCAGTAGGTATGGGGCTCTGTGTGGACGCTCACCGATGTCTCGGGCGTGGTGAACATCATCACAAGCTCCTCCGCGTGCCGGAAATGGCTACACATCATCGCGAGCCGCTCTCCCAACGCGACGAGTTTGACGGCAAAGTAGCGGATATCCGGTTCCTCAATCACCAAGCGGCCGCCCGGGGCGAGCACGCGCAGCAGTTCGTGCACGGCGCCCTCCTGGTCCGGGAAATGATGGAAGCTGTCCACCGCAACAATCTTGGTAAACGCCCCATCCCGAAACGGCGCCGCCTCGGCGAACCCCTGACACGTACCCAGGCCTCTGGCGTGGGCCTGGCGCAGCATACCCAGGGACGCATCAGCGATCCAGGCAGCAGCGACCCCGTTGTGCAGATCTACCAGCACGCGTCCGGTACCACCACCGATATCGAGCAGCCAGTCGGACACCGTGAAATCTGCCAGCGCACGCAGTCGCCCGAAGTCGGGCGTTCTGATAACACGATCGTAGATCGGCGCAAGCAGACCAAAGTGATCCAAACGCATTTCCCCTCCCAGTTCCGGTCACAGGCTATCAGGTCCGTGAAATCCGCGAGATCCGGCAAATCCGTGATCCCGGTTGCACGCAGGCACAAAGACGGTAGAATGAACACTCGGATAAAGCATCCAGCGGGTGCTGGGGCGTATCGCCATGACACAAGAGGTGGCAATGGAACTGAAGCAGATCTTCCGAATTGCTTGGCGTTGGTGGTGGCTAGGGCTCATTCCCGTCGTCGTTGTGGCGGCGTACCTCGCCTTGACATACCAGACACCGACGACCTCCTATCAAGTCATCCTGCGTTTCACTACGGGCAGCGAACCCTCGCCCGAGCTATCTCCTGACCACGATCGTTACTACGCCTGGTTGGCGTCGGAGTACATCGCCAACGGGCTGGCGGACCTGGCCACCACCAGCGGCTTCAGCCAAGCTGTCGCCGAGCGACTGGCCGACCAGCAGATCACATTGCCCCCCCAGGCAATCCAGGGCGCCCTGGTCACCGACAACGCGCAATCCGTGCTGGTCGTCTATCTCACCTGGCCCGATCCCCAGCAAGCCATTGCCATCGCTGAAGCCGTGGGCACCGAGCTTCTGGAGAGCGGCCCAGGCTATTACCCTCAGATGGATAACGTCGGCTCGGTCGCGCGCCTCGCCGATATTCCCATCGCCATCCCTCTGCCACCCTCACTTCGAGCGCAGATCCTGGGGCCGGCGATCCGCTTGACCATCGCCGCAGCAGCCGGCATCGGACTCATCTGCCTGGCGCACTATCTCGATCCCAGGGTGAGAGAGGCCGGTGATCTCCAGGCGACAGGACTCCGCGTGCTGGGATCGATCCCCGGACCAGGAAACAGACACCCTGGCACCTGAATCAAAGAGCAATGACGGAGCTCTTTCAGCAGCTCCGTCATCGATTACGCCAATAATTGAGTTTCTTTCTGTTGCCCGATAAGGCTCGGCTAGTTGAGATCCAACAGACGATCGATCTTCTGGCGATCGAATCCCACCACTGGACGCCCCCCGACCGTGATCACAGGGACGCCCTGCTGGCCGCTGACCCGCACCATATCCCGTGCCGCACGCTGATCGCGGGACACGTCAACATTCGTGAACCGTATGCCCTTCTTCTTCAGGTACCGCTTCGCCGTCCGGCAATGAGGACACGACGGTGTCGAAAACACTATAACCCTGGGCTGCCGCTTCTTAGTTTCTGACGCACTGTTCATCTGACTTCCTCTCACACTATTTGTTTGCCATACGTTCAATATTATAGACTCCTTTCCAGCGTTTGCAATTAGAACTTCATTAACATTGGCATCGGCTGCCGATGTTGCTACTCCGATGCAATAAATCTTGAAGTCGTCCATGAGGTTCTTGTAACGCTGCCGGGACCGTGTTATAATGCGGAAATCCAATCGGGTCCAGCCACCGCATCTCTGTGTGGCTTTATCACAGCCCGGCGTAAGGGAGGCAACATGAAGTGCCCGTTCTGTGGTTCCGATAACACAAAGGTCGTGGATACTCGCCACGATGCACAGGGAAACGTCCGGCGGCGTCGCGAGTGCACAGACTGTGACCAGCGCTTTAGTACCGTAGAGCGTGCCATCCTGACCACGCCCCTGGTCGCCAAACGCGATGGACGCCGTGAGGAGTTCGCTCCGGAGAAGCTCAAGTCAGGGCTACGCATTGCATGTGCACGGCGCCCCATCTCAGCCGCAGCCATTGAGCGCATTGTCGAACGCGTTGAGTACGCCATCCGCCAGACGGGCCGGACCGAGGTAGCCAGCCGGCTGATCGGTGATATTGCCATTGAGGAGCTCCGCAAACTGGACGAAGTTGCCTACGTCCGCTACGCTATCGTCTATCTGGGGCTTAAGGACCTGGAATCCATCCGCGCGGAGATCGATCAACTGCGCGCCAAGCGCCACTAGCGGCGGGATCTCCTGAGCGGGGTGCGTCGACTTGCCTGTCCGACATAGAGCAGCCGCCACCCTCAAGCACCTTTTCAAACCCGGGGCTTCGAATCAACTCTCAAGACGTGGTTGCGCCCTGCCGGTGTCGGCACACGCACTGAGCGCTGCTGTATCCCGAGATTTGATCCAAGAGAAGAGAGATGAGCCCGCTCCCCTCAGGCAGGGGGTGGGCCCTCTTATTGTATTATGAGGGATGTTGTCACGTAAGGAGGGACCAATGACCATCGATGACCTGCCCATTCTCACGGATCAGGACCTGCACGCCCAATTCTCGGAGAACTCGCGAGAGGTTCTGGGGCGGCGGTACCTGCGAAAAGACGAATCCGGCCGGCCTGTGGAAACCATTGCCGAGATGTTCAGCCGCATCGCACACCACATTGCGGATGTGGAGAGCAGCTGGAACGGAGACACAGCAGAGGCCGAAGGCGCGTTTTACCGTCTCCTTACGCACCTTCGCTTCTTCCCCAACTCCCCCACGTTCACCGGTGCGGGAACACCCTTGGGACAGCTCGCCGCATGCTTTGTTCTGCCGGTTGAGGATGACATGGGACGGGACGAGGGCGGCATATTCCAGACACTCCGCGATGCTGCCCTGATCCAGCAGACGGGCGGGGGGAACGGGTTCTCCTTCTCGCGGCTGCGCCCCGCGAACAGCCTGGTCGTGTCGAGTATGGGAAAGGCCACCGGTCCAATCGGCTTCCTGCGCGTCTATGACCAGGCCTTCGGCGAGATCGCCCAGGGCGGCACCCGCCGTGGCGCTAACATGGCAGTGCTGCGCGTCGACCACCCCGACATTGAGGAATTCGTCGGGTGCAAGACCTCGGAGAACGCCATCACTAACTTCAACATCTCCGTGGGCATCACCGACGCCTTTATGGAAGCGGTGACCAACGATGAGAATTGGGAGCTGCGTTTCCCCGATGTGCAGCATCCCGCCTATCGTGACTTCCGTGGAGCACTTGAGGACGCTGAGAAGCTAGGCATCCCGCTCAATTCCTACGGCACGCTCAGAGCTCGCGATCTCTTCGACAGGATCGCGAAACAAGCCTGGCGTAACGGCGAACCCGGCATGCTCTTCTTGGACAAGGCGCAGATAGACCATCCGCTCCCGAACCTGGGACGCTATGAGACCACCAACCCGTGTGGCGAGCAGTTCCTGATGCCCTACGAGAACTGCTGCCTGGGATCGATCAACCTCGCCCAGCACCTCGGCACCTCAGACGAGGGCACGCCGACGATAGACTGGGAAGCCATCGCCGAGACCGTGCGGGTATCCGTACGATTCCTCGATGACGTGGTAAGCGCCAACGCCTATGTACCGGCCGTGCCACAGCTCAAGGAAGCCGCCCACCAGGCACGACGCATCGGTCTCGGCATCATGGGCCTCGCGGATATGCTCTATCATATGGGCATTGCCTATGGCAGCCTCGAAGGCCAGGAGCTATCGGCGCAGCTCATGGAATTCATCCGTTACGAGGCCATGCTCGCCAGCATCGAGTTAGCCAAGGATCGAGGCCCCTTCCCCGCCATCAAAGGCAGCGTCTACAACCCGGAGGACCTCACCTGGCATCCACGCGAGTGGCCGGAATGGCTCAACGGCGGTCCGACCCACGACTGGGGTCGGCCGGCGGTAGTTTGGGATCGGGTTCTGGAGGGGTTGCGCGGCCACGGCATCCGCAACTCCACCCATCTCACGATCGCTCCCACCGGGACGATCGCCACGGTATCGGGCATTGAGGGCTACGGCTGTGAACCGACCTTTGCGCTGGCCTACACGCGCTACGTTCACGAAGCCGACGAGAAGATCCAACTGCTCTATGTCAGCCCGCGCTTTGAGACAGCCCTGATGGACGCCGGGTTGGACGCCGAGATGCGGAGGGACATTCTGGACCAGGTCAACGAAACCGGCAGCTGCCAAGACGTCGACGGCGTGCCGGAGGGAATCAAGCGTGTCTTCGTCGTCTCAAGTGACATCCCAGCCGAGGGGCATATCCGGATGCAAGCGGCGCTCCAGCTCTTCGTCGACGCCAGCATCAGCAAGACCGTCAACTTCAACGCCGGTGCGGCCCCCGACGACGTTGCCAATGCCTTCAGCTTGGCGTGGCGCCTCGGGTGCAAAGGCCTCACCGTATACGTCGCCGGGTCGCGCGAGCACGAGGTCCTGGAGACCGACGCCACACGCAAACAGAAGGAATCCGC
>Ga0114918_10003335_pt1 | contig 14191 bp, 19 predicted proteins | sample LantaG_FD_87015 | JGI IMG/M metagenome (GOLD analysis project Ga0114918, IMG submission 87015) | Deep subsurface microbial communities from Baltic Sea to uncover new lineages of life (NeLLi) - Landsort_02402 metaG | ecosystem: Environmental > Aquatic > Marine > Oceanic > Sediment | place...
CTGATGATTGACTACTTGGACTTGATTCACTTGAACTGCTTTTTGAACTTAATGATGATTGTGAACTAGTACTTGAGATGCTGGATTGACTAGAATCACTAGATAAAGAACTATTGCTGCTTGATATACTTGATTCTGAAGAATCAGAACTATCGCTACTTTGATTTGCAATAATTGATGAACTTGAAGAACTAATACTTGATGAACTACTTGAACTGCTAGTACTACTTGTACTTGATGTACTCGATAGACTACTCATGCTTGAATCGCTTGACTCACTGCTATCACTTGAATCGCTACTTTTTAGAGGTGAACTTGAACTTGAAAGCGAACTGCTGGATGAACTTGGAAAATCAATCTCAACCGAACTTAAACCAAAGAGCAATACATCAAGTGTATCTACATCGCATCCTGCGCAACAACTAGCACCATCAATGATTTTGATATCAGTGGTGATCTGCGCCGTCTGATTAATGTTATCACGGAAACCCTTAAGAACCCAACACTTACCTGTTGAATCCTTAATGACGCTTGCATTAACAGTCGCCGGTAATATGATTTCATTTGGAATAACAGATTTACCCACACTCTCTCCTAGAACAAGATCTTATTTGCTTCTGTATCGATCTCTGTCTCATGTTCTTGTCTAATTTCATCAGCATCTGTGACAGGTTGCATCTCTCCTAATTCTTCTGCAGATACTAGACGAGGTCTTGCATGAACTTCGTATATGTACTTGTAGAGATGATGTTGAAATTCAGGTTCTTCTTTAACACCATCAATCTCGTAGTGAATATTATTGAAATGTAATCTTAGTATATCACCCTCTTGTAACTCGCGTCGATGTCTATCGTATTTAGATAGTCCGCTCTCGTCTGGGATGGTATCATCTGCATCTATTTCCCCAGCATCAATTAATGCGGATTTGATAGACTCCTTCACTGTGTCCTTATGAAACCAAATGATGATAGATTCTTGATCTGTATTCTTAGCAAATTGACCAAAGTTCAAAATCTCTGAAGTAGGATCCCACAATCCTTTCGACGGAATCGCATCTATCAAATACTTCTTAACAGGATCCTCGCCGAAAATAGGGATGGGATTATAGGTTGAGCATAGATAAAGATCGATCTGTCCACCATATAGAGCGATAATCTCACCATACACATCATTTTGCATTTCCGCTTCGCATGGCGAAACCTCTTGAGACATTCCAAAGAACTGCTCATAATATAAGAGGTCTGTTTTATCGTATGATCGACCTGACATAATTTCTCCTTTATACCTATATTTATGCCAAAGGATGTATATATTGAACAAAAAAGAAAGTTCGATCAATAAAGACCGAACTTCCTCATGAGTATAAAAATTAACTGTAAAGTAACTAGTATTGGGAAGATTCGAACTTCCATGAATTTTGACAGTATTCTAGGGACTTCTCACTTTAATTATTCGGCACGACCCGAAACGACCGTAAGCATTATCCTACGGGAGTCCTCTGCCCTCAACGTTTTCCCAGTTAAACTACAATACTAGTTATCCAGTAGACGCTGAGTTACCTTATCATAATAACGAAAGAGGATTCTTGATTGTACATCTTGTATCTCCTTCGATCTCTAAAGTATTTATAACTCAGTCTTCTATTTTACTAAAGAAAATGCTGCCTTTAGGTTACCAAAAAGAGCATTAAGATTACTTTCTGAACCAATCACCTTCATAGATGTAACACCAACTACCTGTCCTTTTCCATTAAGAAGTGGACCACCAGACATACCACCATCAACTATATTTGTGGTATACAATCCATCTTGAATCATTCCACTCTCATATCCACGCAATAACGTACCAATACTAGTTGTATATATTCCCGATGCGTACCCAATCGCTAGTAGATCATCATTTTCAGTTGCTTCTCCAATAACAAATGGGATAATTTTAACTGACATAGATTTGATTTCAAAGATTGCAATGTCCCGCGCAGAATAAAATGTCATCTGTCCAAGGACCATATTGAATGGTTCGTTATCGTGCGTCTCTACAGCAATCATATTTGATCCATCTATTACATGATATGCTGTGACCATGTAGAGTTTATCATTATGTTTGACGACGAACCCAGTGCCTCTATTGAACACCATTCCAAGACTAGGATTCATTTCAATATATGCTTTAATCCTAAACCATGTGGGAACTTTGCCGGTTGCTGGATCTGTTACATTAATAATTCCTGGAAGAGAGTTCGATGCAACGGGTCCAATCGGAACATAACTCTGTACAGCATCTCCTAAGTCTGGTATTTGTGGTTCTAATGATCCACAACCAACCAACGAAATAAGCATTAGAAATGTTAGGAAATACTTATACATGACACTCTCCTATTACTTTAGATCGTCAAAACAAATCCACCTGGACCAAGTTTCGAAGGTCTTGCTATTGATCTTATGTAAGATTAGATAATCCTTAGAAGGTACAAATGGTTTGATGTGTAATTTCATACCCGCTTCAGATGGAGTTCTATCATCCTTCCGACAGTTACATTCTTTACAACACGCTACAACATTCTTCCATGTGTTAGGATGTTTACCCTTTGCGATTCCCTTTTCTTTATATTCCTCCCAACGTGAACGGGGAATGATGTGGTCAACTGATCCAGTAGACTCGTTTAGAGTTTTACTACAGTAACCACAAGTATTCTTATCACGCTTCAGAACATTACTCTTGTTCACTGCAGCGGTCTTGTAAGGAATATGAACATACTCAACCAGTACAACCGCTGTGGGAAGTAGAAAGTAACCGCGCCGAATACCATCAACGGTTTCGATCTCAACGTCAAAGTCACCTTCACGCTTCATCTTTTCTGCAGACGCAACGCCGACAGGAATCTTATAATGATCATCGTATCCGTAAGGTGCCTTAGCATTACCCTTGACCAATAGACATATTGCTGTCTGCCAATCAATGACATCTACAAGCGACTCACCACGGTTCAGTAATAGTACTTGACGATTCTGACTCATTACTTCCTCCAGTATTAGTTATTACTTAGAATACACAATTTCCACAATCTCTAAGTTTTCATGACTTCTTTTTGCAGTCTCGACGCATTCTCCACATCGATTTGTATTCTTATACTTATAGACAGAAGATACATCAATCAACTCTACGGAAAACTTCGCCTCATTTTTCTTACAAATATCACACAACATATCGTCTCCTATAAAAACACCCCTAAACCTCTTATGAAGATAGGGGCAAAATACCCAACTATTTGCGCTTGCAAGCAGTGGCGTGTCGGGTTCGTTAAAATAAAAACCCATCCAGTTATGAGGATCATCCCTAAGGAGATTGCCCTGATGGGTACATTGAAATGGAATCGGATACTGGGATTGAACCAGATGCCCTAAGGAACGGTGTTGCAAACCGTCAAGAAGACCACTTCTTCATATCCGACTTGGTACGCCCGATGGGATTCGAACCCACACATAAAAAGATTTTAAATCTTTCTCCTCTGCCATTGGGATACGAGCGCATATTTTATTGCTAAGCATAATAAATATTATTAGGGAGACTGATGTAGGAGTCAACCATGAAGTATATTATACTCGCTATTCTCATTTTGTCAACGCTTATTTCGTCAGGTTGTCACTTTTCTTTATTAGATGGTGGGTACGTTGATAACAAACCCAACCAATCCTTTAAATTAGGATCTATATCCACAGATATACTTATGGATAATGCTGTCAATGATTTCGATGACAAGCAACGTGTCGAGGAATATCTCAAAGAACAAGGTCTTATCTTTGGTATCAGATTCGAAAGACGTTTCTAAATTTGGTAAGCGCAGTGGGAGTCGAACCCACACATTAATTGTTTTTGAAACAATCTCCTCTGCCTGTTGGGATATACGCTCATTTATTTTTGGATCCGAATATCGGAGTCGAACCGATGTCGATTGATTACGAAACAATCATTCTACCACTAAACTAATTCGGAATTTATCTACCCATTTTCTTATGACATAGATCGCAATATGTTTTGATCCAATGTCCTTTTGCAGATACATTTTTAGTTGATCCACATCTCTCACATGTTTGACTTGCTTCCTCTTCTGCATCAGTGATGATATTATTGGCAGCATCGGTGAATGTGTCTGTATAAATTCTCAAACCACCAAACTTCTCTTTAACCTGAATAATCTTGACGGGATGATCGAGTTTATCCAGTTTAGACATTGCCTTATCAACAATCGATTCCCAACCTTTATCAAATCCAAATGAGATGAAGTATCCACCAATATCAAATAGGTCTGGATATCTCCTGGAGAATTTAGGATACGGGTCGTAATAAGAACTCACAAATAGATTGCAAGTACATTTATCGTTCTCAAGCAACTCATCTAAGTGATCGGGACAGGGGCACATTACCTCCTCGACACGACATGGACAGCATCCATTTCTTCTCTTAATTGCTTCGTAAATCTTTTCGGCGTGAGGCGAGAGTTTAAAACACTTGCCTTCACAATATGTCTGTAAGTCTTCGAAACTTATCATTTCTCCACCTGTATCTGGATCTGACACTGAGAATCGAACTCAGACCTCTTCCTTACCAAAGAAGTATGCTACCATTAGCACCATATCAGAATTTATCTGGCAGAGCGAATAGGATTCGAACCTACATGAGTGTGACCTCACCTGTATTCCAAACAGGGCCCTTACCGTTCGGGTCATCGCTCTATTTAAATATGGAGGAAAGCATCGGTAACGATCCGAATATCTGTAGGTACCATCTGTTTAGCAAACAGGGATGACCACCATGGTCACATTACTTTCCATTATATCTCACACGGAGATAGTTTTAACCACCTCATCCACCATCCAAACAATCCTCTGCAGGAGGAGGTGTTGGTTTCAGTGGTGATTGAGTACTTACATTTTCGCATCCAGCAATATATAACGACATCAGCATAACGAAGATTAGTAATAATATCTTCATGCTTTCCTTTGGCGGTAGGTAGAGGTATCGCGCCCCAATGCTCTCACATCGATCTGTTTTCAAGACAGTCCCAGACCTTGTCCGGTTTACCTACCAATAGTATCCACAGTTGCAAACATCTTCCCAATTCGTGTAGTGTTAAATTGTTCGTCTTCTTTGTAATCTACATATCCCGTCCCACGACATGCCCAACATTTAGTGGTCGCTATCTTGTGTCCGTAATATGAGTTGGTTTTATAAGTAAGTGTTTTAGTACCCTCACAGACAGGACATATATTGTGTATCATCTTCGAGGTCGATCTCCTCGCATTTCTTAATTAGGTTCTGCATTTCTTCGTATTCGTTATAAGGAATTAGTACTGCTCTTTCTTCACCATCTACCACGATGGTAAACGATTCACCATCTTCAACCATATCTATTACATAATCAAAGTTTTCTTGCAGTTCCTCAAGACTAATCAACTGCATAATAATACCTTTATAAATTGGGGTGAAAGACGAGAGTCGAACTCGCTAACTACTGTTTCACAGACAGCACCCGCACCGTTTGGGTTCATCCACCATTTAAAAATTTGGAGCGTCTATCCAGACTTGCACTGGACTCTCTAGATTGGCAACCTAGTACATCGCTATCTATGCTTTAGACGCATTAAAAGTGAGGAGACAGTACTCCTTGTGGTAGGATGACGGTCCTAAGATTTCCACCTCCCCACTCACTTTAATTCCTTTGTTGTAATCGTCTCTTCTTTATTTAGTATTGATACGATCTTATGTCCAAAGATAAGGACGAACTTCGATGCATTTTTTCAACATTTCTTGTGTCTCTTCAAAGATCTGAGTTTCGAGAGAATGCATTTCTTCGATCTTCTTTTGGCGATGATCTTCATCCATATTACTATGATTAACCATCTCTAATTTTTTAAATCCAGGTTTGGTCTCTTCGTCAGTAAAGATCAATTCCATATCACCATAACATAAGTGAAGTAGGTCGTCGCATCTCTTTTGAAGTTCTTCTCTGCGCACATTGTAGAAATGAATAATCTCAATGATCTTCTTTTTGATCTCAATTAGATCTGTATCATATTCAACTTTAGAAAATGCATCCTCTTGATCGCGCGAGGCGTAGTCATCTACCAATGTGAACAAAGCATCTTCCATTAAATTCGTCTTGTCATGATAACCAATCGGAAGATTTGTTTTGACCCAATGGTCTTTTCTCCACCAATGCGTTACGTGCCAGCGAAGATGATATGCCCAAGAGTACTCATAAACTTCATAGATCCAACTACCCCACCACCATGTGCGGATCTTTTTAAGTAGACTAGACTCATCATATAACTCTGGGTTATAAAGAATTGTTTTGTCATCATACTTAAGCATTTCCTTTACCCTTGTATTTGTCACAAACCTTATTCTTACGAGCAACATACTTCTCTGTTGCGGCACAATATCCGGAAAGTCCCTGACGCTTCGACTCCATACCACAAGTGCGATTACGACAATCCTTACAGAAAACTACCTCAACCACTTCCACACTCTCCACAGACTTCTTCTGCTTCTTTGACATGTTTCTCTCCTTACAATAGTTCTTCTTTATCTTTATGAATTGTGATGATATACGAATCATCAGTCTCTTCAATAATCGGTTCAAATACTCGATGTTGACTTCCTGTACGATTTTTTAGGACCATTCCTCTCGCAATATAAAGATCACTCTTATACATCAACTGTTTGGAATCAAAACCAGATAATTTATGCTTAGAAGTGTTAGGTACAATGACAATCATTTCATCTCCTTATAATCGGGTCTAGTTTCTACAACTTCCGACAATTCATCTTTATCAATATACCAAAATGGTTTTCTAGGTGTCACTCCTGATTCTGTTAAGATATCTAAAGCATCTTTATCCAGGTAATACATCTTTGTGAAATCTTCTGCATGTAATACTGTGTGAGAAATTAATCTCAGAGCGTTGGTCATGTTGCTAGTGTCCCAACCTTCAGACCTTAGCATTCTCCAAACCATGTATCCAAGCGCTGCAAGAACTCCAAAAACAATTGAAACGATAACGAGAATTAAAACTGTTACAACTGTCATGTGTTCTCCTAGAATGTGGACAGGGGTGGAGGATTTGCACCTCCAATCTATCCAGATCTTTTTTCCATAGTGAGATGTACGGTCTCACGCAAGATCACCACGTGGATGGATAGACGCAACTATAAGACCCCTGAGTAATATGGTCGCTTGGGTGGGAGTCGAACCCACACTTGATCCTCTCTTAAGAACCTGTGCTAATCCCTATCTAGAATTAACGGGACCACTACTAGCGTTTGGGCGATCAATCCCTACTAACGTTTGTGCCTTTACACCACCTCGCGATTTAAATGGGGAGACGGGCGTTAACTCGCTTCTGGACCATCCAGTTCACGACTTAAAGACCATCTCGAATATTTGGTAGTAAGAGAGCGGGGTCGAACCGCCCATCGTGTATTTAAGAGGCGTATACAACATCCAGACGACTAGCCAAGATTCCCATTGTACTTTCTATAGTTTTTCCAATAGGTCACTACTCTATCTCACCATAGTATTTTGGTGCGCCCACTGAGAATTGCACTCAGATCTACAGATTAAGAATCTGTCCGTCTACTATTGACCTATGGACGCATTTTTATTATTGGGGGAGACGGGCATAGACTTCCAAGGACACCCTTAAACAACCTATGCACCGTTTCCTAATATGGCACCCGATTCGGGATTCGCACCCGAGATACAAGATCGACAATCTTGCGTGATGACTACTTCACTAATCGGGTATTATAATATGGTGACGAGGGTAGGATTCGAACCCACATCTCTCACTCAATACAATAGTAAGACGTGCTACCATTACACTACTAACTACTGGATACCTTCGGGAAGTCGTTCTAGAAGCGTTTAAACATACACTCGCGAAATGCGCTTAAATCCTACCTGACCTTGTTGACTTCTAGAGTCGCTTATTCCCTATTCTCTCTTTCGTTTGTCGGGACTCGAACCCGAACTTTCTTAGTTAATTTTGGTTGCTCCACTGAGATTCGAACTCAGACTTTGACTTTCAAAGAGTCAGATGCTAACCGTTACAATATAGAGCAATTTAATTCTGGTCGCTAGGGTAACTTCCTTAGTTAAACTTGGTATCCCTGACCGGACTCGAACCGGCAATCTTCACCTTGAAAGGGTGGTGAGTTAACCATTTACTCCACAGGGACATTTAAATATTCAGAGTTATCTCTCCAAAAATAGTTACTGTAAGAGGAGGACTTTATCGTAAGGATTCGCACCTTATCCTTCGGGTCATTTGGACTACCGATATGCAATCTCTTACACCTCGACTTTATCCTTATTTCCTCTTACAAATTTTGGCACGCCTATCAGGACTCGAACCCGAAAAAAGAGAGTAGAAATCTCTTGTGATATCCATTTTCACTATAGGCGCATTTTAAATTTGGTACACCTCCTGGGAATCGAACCCAGATCTACAGATTAAAAGTCTGTTCGTCTACCATTGACCTAGAGGTGCATTTTAATTTTGGAGCGCCCAGAGGGATTCAAACCCTCACCCTTTGATTGGAAGTCAAAGATGCTATCATTAACACCATGGGCGCATTCTTAATAACTTAGTTGACAGATTTGTGTAGATTAGTCATATATCGTCATACATGATTCTACTACTGGAATCCGTGTACATTGTTTCGTATGAAGTGTTATCCCATCGGCATGGCACTTCAAACTATTCCAATGCCTATACGTTTCTGCTTTCCCGTTCAACTAATAAATGACGTATTTGAATGTTGGCACCACAGGCAGGATTCAAACCTGCATCTTTCGCATTAACAGTGCGAAGCATTATCAATTATGCTACCGTGGTATTTAATTTTAATATCTATTTACTCTTTTTAATCTTCTTAACCTTACCATCCTCTTTATCTACAACTCCGAGGAAAATTAGGCGTCTTGCTTGTGATAATGAAACCGCAAAACCAGCATCAACAACTTCTTTAGCATCTTCGATTTCCATATCACGTCCTCTATTAATAGTTACCGTCATGTGGGATTAGGTTAGAGTCTACACACGATACCTCATCGTGGCACCCACATTTAGATCTCTTTCTTCTAGATGTCGTCTAGTCGAGACGGTATTAGTTTGGTAGTCCTGGAGAGATTCGAACTCTCACATAAAAAGATTTAAATCTTTCTACTCTGCCAATTGGGATGCGAGAGCATTTGAATTTTAAACTCGGGAGAGGAAAGTTTACCAAGCATGTAGGCCAAGCCTTTAACCTCTCCCAATCTTTATAAACATATTATATCAGAATAATCTTGAATGTCAACTAGAAATTTTTTATATTCTCACTAACCACATAATCACAGTAGTCAAGATGCTTGGAGTCATAACCAGTATTCCAAAGATCCTGACTGGATATAAACTTCTTGGCAAGATCCTCAGTTGCGAACACCCCAACAATATCACTTGCATCGTAACCAGTATCATAACTAACGATCCAAATCTTCATCATTAACTCCTTCATTCAATACTGCTATTATACCAGAAAATCCTCAGAAGTCAATAAGAATTATCGATTTTTTATTCTTTTTTATGGTCCTCTTCCCAGTGTAATATTTTGTGACAATTAGCACACAAACAGTTACACTTGGCGATTTCCTTCAAAACCGCCCGTTTGTCGAGCGTTTCGTATAAGATCTGAGACGGTGTTGACCTACCCTCTCGCCTCTCTTCATCATGGTGAAATTCCAAAACACGATAATCATCTTCACCACACTCTATACACTCATGTTGCTTCTTAATATCAGTATACCATTTTCTCAACTCAATTCGAACGCTGCGTAATTCTGCTTTTTTACGACCGCTGAGTTTAGGAGACATATGATCCTTTCTACTGGAGTCATATGTATTTAGTTTAAACGTCTGGTTACAAAATCCAGAATCACCATTTCGTTGTGATTGCTCTAATTCACGTGCTCTTTTTTGTATAGCGCCTTTGCATCCGCGCAGAATAAAAGCGAAGGAACCCACGGGTAGTAGTGAGTATTATAGTACCTCAACCCCTGTACAGACTTCGCAAATATGGTCGTGAAGGGTGGACATTACCCCACCGTCTCTCCCTTGGCCAAAGATGGGAGTATTCTAGATTTTAAACTACTTCACAAAAATATGGTAGGGTGTGATAGAGTTGAACTATCGTTCCTCGCGTATCAGACGAGAGTAATAACCGTTATACTAACACCCCATAATGATGGTCGCCAATGTCGGATTCGAACCGCGCCCCGAAGACCCAAACTTCGTGTGCTTCCAAGTTACACCACACTGGCGAATTAAATTTTGGCACAGGATAAGAGAATCGAACTCCTCAAGGTGAGATTTGGAATCTCGCCACCACCCAGTGGATCCTGCATTTAATATGGAGCAGAGTCGCGGACTTTCACCGGATCTCCCAGCATCGAGTGGGCGTTTTTTTGTTAAACTAACTCTGCATTTAATATGGTACTCTCGAAGGGAGTCGAACCCTTATATTAACACGGTCTAAACGTGCCTCCTCTGCCAATTGGGATACGAGAGTATATTTTCGATTTCCCATCTTAAAGAAATCTTTCTTAATTTTGGTAGTCCTGATAGGAGTCGAACCTACAACATTCAGTGTCTTAAACTGACCTCTCTGCCAATTGGAGTACAGGACCATTTAATTTGGTACGCAGTGCAGGGCTCGAACCCGCAACCTGAAATTCGTAGTCTCAGATGATATCCAGTTTCACCAACCGCGCATGGAACGGCAGCAGGTTTCCCTTGCCCACTTTTAATCCTATTGGTGAATAGGAACCGTAGAAAATATGGTGGTCGATAACCGATTCGAACGGTTGCATACTCTGCGCTTCAAACAGAAGCTCTACCATCTGAGCTAATCGACCTTTTAATTTTGGCAGGCACGACAGGGTACGATCCTGTATCTTTTGATTAACAATCAAATATTCTACCAGTTGAACTACACGCCTATATAATTTTGGTGGAGACGAAGGGAGTTCCACCCTCCACACGAACTTTGCAAGAGTTCATCGCCCGTCCGGTACATGCGCCCCCATTTAATTGTGGTACCCGATATAGGATTCGAACCTATCTTCTTCTTGTTTGTAAGACAAGTGCCATAACCTGCTAGGCGAATCGGGCATTTAATTTTTTGGTACGAGAGGTGGGGATCGAACCCAACCTTGGATCTGTTTATAAGACAGACGGCAACCACCAGTTAACCTTCTCTCGCATCTAATTTTTGGTGCCAGCATAAGGAGTCGAACCTTACTGCCCCGAAGGGAGGAGTTTTACAGACTCCCACACGCACCGGCGTGACGCTACTGGCAATTAATTTTTGGTGCCAGCATAAGGAGTCGAACCTTACTGCCCCGAAGGGAGGAGTTTTACAGACTCCCACACGCACCGGCGTGACGCTACTGGCAATTAATTTCCAGCGAGGATGGGAGTTTCACCCATCATCTGAATAAGTTCTTGGTTCCTTACTCAGACAAATCCTTGTTTCAGGATCAACATCCCCGCTTTCCAAGTCACGAGGATCTCGCAAAATCTGGAGCCGACACTCAGAATCGAACTGAGTTTTCTGGTTTACAAGACCAGTGCATCACCATTTATGCTTTATCGGCAATCTAATTTGGTAGCGGGAGAAGGATTTGCACCTTCACCCCTCAGATCATGACTCTGAGTGTCTTTCTCATTGACCATCCCGCGATATTTTAAATCTAATAACTCGTTATCAAATTCTGCTATAATTTTGGTACTGTCACTTGGAGTTGCACCAAGTCTGACACCTTATGAGAGTGTCGTGCTACTGTTACACCATGACAGTATGAGGGCAACTCTTATTCGCTTCCGTTTGCAACCTTTCACGAATCGTTGACTGTTTCTGCGATTGGGCGACTTGCCTGAACCCAACCCATTTGAGGATTAAATATCCATATACTTCTTAAGCAATTTCAAGCACTTGTAAAAGTTGTAACCACTAACGCATGCTTCTTGATCTAACTGCAGTGCTTCTGTTTCGCGTTCATCTCTTCGTAACAAGTAGACTGCTTTAAAAATGAGATCCGATCCGTCACCCTCACTACATCCACCGAATTTAAGGGTCATCTTTGTTTTACTCATGATCGTCAATCTGATCAACAAAGCGTCCACAGTCAATATCTTTGATTATTCCATCGCCATTTCGCTTGAACTCATCGTGGTCATAATCAAAAGAGAAAGTTACTCCCTCAGCGAAACACTCGTAACCACTACATCCTTCTCTCGCACAAATCTCTACGTTGTATTTCTTCAACAGGGCATTCATTTCAACTTTGAATCTATCGCGTTTAGTCATTTCATTCTCCCATTAAAAAACCTCTCAAGTTTCCCTGAGAGGTTTGGTTCTTTATTCTCAGGGGAGTTTATGTTTGTTTGCGATCATTAATATAGGCACCAAACATCGGACGTTCACTTGTTATCGTGACGAGTTTATGTTGTCTTGATGTTGGTTGCCAGTTTAACATTGAAATCGTATTCCTTAAAGTTAATGTTCTCTACTATTATATATGATCGATGTTGCTTTGTCAAGATTCTTTTTTAAGTTTTTTAAAAATAAGAGTCCTCTGCGCCGGATTTATATCCTATCCAGTTTCCCCTGCAAGGGCGAACGATTTGTTAAGCAAGTTTGCAGACTTACTTTTATTGTCGTTCCTTCTAGACGAATCGACCCATCTAGACACAGATTGAAGTTCCGAGAGGAGCAACCCTCTTAATAAGACAACAACTTCAGACTCATCTGACTTCTAGCGCTTCCCAACTCATCACGACACAAGCACTAGAAGTTTCGTCTTAATTTTCAAAGACTCTTCAGAGATGTTCCTCTTTTTGTTCCTGCTATTCTAAACCCTAAGTTCATGATATCTACATTGGTCTATCCTCCACAAGAGATTTATTAGTCTGTTTTCTAAACTAATGTTTCCTTCAATGTTATATAGTATACAAGATCTCGGATAGAATGCAAGAACTAATTTCGATTTTTTATTCAAAAGAAGAAGAAATTGGCAAATCTCCCTAGACAGTACCAAAAAATTGGGAAGAAAATAAATCCCAAAATGAAGTAAATCATCTTAATCTCCCATGAAAAAGGGTCGCCCCAAAGGCAACCCCAACACAAACCACTCTAACATGTATTAAACAATGGTGCAATATCGGGATTACTTTACTAGTTTTCGTCCTGTATCTATACCCTTGCAGCGTTTGAGATAGTATTCTGTACTGTCTTGGAACGTTGGTAAATTCTACCAGCAAGAAATCCTAGTACTAGGGCAAGGGCAATGTACATTATTATTCTCCTTTCTTACTGGTTATTTGGGAATTGATTCTTTCGTTCTTTTATTCTTTGTAAAAGTTCTTCTTTTGCTGCTTTAATTTGTTTCAACTGCATCCCACCACTTTTCTTAGGGTCAGAATTGGCGAGATATGCTAAGAATGCATCATCAAACTCTTTTAACTGATCTTTCATTTCATCTTCTGTATTACCATACATAAACTTTTGAAAAGCATCAGATTCAATAACATCATTAATTTTCTGCTTTATTGTTTCTAAAACACCTTCATTGAGTTGTTTAATATTCTTATTCTCCATGCTTTCCAAAAACACATCCAACTTCTCTTTAATCTTCTTTGACATTAGATAACTCCTTTTAGTAGTATATCTTATTTAGTGTAGTCTACTTCAGGACGATCACCGTGACCAAATCCTCTTTTATCTTTTCGAGCAAGTTTTTGATCAACACGTATCTTTGCGGATCTTTCTAAATCCTGCTCGGGTGTAGAAGACCAGTGAAGCATTCTATATAGTTCTTCAATACACTTTAAAATTTCCATATCGTCTTTACGTTCATTTGAAAGAACGAACTCTTCTTCATAACGCTCTTGTTCTATATTCAAAGTTACCACACCCGATTGACCTATTTTCCTGTGGACACTAATTTTTAAACCATTTAAAGAATTAGGATTTACTTCTTTCTTAGACTGTGGAGTCTTCTTAAATATTTTTTTCAAGAATGACCCTTCTTTCATAGGTTCTTCGCAATTCTCAATTGCTTCCAAAAATACATCCAACTTCTCTTTAA
>Ga0114918_10003336_pt1 | contig 14189 bp, 8 predicted proteins | sample LantaG_FD_87015 | JGI IMG/M metagenome (GOLD analysis project Ga0114918, IMG submission 87015) | Deep subsurface microbial communities from Baltic Sea to uncover new lineages of life (NeLLi) - Landsort_02402 metaG | ecosystem: Environmental > Aquatic > Marine > Oceanic > Sediment | place: Baltic...
GGGGGGGGGGGGGGGGGAGGGCGGTGAGCGGTGAGGGGTCCCCCACCGGGGATGGGATCCCATCTCTCTCTCTCTCCCCCGTCTCCATCATCAGTTGAGCCGCTGAGCCGCGGCCGCCGCCCGCAGGCGCGCCTCCGCCGCGGCTGCCAGCTGGGCCCGCCGAGCATCCGACCCGGCACTGCGCACCTGCTTCCCCGCCGCCGCTGGGCCCTTGCCGCGGGCTTGCCCCAGAGCCATCGCCGCGGCTGCCGCGGTCGCGGCCTCCAGGGCGGCCGCCTCGGCCGCGGCGGCCGCCTCTTTTTTAGCCGCCACCGCCGCCTTGCGCTCCTTCTCCGCCGCCCGGGCCTTCGCCTTCTTATCGGCCGCTTTAGCGGCCTGACAGGCCTCCAGCTCGGGCGTCAGGGCGGACGGGATGCCGCCGCCGGCGGGCGACAGCCAGTCCACCGCGCCCGGGGCCGAGCCCGCCGCGCACCGAAACGCGTCCCGGGTTGGCCGGTCGGCCGCGACGGCGTACGGCGGGCGGCCGGCCGCGTCGCGCAGCAGGGCCAGGGCCGGGTCGGCGTCCAGGAGGGCAGCCACGGCCTCCGCATCGCCGGCCTTGGACGCGGCGTGGATGGGCGGGTCGGCGACCGCGGGCGGGGGAGGCTGTGCGGGCACAGGCTGGGCGGCCGCCTTGAGGTGCGCCGTACCCTTGCCCGCGGGCGCGGCCGGCGGGCGAGGGGGGGGCGGCGCCGGCTGCGACGGTGGCGCCGACGCCGGCACACGCACCTCCTCCACGGGCGGCGGTTCAGGGACCGCAAAAACGGTCAGCAGGGCCCGGACCACCCGGCGCGCCTCGCTGAAAGTCGGGCGGCGGACGGGGAAGGGCACGCCCCGCACGCGCGGGTCCTTTCGGTCCAGCCGCCCATCGCCGCCACCGCTCCCGCCGCCGCTCCCAGCAAAAATGGAGCCCGCATTGGCGACGCCCGGCGCGTGCACAAAGATGCGGCCCGCACGGCCCAGCAGGTCGCCCCACTCGGCCAGAGTGGCCTTTATCTCCGCGTCCAGGGCGGCCTCGTTGTACCGTCGCAGGGTCGAGCCCGCGGACTTGATCGTCTTGCCGCCCGCGTCCTTGGTGGACTGACGCCCGCCCGCTTTGGCCCGCACCACGTACCGGTGCGCGGTGCGGTGGGCCAGGGGGGTGAGGAGAGGAGCGGCGTGGGTTGCGGAGGGAGAGGGACCGTCGGCACCAGCCTCCCCGCCCGACACATCAAAGGCTGCCGCCGCAAAATGGCCGCCTTTCGCCAGGATGACGGCCCAGGGCGCGGCGTCCGTGCGCAGGGCCGCCAGGGCGGCGGACGGGGAGGCGACGTTCTCGGCGGCGCCCGACCCGGCCGGCAGCAGGGCCCGCCAGACGGCGAAGAAGGGGGCGGCCGCGCCGGGAGGCGCGGCAAAGGCGACCAGCGGGCCGCTGGTGGAGGTGGAGGCCACTCCTCCTCCGCGGCTCACCGTCGCGCCCAGGGGCGGCGCCCGCCCGCCGCCCTCCTCCTCCTCCTCCTCGCTGTCCTCCGAGTCGGAGCCGGACAGGGAGGAGACGTCGGACGCGCCGCCACCGCGGCCGCCGCCGCCGCCATCCCCACCTCTCCGCCCTTCCAGCGCCTGCTCCGCGTCGGCCTCCGCCAGGGGCGCCTTGCCCGCCGCCACGCGCCGCACGTTGAGCCGGTGCGCGTCCGACCGGACGTGCGCCCGCTGGGCGTGGACAGAGGTGAAGGGCGGGTGGGGCGAGCCGGGCGTGCCGATGCGGCAGGCCCGGCAGGTCAGGCCCTCGCCGGCGGAGGTGGAGGGGGGAGGGGGCGCGTCGGCGGCGGGCGCATCGCCCGGCACGCCGGCCTCTGACGCCGCGACCATCGCCGCCGCCGCCGCCGCCGCCGCGTCAGCAGCAGCGACGCTGGCGGCCTCCCCTCCCCCCGCCACGGGGCGTGCGCCCTCGAAGAAGGACGGGGGCAGCTGGAAAAAGGTGGCCAGCTGCCGGGTGTTCATTTTTTTCGGGGTCTGACTAGTGAGCGAGTGAGCGAGCGAGTGAGAGAGCAGAACTTCACACTTGCTATTCCGCGCGCCCCACACTCGACACGAGAGAGAGCATGGAAGCACCGGCACACGCACGCCCCCCCCCTCCCCCCCCACACACACACCCACACACACGCACGCATCATGGCGGCCGAAGAGGGCGTGGACCTCCTGTGGACGACCCGCAACGCGTTCTACGTGGGCGCGCACCAGGCGGCCATCGCGGAGGCTGCCGACCTGGACGGCCTGGGCGAGGCGGACCGCCTGGAGCGGGACGTGTTCGTTTACAGGGCGTACGTTGAGCTGGGTAGCTATGAGGTGAGTGTGGCGAGGTTGAGAGGAGGGCGTGGGCGTGGGCACGGCGGACGGGGAGCAATGATTTTCCCTCCCCCCCTCCCCCGCTGCGCGCGCGATTGGGCGAGAAAACTGGCATGCTCTTTTCCTGGGCGACCGCGCTCGCACGCCTCCCATCCCGCTCCACACGCACCCCTCTCGCCGTGTGCGTGCAGCCGAACACCTGGCGCGACCCTGCTTGGTGTGGAGGGGATGCCCTGAACATCTGAACACCGAGCACAAACCACATCCCGTGCGCGCCACGCTCGCTCCATTTTCTCTCAACCTCATCATTCCTCCACCCCTCCCTCTCTCTCCACAAAGATCGTCCTGAACGAGGTGGCCGACGACGCGGCCCAGCCCCTCCTGGCCGTCCGCCTCCTGGCCCGCCTGCGATCGGGCAAGGTGGACCAGGAGGCCGCCCTGGCAAGCCTGGCGGAATGGGTGGCGCCGGGCGGCCCCGGCGCCGGCGACCCCACCACGCGCGCTGTGGCTGCCACGCTCCACCTGGCGGGCGGCGACCCCGTGTCCGCCCTGCAGGCCTGTCACGGCCTGGCGGGCGCGGCGCCGGAACTGGCCGCCCTGTCCGTCGAAGCCCTGCTCGCCCTGGACCGCCCCGACGCGGCGGAGCGGGCCGCCCGCGCGCTGGCGGCCCTGGATGATGACGCTGCGCTGTCCCACCTGGCGGCCGCCTGGGTCGGGACCGCCCTGGGCGGCGCCCGCGCGGCGGAGGCGGGCACCATCCTGGAGGAGCTGGGCGACCGGTTCGGGTGGACGGCCCGCCTGGCGGCGGCGGGCGCGGGCGCGGCCCTGCGGCGGCGCGACTGGGCGACGGCCGAGCGGCTGGCCGGGGAGGCGCTCGCAAAAGACGCTCGGTCGGGCGACGCCCTGGCGAACGCGGCCGTGGCGGCCCTGCACGGGGGCAAACCGTCGATCGCGGCCCGCCACCTGGCGGCACTCAAGGCGGCGGCCCCGAGCCACCCGCTGGTGGTGCGGATGGGCCAGGCGGAGGAGGCGTTTGACCGCGCGGCGGGCGGGGCGGTGTGAGGGATGGTGGATGGATGGATGGATGGTGCGGGTTTTTTTTGTGACTTTTACGGTTGTGTTTGCTGTTCCCTTGCACGCATTCTCCATCTCTCTAAGGCCACTCCTCCCGGGCGACCACGCACAGGGCCTCGTCCTGGGCGAAGTACGCGCCGGCGACGGCGGCGACGACGGCCGCGGACGCGAGGGCGGCCGCGGTGTCTACCCCCTCCTCGTCACCTCCACCCGCGTCGCCCGCCCGCCGGGCGGCCGCCCCGGCCGCCCGGCCCAAGCTGCGCAAGGCTGAGCCGACGGCCGGGGGCAGGGGCCGCTCCAGGCCGGCCGCCAGGCTGAACGCCCAGGCGGCCGTCTGGCCGGGCAGCGGGGGGGGCTGGTGGTGGGGGGGGGTGGCTGGCGGGGCCTCACCTCCATTGCCTCTCCAGGAGCCGGGCGCGCGGGGCGGGGGGGGCGCGCCCGACGCGGCCGCCACCCGCTCCAGGGCGCCCACCAGGGCCGGTTGGGTTAAGGACGACGCCAGGCCGGGCGGGGGTGGGGCGGCGAGGGCGGCGGCCCAGCCGGCCGCGTCACGAGGCAACGAGGAGGAAGGGCGGCAACCACCATCACCATCACCACCCTCCTTCTGCCGCACCTCGGCCACGGCCGCCCGCAGGGCCGCAAACTGCTCCAAGAAGGGCACCAGCCAGGGGTCGCCGGGGCCAACCGCGTCCGACGCTGCGGTTTGTGGAAGTGGTGGGGATGCCTCAGCCGCCGCACTGCCGCCGCCACCGCCACCACAGGCACCGCCCGGCACCGCCACCACCCGCCCTCTCACGCCCGCCGCCTCGCTCCGCACGGCCGCCAGGTACACGGCCGCCGCCCGGGCCTCGTCGTCCACCTCGTACTCACTGTCTGACAGGCCGGCATCCAGCTCGTGGGCCAGGGGCAGGGCCTGGCGGACGCCAAAGGCGCGGCGGTCTTCGCCTGAGGAGGGAGAGGAGGTCGAGCCGTCGTCGGTCGCATTGCCTGCTTCGTGCTCGTCGGCCGTGGGCAAGGCGGGCACGGGGCCGCCCGACGAGGCATCGGCAGGGCGGAGAGCATCTGGGAGTTGCATGACGTGAAGAGGACGGATGGATTCACTCGCGTCTTCGGCCGGTGGCGCGCGCGAGGCTAGCACGGCGACAGCGGCGGCGGCAGCGGCCCTTCTCTGAGTGGTGTGAACACCGCCGCAGCTCTCTTCTGCGCCCCTCGTTCAGTCCGACGGCCCCCTGCACGCGCTGGCGGACGCGCCCCTCCTCCATCCTTCTCACGCACGCACGCGCACACACAAGGCACTCCCCTGCCATGCCCCCCTCACCGAATGCCGTCCCTCTGACCCCCGCCGCCGCCGCCGCGGCCGCGGAACTGGCCGCCCGCGCCCTGTTGCGGTGCGCGCTCGCGTCGGGCGCGTCCGCCCGCCGCCTGGCCGCCCTGGTCCTGGCCCGGGGCGCGCCCGCGGTGGCGGCCTGGCTGGTGGGTCACATGAACGTTCTGCTCGCTGTAGTGCGGGGCCTGGTGGCCCGGGCCCTGGTCCACAGCGCGGGCGCCCGGGCCGCGGCGGCACATGCCGTCGCGCGCCTGCCGGCGGCACGCCTGCCGACCTTTGTGTCCGCCCCGCCGCCGGGCGCCGCCGCCTTTGCCCGCGCCTCGCTCGGGTGGGTGGCCCAGGCCGTGTCCCTGGCGCCCCGCCTGGAGTGGGGTGCTGGTGGGGGGGGAGCGCGGGCGGCGGAGGCGTCGGCCGCGAATGCCGCCGACCTGGAGGCGGCGGTTGGGCCCTCATCGTCCGGCGCGAGCGCCGCCCCTCCCCGCCCCGCCCGCCACGCGGCCGCCCTCGTCTTCATGGGCGGCCTGCTGCGGGTGGAGGTGTCCGTCCCGCGTGTGAAGGCAGCTGTGGCTCCGCCCCAGCGGCCGCCGCCGGCGCCGGCGGCGGCCGCTCCCGCTCCTGCTGCTGCCCCTCCAGCCGCTCCGCCCCTGGCCACAACCACCACCCCGCCGCCGGCCACCACCGTCCGCTCCTCCGCGGACGCCCTGCGCCACCTGGCCCATTTTGCTGCCCTGACTAGCGCGGCGGACGCCCGGTCGCCCACGCCCCGCGCAGCCGCCGCGACCAGCCCGGAGGCGCAGCACGCCCACGCCCACCACGCCTCCTCCCCGCTGCGGGAGTCGACTGCGTCCATCAACTGCGCGCCGCCGCCGCCCGCTGCGGCCAGCCCGGAGGTCGTGGGCAAGGCGGGGCTGACGACGGCCGGTCTCAGCCCGCGCCTGGTGTGAGAGAAAGGAGAGAGAGCTTTGCTGCGCGCGCATTTTTTTGTCAAGTCCCGTTTTTCCCATTTTCTACTAAGCCACTTTTTTTAAAATCAAAGGCCCAACTCTTCACTGACCACGCCCAACGCCTCCGCCACGCCCCGCCGCACGGGCGGCGAGCCAGCGCCCGCCGCGGCCGCCAGGGCGGGCAGCAGGGCCAGCAGGTGGGACCGCTCCCGGGCGTCGCCGCCACCGGCACCACCACCGGTCACGCTCGCCCGGTTTGCGCGGCGCAGCGCCAGCAGGCCGGCCAGGCCTGGCGGCGCCCCCGGCGCCACAGCCAGCGCGTCCGCGACCACGGAAGACAGGGACAGGGACAGGGCGGAGTCCAGGGCGGCCGCGCCGCGGGCGGTGGCGGCCGCGGCGGCCCCGGCCGCGGCCGCGTTTTGAGGAGCAGGGGCGGCGGGCGAGGCGGGCGGGCCGGCGCCAGGGGGGCCGCCGCCCGCCGCCGCACGCAGGGCCGACGCCGCCGACGCCACGTACGCGGGCAAGGCCGCCCGCGCGACCGCGATGGACGCCGGCCCAACGCCGTCGCTGTCGCACCCGCGGGCCACCAGAACGTGCAGCTTGCGCAGACAGAGCTGGGCGAGGGCGGGGTCGAGGGACGGTGGGGACTGTGCTGACCCACCCTCCTCGCTCCCACCCGCAGCGCCCGCTCCCGCCGCCAGGGCGGCGATGACGGGGGCGACCGCCGCCTCGCCGGCGTGCCCGCCCCGAATAAGCGGGCCGGCGCCGCCGCCGCCCGCCAGGCAGCCCGCCAGGGCGTCCACCACGCCCGCCGCGAGCTCGCCGTCCGAGGGGCCGCCACTGCCGCCCCCACTCCCACCTTCGGCGGGCAAGGCCGGGCGGCGCGGCGCCGCGGCGGGCGGCAGGGCGCCCGGGTCCGGCGGGGAGGAGGAGGGCGCACTCCCGCCGGAGCAGCCGACACCGAGCAGCAGGGCCCGGCCGGCGGCGCCAAAGGCGGCCAGCGCGGGCGCGGCCGCCTCAGCAGTGGCCTCGCCCCCTTCCGCCACAGCCGCCGCCAGGGTTGGCACGGCCGCGGCCATGACCGCTACCAGCCCGCCCGCCGCCGCCCGCCACCGGGCCGGGTCGCCCGCGGCCGCGGCGGTCGCCAGGGCGAGAGCGGCCGGCGCTGCCCCGGCCGCGCGCGCGCGGGGAGGGCAGCCCTCCCCACCCAGCACGCTCGCGAGGGCGGCCGCGCCCGCGACGGCCGCCGCTGGGGAGGGGCCCGCCGCCGCGGCGCCGGGAATGGCCAGCACGGCCGGCCACAGGTCGGCCTCGTCCTCGGCCGGGAGGAGGGCGCCCAGCGCGGCCAGTGCCGCCCGGGGCGCGGGCGGCGGGGCGGCGCCCTCGCCGGCTCCGGGTGGGTCGCCGGGCGCCCGCCCCGCGCCCGCCAGGGCCGCCAGGCCGGCCAGGAGGCGGGCCGTGCCGCCGGGAGGCAGGCGGGACCGGGCCTCCCGGCTGGACAGCAGGGCCACGTGCGTGGACACGACCTCCAGGCGGGCGGCCAGGGGGACGCCCCCGCCAGGGTCGGACGCCGCGCCCGCCGCGGCCTCCAGGGCTGCCAGGGACGCCTCGCGCACGCCGTGCGGCAGGGCCGCCCCGCCCGCGGCGGCCAGGGGCGCCGCCAGGGCGGCCAGGGCGGCCGCCGCCACCTCCCGCCCCGCCGCCGACGCGGACGCGTGAGCGGCGGGCGTGGCGGCCACCGGGTCGGGCGGCCCGGCCGGCCGGAAGCCGGCGAAGACGGCCGCGGACACGGCCGCCACCTCCGCCCACGCGGCCTCCAGCCCTGGCGCGGCCGCCAGCCCCGGGCCCGCGTGCCCACGCACCACGCGGGCCGCCCCGACCAGGGCAACCGCCAGGGTTTCCGCCCACTGCTTGCGCGCTGAGTCGCGGGAGTGGTGCTGCTGGTGAGGGGGTGCAGAAGACGCCGCGGCGGCCGACGCGCCCGCTGCTTCCTCAGCGGCAGCGGCCTCGGCCGCCGCCGCCGCGGCCGCGCCCGCCAGCGGGAGAGCCGCCTCGCACAGGGCCGCCCCCCACCCGGCCGGCGACAGGGCGCCACCCGCGCCGTCGATGACGGCAAACAGGGTGCGCGCGCCGGCGTTGCGCACCTCCGGCCGGCCGTCGTCCCGGGCCAGGGCCGTCAGGGAGGAGAGCAGCTGGGCGAGGGTGGCCCCGGAATCGGCGACCGCGCTCTCCGCGTCAGCGGCCGCCTCCCCGTCCCCGCACCCGCCGCCGTCCCGCCCCGCCGCCGCGGCCGCCTCTGCCCGGGCCCGCATAGCGTCGGCGGCCGACCAGAGCAGTCCCACCGCAAACAAGGCGACGTTGACGTCCCGCCCCTGGCGCGCAAAGGCGGCGGCGCCGTCCAGGGCGCGGGCCAGGAGCGGGCGAGGCAGGGTCGCGGCCGCCGCGTCTGCGCCGGCCTGGAGAGCCGCAAACCCGGCCCGCACGTGCGCCGCCGCGTCCGCGGCCGGGTCCGCCTCCGCGGCGGCGGCGGCGGCGACCAGGGCGGCGGTGGCGGCGGTGGCGGCGGTCGCGTCGACGTCCTCGCCGCCGCCGCCGTCGCCGCCGACCGAGGAGGAGCGCCGCCGCCCAGGTAGGGCGGACGGCGCGGCCGCGGCCGCCGCGGCCGCCGCGGCCGCGCGCGCCTCGGCCGTGGCGGGCACGCCCGCCACCAGCTCCAGGGCAGGCGCCCACCCGGCCGGGCTCAGCCCGTCGCCGTGCCGGGCCAGGGCGTGCTCCAGGATGGACAGGGCGCCCACCTGGACCGCGGTGGGCGTCAAGGCCACGGCGGCGCCTTGACCTGCAGCCGTCCCGTCATGCAGCGCCGCCAGGGCGGCCAGGGCGGCCGCCTCGACGTCGCCCTGCTGCACGCCCGGGGCCAGACATGAGGAGGCCGACAGCCGGCCGCCCTCCCCGGTCGCCAGAGCGGCAGCGACGGCGCGGCCAAAGAGCTCCAGCCCGGCCGCCCGCACGGCGGGGGCGGGCGAGGCCGCGGCCGCCGCCGTGCCGGCCGCCAGGGCCGGCCACAGGGACGCCGCCCGCCCCGGGACGGCCCGCCCGCCCGCCACCACCACGTCCGCCAGGCGGGCCAGGGCGGGCAGGCGGGCGGCCGCGGCGGCGGCGGACGCGTCGTCGGTGCCGCCGCCACCGCCGGCGGCACCGCCCTCCGCCTCGCCTCCACCCCCACCTCCGGGCGTAGCCGCGGCCGCAGAGGGCAGGCCGGCCGCGTGCACGGCCAGCAGGCCTTCGACCAGGGATGCCAGGCCGGCCTCCGACATGGTGGTCGCGCCGCCAAACAGGCCGTCCACCGCGGCGCGCAGGGGCGCCAGGGCGTCCCCCCCGCGCCCGCCCCCGCCACCGTCCGGCAGCGCGGCAGCCGTGCCGGGGCAGGCCAGGGCTGCGTCCAGGCGGGTGACCGCGGCCAGAATGGGCGCCCACCCGGCCGGGCCCAGATCCTCGCCCAGGGTGTGGGCGGCCGAGAACAGGCAGCGGAAGGCCTGCACGTGGGCGGGGCCCAGGGTGAGGGCTGCGGAGGAGGAGGCCGAGGAGGAGGAGGCCGGGTCGGCCGAGGAGGGTGGGCCGCCCGCGGCAGCCAGCACTGGCGGCCGCGCGCCCGCGCTCAGCAGCCGCTCCAGGCCGCCGCCCGACAGGCGGGCTGCCAGGGATGGGGCGGGCGAAGACGCCGACGTCGGCGGCGACGCCACGGGCAGCGGCATGCCCCGCCCCGACCCCGGCAGGGCCAGGCGGGCCAGCTCTCCCAGCAGCGCGTCGCGCGGCCCGGCCGCGCCCAGGGCCGCCGCGGCGGACGCCAGGCGCTGCAGGCCACCCAGGGCGCGCATCGCCACCGCCTCGCCGCCACCGCCGGGGAAACTCGTCGCCGGCAGGGTCAGCACGTCCGCCAGGGCCGCCGCGGCGGGGCGCCAGGTTGCGGCCAGCAGCCCGGCCGCCAGCGCGCGGCGGGGCGGGCCCGGTGTGGTGGTTGAGGGAGAAGGCCCACCGAGCAGGCCGCCGTCGCCGTCCGCCAGGCCGGCCGCCGCGGAGTCCAGGGCGTCGATGAAGCGGAGGACGCCGTCAAAGCCGAGGGCGGCCGCCCGGGCGGCGCAGGCGGTCGCGTCCGCGGCGGCCGCGGCCGCGGCGGCCGCAGCCGGGGACGGGCCCGTCAGCCCGCCGCCAACGCCCCGAGCGGGAAGTGGGGGGGGCAGGGCGCCGTCCAGGGAGGCGCCGCCCCCGTCCGCCCAGGCGCCATCCCCACGCTCGTGTGCCCGGACCAGGGAGGCCAGGGCGGCGGGGCCGGCGGGGCCCAGGGACGCGGCCGACCCGGCCGCGTCAGCCGCCGCGCGGACGACGGCTTCTGCCGCCCGGGGCGGCGCGCCCGCGCCGCCGCCGCCCGCCCGGGCGTCAAACTCGGCAAACAGGAAGAGGAGGAGGTCCGCATCCCCGCACAGGTCGCGCAAGGCGCGCACGGTGGCCGCCCGCTGGGCGGGCGGGGCGGCCGGGCCCGCGCCCGCCACCAGCGCGCCGACCAGGGGGGCGGCCCGCGGGCCCAGGACCGCGTGCAGGCGGGCCAGGGCGGTGCGGGTGGCGCGCAGGGCGGCCCGGCCTTCGGGGCCGGCCGCGAGGCAGGGCTGCGATGGAGGAGGGAGACCTGCGGCGGGCGCGCCAGTGCTCCCTCTGCCCCCTCCATCCTCCAAGACAGCCTGCAGGCGGGATAGCAGGGCGAGGCGGGCGGAGGAGCGCAGGGCGTCGCCGAAGGCGGGGTCGCCCCCGAACAGGGCGGGCGCGCCGGGGGCGGACAGGACGACGTCCAGGAGCTCCAGGGCCGTGGAAGGTGGCAGGGAGGAGGAGGCGGCGGAGGCACCGGCCGGGCCCGCCGCCGCCCAGGCAGGCGAGCGCGCGCCCGCGCCGCGCGGGTCAGCGAGTGCACACAGGTCCGCCAGCAGCGCCGCCGCCGCCGCCCGGGCGGGTGCGGCCGGATCGGTCGCGGCCGCCGCCCGCTCAAAGGCCAGGGCGACGACCTGGCGGGCGGTGGCGGCGGCGGTGCCGGCCAGGGAGGAGGACGAGGCGGACGCGCGGGAGGAGGAGGCGGAGGAGGTGGAGGCGGGCGTCGCGTCGGCGCCCTGCCCGCTCCCTCCTCCCCGCCTGGCCTCCGCCTGGGCCAGCGCCCGCAGGCACACACCCAGCAAGGCGGCCGCCCCGCCCGGCGCGTCCGCGATGGCGGGCGCCTGGGACGTCAGCGCCAGGGCGGCCTGCATGGCCCGCAGGCGGACGCCCTCCTCCGCGGGCGAGAGGGAGGAGGAGGCGGGCTTGGAGGAGGTCGGGGACGCGCCCCCGCACGCTGCCGACGCGACCGCGTTGATTGCTTCGCCCGCCCGCCCGGGCGGGATGGACGGCCCGCTCGCCGCCAGGGAGGCCAGCCCCGTCAGGACTGGGGCCGCCAGCTTGGGCGTGCCCGAGGTCGCGCCCGCCAGGAGTGCGTCGAGGGAGGCCTGGAAAAGGAGGGAGGAGGAGAAGGGAGGAGGAGAGAGGGAGGGATGGATGATGAGCGTTCGCGCGAGCGCCGACGCATCGTTTTTTTTTTTTGCTCACGGCGGCCCCGCGCTCGTGGGCGTGCCCCAGTCCCTGCCTCGTCCGCGTACCTCAACAGCGGCGCTGATCGCCGCATCGGCATCGCCCCCGGCCTTCGCCTCCCCGATGGCCGCCACCGCCCGGTCACACGCTGCCCGCACGGCCGAGTGCTCCGGGCCCGCGCCCGTGAACAGGCCCGTCAGCTGGCCCGCCAGCCCTTCCCGCCCCGTGGCCGCGGCGGAGAGGGACCGCAAGTCGGCCTCGACGGCGGAGAGGGCGGTCATGATGGAGATAACGTGTATGTGTGTGCGTGCGAAAGGGCGCGCCTTTGCGGCGCGGCTTTTTTTCTTTCTTTCAAGCCTCTATTCCTGCTCACCCCGCCACCGCCGCCCGCGGGCTGGACAGGTGCGCAAACCGCAGGGTCGCCACCGGCGGGGTGGCCGACCCCGGGCGATCAGCCGCGCTGTCAACCGGCCGCACCCGGGGCGGCGAGGCGGGCGCGGCGGCGAGGCCCGTGCCGGCCTCCCCCTCTCCCGCCTCCGCCGCCCCCTCCGCTTCCCAGGCGCCCGCGCTGCCTGCGGCCGGCGTCCCCCACACCACCACCCGCCGCAGGGTCCCGCCCACCCCCGCCCCGCGCGGAGCCAGCAGGGACAGCGCGTCGGGGGTCACGCCGGGGCAGCCCGCCAGGTTGAGGGAGGCCAGGGCCGGCGCGCCGCCCGCCAGGGCCGCCAGGGCGGCGGGCCCCACCTTGGCACACCCGGCCAAGCTCAGGGCCTGGAGGCGGGGCGCCCGGCCCGCCAGGGCGGCCACGCCCGCGTCGCCCAGGGCGCCGCACCCGCCCGCGTCAAGGCTGATGAGTGACAGGCCCACGGCGCTGCCCTCCCCCACCAGGGCCGCCAGGCCCGGGCAGGAGACGCCCGGGCAGCCCGCGAGGCGGAGGGCGGTCAGGCGGGCCGCCTGGGACAGGGCCGCCAGGAACGGCCTGTCCACGCGCTCGCAGCCGGCGACGTCCAGGTCGAGCAGGGCGGGCAGGGAGGCGAGCAGGGGCGCGGCCGCCTGGCCCAGCCCCACGCAGCCGGCCAGGTTGAGGGCGGCGAGGGCGGGGAAGGCGCCCGGGGTGGAGGCCAGGGCGGCGGTGAGGCCGCACGCGCCGCCTGCCCCCGCCCCCCGCCCCAGCCCGCCCAGCCCCCGCAGGCTGAGCGCGGTCAGCCTGCCCAGCCCCGCCAGGCCCGCCAGGCCGCCGTCGGTCAGGCCGTCGCACTCGTCCAAGGCCAGGTCGGTGAGGGAGGAGGCGAGGGCGGACGCGCACAGGGCGGCCACGCCAGCGTCGGTGAGGGCGGGGGCCTGGCGCAGGGAGAGGCGGGCGAGGGCGGGGGGTGGGGCCGCGGCGCCGGCTTTCCACCCGTCCCCAAAGCCGGCCCCCGTCAGTCCGGGGCACCGGTCAAGCGTCAGGGAGGCCAGGCGGGGCGCGGACCCCAGGGCGGCCAGGGCGGCGTCGTCCAGGCCGCGCCCGCCCGCCAGGGAGAGTGCCGTCAGACGCCGTGCCATCCCCGCCAGGGCGGCCAACCCCGCCCGGCCCAGGCCCGGCCCGGCCGCATCCAGGTTCAAGGATTCGAGCCTCGGGCACGCCGCGGCGACCGCGCCCAGCTCCGCGTCCCCGACCCAGGGGCACCGGGCGGCGGCCAGGTGGGTGAGGCCGGGCGGCAGCGCGGCCGCGACGCGTAGGCCCATGCCCGGCTCCGAGGCGCCGCCGCCGCCCCGGGTCGGGGAGCGGGCGTCCCGCTGCGGCGAGGGCGGCGGCAGGGGCGGCCGGTCTCCCAGGCGGCGCACGGGTGAAGGGGACCGGCGGCGGGCTGGTGAGGGCGGGCCCGACGGCGGCGCGCCGCCCTCCCCCTCCTCCTCCTCCCCGCTGGCGCCCAGCCCCTCGCAGCCAGAGAGGTCGAGGGCCCTCAGCCCACGCAGCCCGGCCAGCGCCCGGGCCAGGCCCGCCCCACCCCGTGCGGCGCGGCGCCCGCGCAGGGACAGGCGGGCCAGGTGGGGCAGGCGGGCCAGGGCCGGCCAGTCGGTGGCCTGGTCGGCGGGCAGGCGGCCGAGGTCGAGGGAGCGGAGGGACGGGAAGCGGGCAGCCAGCGCGGCGAGGGGGGCGGGCGGGGGCGGCGCGGCCGCGCCCGCGGGCGCTAGGGCGTCCACCGCGCGGCCGATGCCGACCTTCCAGGACGAGCAGGTCGTGGCCGCGGCCGCCAGGTCGGCCGCAGACAGGCCGCACGCGGCGATGCGGGCCAGGACGTCGGGCGGGAGGGCGGCCGCGCCGGTGCTGGCGGCGGCCGGGTTCTTGGCCGGCGGCGGGCGGGCGGCGTCTGTTTTTTGTGTGGGGTGTGTGTGTGTGTGCCGTGCCGTGTGTGAGAGGTGCAAATTCTGTGTGTAGCTTCTGTTTCACAGAGCAGGAGCCCTGCTCAGCCTGGTAGCGAAGCCTCGGGCGCGGGCGACAGGCCCCGGGGCGGCCGCACGGCGTGCGCTCCTCCCCCTTGGAGAGTCCAAACTGAATGGCGGGCTGCCGGCACATTTCCTCAATGGCCCGCTCCCGACTTTTTCCCACTAAACGCACCCATGCCTGCGTCCACGTTCTAAGTGTGTGCGGCTGAAGAGGCTGGACGGTGTGTGTGGGCGTGGGTGGAAAAAGGAGGAACAGTGGCCGCCGCGCGGATGCACAATTTGGTGTGAACGGCGGGCCATTTCCTAGCCGCGACGCCACCACCTCTCTCTCTCTCTCTCTCTCTCTCTCTCTCTCTCTCTCTCCCTCTCTCTCTCTTCCTCCCTCCCCCTCCCTTCCCTCCCTTCCTTCCCTTCTTCTCCCTCACCCAATCTCACACCCCTCTCTA
>Ga0114918_10003337_pt1 | contig 14188 bp, 17 predicted proteins | sample LantaG_FD_87015 | JGI IMG/M metagenome (GOLD analysis project Ga0114918, IMG submission 87015) | Deep subsurface microbial communities from Baltic Sea to uncover new lineages of life (NeLLi) - Landsort_02402 metaG | ecosystem: Environmental > Aquatic > Marine > Oceanic > Sediment | place...
ATTGGAGATTATGCGGAGGGAACTTTAAGTTTCGAGGAGTCCGGGTCGGTAGTGTTTAGAGATGAGGAGAGTTCGATTGATACTCTCTTCGATTCAGTTTTTAGCACAACTGTTTAACTTTTATGAACAGGCCACACATTACATGCCATATCGAAATATTACCCCATGCCCCTACTGCAATGATAAGGGTTTTTTAAGACAACCCTTACTTAAAGCAGATAGAGCTAGAGGAGCAATAGGCGAGGCTATCCAGCCTTGTTGCTGCACGAATGCTGTTCTTATTAATAAATCCTTTCCTCTTCTCTCAACGGTCGCGGATCCTCCGTCTGATGACTTCTTAGAGATTTCTAAGAAGGTTACTACCATTGTAGAAAAGCAGCGTGTTATTACCAATAGCATTTTTTACGGGAGCGAGAAGAAATTCTTGTACTTCGTAAAAAGCATTATGATGTTTTATTGGAACTACACGAAGAGCTTTGAGGTTTTGGATGGTCTTCAGATGCTTCAGAGCTACTACACCTCCAATTCCGAGCACACCCTGTACGACCTTATGAAGTATGAGCTGGTAGCTATCATGTTTACCACCTCTCTCAATAATAAGGCATTGGATAAGATGGTATTCGATACTATTAAAAACCGGTATCGTTACAATAAAGCTACGTGGATATATGCTCCAAACGATAGTGAACTTAAAACGACAACGGAGTATTCGGAGTCCCTAGACCAGGTATTAGAATTGTTCTCGGTATTTAACCTTAACGAACCTAAAATGTTCAATTTCAAAGGTTTCAGCTCTCACTCTGGAGACGTGCTTAAGTCCCAGAGGGAGAAGGTAAGAAAAAATGTGCAGCATGATTTAGGTAATATCTAATACTCTGGAGATAACATGTTTGACTTAGATACCGTATTCAGGTCTATAATAGATATTCGTAATGCCGAGGGTAAGCCAACTATATCACAGTTGGACCTGCTCAAAAACTTTAGGGCGATGCAACAGGTTCTTCTGGAGGAGCCGGAAGACCCATCCTACAATAAGCTCTACAACACTGTTTTGGACTTCCTGAAAAACTGCGATGCCGCAGACCACCCTGAGCTCCCCAACTACGACTACCTTAAAGAGTATTTCGAAAAGACAGAGGGTGATGAGGCCGTACTAGCAGTTTTATCTAACGTAAAGGGTAAGAAGCCTTTTGTAGGTCAAAGCTTCAGGTCTATCTTAAAGAGTGTTCGAGATGAGCAGAATAATCTCCGTATGGAGAGGATCCTGACAAACACTCTCCACATCTCTCAGAACGGAATGACCGTTAACAAAAGACAGCTTAAGGGAATAACGGATTCAATAAGCTACTTTGCTACTGAGACCAAAGTCCTTCAGCAGAACATTACTGGGTTGAAGCTTGAGTCCCAGATTTTGAGTAAAGAGGATGTGGCCGAGGCTGAGGAGGAATATGAGAGGGTAGCTAAAGACCCTACAAGCGTCGTCGGAGTATTCACCGGGATAGATAAGATAGACGAGACGCTGAAAGGTTTGAAGAATCAGGAATTCATGATAGTGGCGGCGTATACAGGCCACTGCAAGACAACTTTCTGCTTGAACATGGCCTATAGAGCCTTATACTCAGGTTTCAATACGGGTTTTGTTACCCTGGAGATGTCTCTTCCTGAAATAAGAAGAGCTATCTATGTGCTCCACTCCTGCAACCCTCTCTTTCGTGCTAAGTACCCCCAGTATGCTAAATACGTAGGAAACATCTCCTTTAATAACGTTACCTACGGAGGTCTTACTGAAGAGGAAAAAGCATACTTAAAACTCGTACATGAGGACCTCCTGACAAATCCTGATTATGGCCGTTTTTTTGTGTGGCAGCCGGATAAGGCCAGGACCACGGTTTCCGATGTTGATATGAAGATACGTCAGTTTAACCACGAGCTGATGAATATGGGACGGGAGCTAGATTTTACCGTTATAGACTATATAACTCTTCTTGAGGTGGATGCCCAGGACAAGAGCAAGGACCATAACCAGAATCTAAATAATATCATCAAGCAGCTTAAGAGGCTGTGCCTGACATTTAACAATGGAAAAGGCACTAGGATGCTGTCCCCATTCCAGGTTAATAGGGACGGATATAAGACGGCCAAAGAGCATGAGGGCATTTACAATTCTACGGCATTATCAAATGCTCATGAGGCAGAGCGGTCTGCTGACGTGATTGTTTCTCTCTTCGTTGATGAGAGCGAACGCAAAAGCGGCATGATGAAAATATGTAATCTTAAAAATAGAAGAGACCGCCTGTTTGATCCTCTGCACGCCAGTATTAATTTTCAATCTAAGTTTATCTATGACTATGTGGGTGACCACAGTGACTTGGATATGATGGAGAATATGGAGCTGCTGTATAAGGGAATGGATGAGGGGCTTGTTGGATGAAGGACCTCACCGCTCTAAAGGACAGAATAAAAGAACGGGTATCCCTCGGGGATATCTTAAAGCGTAAGAATGTTATTTCTTACACTGTCTCAGAAGAGCAGATCCCGTGCCCTTTCCACGGGGTAGATAATCACAAGAGCGCCCGGTATTACAAGGAAACGGATACAATATACTGTTGGACCTGTAAGAAGAAATGGGACCTTTTCAGCTATTTCATGGAGAAGGAGCAAGCGGAGTTCTCCTTAATAATTAATAAGCTGGTTAGAACCTTTCAGGTCCCTACGGATGACCTTCCTGACGCTTTAGAGGGGGCGATTAGTAAGACCCTGGAAAAGAGGACCTCTTCCAACTTCGATAGGAAGAAGGTTATCCTTGAGACTATGTATAGGTCAATACTTGAACTGAAGAACACTTTAAGCGCAGAAAAATACGTAAGGCTAGTTTTTGCGTACGTCCTCCTTAAGAATTCTACTCCTGACGATAAGTTCGAGGAGATGGCAACTAAGGTGGTCGTCGCACTGACGAAGCTCAAAGGGGAAAATCTAGATGGCTGAGATTGCTACCGGGATGCTGGATGCTTTTGCTGAAGGTTCTGTGAAGGAACTTATTGACCTTCATCCTTGGATGAAAGATAAAAAGTTCACTCTGTTAACTCAGCCTGCAGAAGTTGACTCCTACATAGATTTTCTGATTTCGAAGGGTCTGTGTGCTTTAGACCTGGAAGCAACCGGTTTAAACCTTAGGGTAAAAAAGGACGGCAGCCTCTATACTAATATAGTTGGTATCTGCCTGGCTCATTGTGCTGACGAGGGGGTTTATATCCCCGTAGCACACGAAGATAAAGAGTATAACCTACCTATTAAATTTGCAGTGCAGGCCCTAAAGAGGCTGACTTCCAACTGCGTGTGCGTCTATCACCATTTTAAGTACGATGGTGCCCTGCTTAGGAATTATGGGATAATTCTTGAGGACGAGGATATGTATGAAGATACGTATCTCATGTCTGCGGTGGAGGATGCCTCCAGGAGGAGCAAGGGATTAAAGGGTCTCTCCAAGGGTCTCCTAGGGCGACCCATGATTGAGATAGATGAGCTCGGGGTATCAGGGTCCAAAAAGAATGTAGTCGCTTTTAATATGGTCCCTCCTCAGGTCGCTGTTTATTATGGCGGTAGTGATGCCATGAATACCTTTGCCCTATATGAATATTTCAAGAAGAAGATAGATGAACAGGACCCCGAGAAGAAGGCGGGTCCGTGGGCCATATACAAAATAGAGAAGAGGTGCCAGTTCGCTACCATGGAGATGGAGCGTAACTTGATTAAGATAAATAAGAGCTATTTAATAGAGCAGCGGGACCTAATAAATACCAAAATCGGCAAAATAGCCCTAGAGATCTATGCCATAGCCGGTAGGGAGTTCGATATAAATAGCCCTAAACAGCTAGGAATAGTCCTCTTCGACGAGCTCAAGGTACGATACCCCATTAAAGAGAAAAGTGCCACAGGTCAGTATCTCACTAATGAAAAGGTTTTGAGTTTGTTAGACCGGGAGGCTCCTGTTGTTACTAAGATCCTTACGCTGAGGTCCTTAGAGAAACTTCGAAGTACTTATATAGAGAACCTCATAAATAACTCCGATGAAGATGAGTGTATCAGATTCCAGCTGAATCAGGTCCAGGCGGATACGGGGCGGTTTTCTGCCTCGGGAGGGTCTGGTTTAGAGCATGATGGCTTTTGTGGGGTTCAGTGTCAAAATATCCCTACGTATAATAAGAAAGACCCGGACTCCGTCGATATCAGAAAAGCTATTATTGCCCGTCCTGGGTTTAAGATAGTTACCATAGACTATAGTGGTGAAGAGCTTAGGGTCGCAGCAAACTTTTCCCGTGAGCCCAAGTGGCTCTATGAATTCCTGCACGGGAGTGCCGACCTCCACACAATGACAGGGAAGATCATTTACGGAAAGGAAGACCTTACAAAAGAGGAAAGATCGAAGGGCAAAACCTTGAACTTTCTCACATTGTATGGCGGAGGGCCGCAGGGGTTTGCTGCCCAGGCTAAAATCTCAGTAGACGAAGCCAAAAAGATGATGTACAACTTTTTTAAGGGGTATCACGTCTTAGACGCTTGGATTAAGTCCGAGCACAAGAGGGCTCGTAAAAGGGGTTATAGCAAAACTGCATTTGGGAGACGGCGGCCCCTTCAGGAGTATTACGACTCCCCTGATTTTAAGAAGCAGATGGAAGGTGACCGGAGAGCCGTAAATTCTGTGATCCAGGGCACCTCCGCAGACGTGCTGAAAATAGTGTTGTGGAGAGTGTGGAAATGGATAAAGCAGAATGGATTTACCTCGGATGATATTCGCATCCTTATGCCTATTCATGATGAAATAGTTTATGAAATAAAAGAAGAGAAGCTAGGGTTCTTTATAGAGCACCTTCGGGAGTTGATGATAATAAAGGACTTGACGGATAAGTTAGGCTGGCCCGTGCCCTTTGAGGTTGATGCCGAATATGGGGATAGCCTTTCTGTGGACCACGATTACTATAAAGAAAAAGAGAAGATGGAGAAAGAGGCCTTAGAGCACTCTTCAAAAAATAAGGAGGAAATATCGAAAGAAGTTAAAGTACCTGAAGAAACTAAAGTGGTAGAAGCGGCACCCTTGAATTTCGTGAACGCTACTACCGCAACTAATGTTCGAGTATGCGAGGCTACGGGCGAACAGGGAGCTGAGTTCATGAATGTGCAAACTATAACTACTAACGATTCCGGTAAAAACAGCCTAAGTATCCAATTTGTAACTGTTGTGGAGAAGGCCCCAGAGGACAAGTCCTCCTTATCGGATTCCTTAGATGATATAGCTCTCACGGACGAGTCCCTGTCTGGTCGTTTGGATGAGAAGGGGTTCTACATCTATCAGATAGCAGATACTGATTATATAAGGTCGTTGCACCTTAAATCTATATTTAGTATGTTGGAGGCTATCGATGGTATGTGCGTAGGGCCGAGATGTCGTATTAAGATTTTAGACCCCGATGGATCTGTTTTGTTTAAGAATCACCGCCGCGTCGCTGTTGACGCCTTTTTAGCTTTGTGCAGCTGCTTTCACGTTTAAATTTAGGGGGTTCGGTTTATGGTGGTCACAAAAGATGTGGCGGGGTTCGTCCGTCACAACGAGAAAGATTTAAGACACTTTATGTCTTATAAAACTGGCATTTACGATAAAGACCTTATAGACGAGGCTATCCAGGAATTTTACATACGGTTGATAAAGACGAGGGCCCTGGAGACCTACGATTGCGAAGAGGGTTCTTTCGACACCTACGTAATGAATCTCTTCTGTTGGCTATTACCCCTTCTGAAGAAAAAGAATTTCCGATTTAACCACAAGGTAGTGTCCGTGGTTACTACGCAAGCTTCCGGCTATGCTAAAGAAGAGGATATCTGGAATCTTGTGTCAGGAAAAGGCGGGTGTATCCTCGATTTTATCCCTAGGTACGAGATAGACAAGAGGAACAAGAAGTCCAAATGTAAAGAATATTTTCGTGAGGACCACGAGAGATACATAGAGGAGAATAGCTTTAATGCTATGCTCTCTACCCAGATGGATTATGGAATAGACCCAAGGTACTCGGCCTCGGCTTCCGACCTTAACGAAAGTGCTCAGGTAGACTCGGACTTTAGGTCTTTTGTCAGATACGTAAAAAAGATTGAACTCGGCAAATGGCAATCTAACATCCTATCTTATCTTAAGTATAGAGCTGAGGGGTGTAATAATAACGAGATAGCCAGTTCCCTACAGGTCTCAAGTACGATGGTAAGTATTATCAGGAATAGAGCTTTTAAGGCGTACAAAGCCTGGCGAGGAACTGAGGGAAGCTAGAATGGTCCCTAAAATACCTTACGAGGACTTGGTTCGGGAGATTAGGGCTGTTCAGGAGAACCTTGCGCTATATAATCAGGGGAGCCCGGAGCTCCCCTCCGATTTTAGTTATAAGGATGCTATCCTTAAGCTTAACTATCTTAGGAACCTAAAGAAGAGGTACCCGAAGAATAGAGACCCTGATAACAGCCTTTTTGAGTGAGACCTGATAATATTTACCCATTAGAGGACTATATATGAAGATAACATTTCTGGGTAGTGGCAGTGCCTTTACCATGGATAATTACCAAAGTAATATCCTCATCGAGAATACTGGCACTCTCCTGTTTGATTGCGGGGGCGATATAAGGTGGTCTTTGAAAGAGGTAGGTAAAACTCTTCTGGATATAGATGCCGTGTATATATCACACCTTCATGCAGACCATACGGGGGGTTTAGAAGCCCTTGGTTTCATGAAGTACTTTGTACAGAAGGTTAAGCCTCGTTTATACGGAAACCTTTTGATATTGGATAAACTGTGGAGTAGTAGTTTATCCGGTGGTATGGATTGCATTCAGATGAAAGAGTGCAACCTCAGTACCTTTTTCGAAGTTATGCCCGTGGAAGAGCATACCTTTTTCGCGGGTGGCGGCCTTATTAAGAATTCCTTTGACTACAACGGTCAGGCATTTAAGTTGGTTCAGAGCATCCACGTAGTAGCCGATACCATGATAAAGAAGTCTTATGGATTGATGTTTGATACTAAATGTTTTACGGAACCTAACCAAGAAGATAATAAGAAAATATTCATAACCTCGGATACACAGTACGCCCCTAGCCAGCTAAGAGACTTCATAAAGGCTTCCGACGTGGTCTTCCATGACTGTGAGACTGTTCCGTATGAATATGCCTCGGGGGTACACGCCCATTACAAAGAGCTCAAACTTCTGCCGAGTGACCTGAAGAGAAAAATTTGGCTCTACCATTGGAATGGTAAATATGAGGACCTCCCCAATGCAGAAGCTGACGGTTTCGCAGGATTCGTTAAAAAGGGGCAGGTCTTTGAGTACTAAATATTATGCTGGTATCGGTAGCAGAGAAACTCCGGAAGACATAGGCTCTCTTATGAAAGAGATGGCCGAGTTTTTAGCTTCTGCTGGATATACGTTAAGGTCCGGAGGGGCAGCTGGAGCAGACTCCTTTTTTGAGTCCGGAGTCCCCGAGGAGGGACCTAAAGAGATATACCTCCCGTGGAAAGGATTTAACGGTCGTACATCAGGGTTTTACGTTGTGTCGGATGAGGCGGTCTCTTTGGCAAAAAGTTTCCATCCAAGGTGGTATGGGTTAAATCCTTCGGCTAAGCTTCTGATAGCTCGTAATAGCTATCAGGTATTGGGCTTGTCTCTGAATGACCCAGTGGATTTTATTATCTGTTGGACCCAGGGAGGGAAACCTAGAGGAGGTACTGGCCAGGCCTTAAGGATAGCTTCCGATTTGAGCATACCTGTCTATAACCTAGGTAAAGGGAAAGACCTTCTTTTCATTAAAGAGTGCTTAAAAACTAAACAGATACCGGTGGGACAATGTTAATAAAGAGAGTTGCAGTATACGGTCTTGAGGAATCCATCATTGCTTCTGGGCTTCCTAAGTCTACCGAGGAAGATGGTGCCGAGTACTCTATGGAGAGGGCACATATTTTAGCTGGATGCAAACCTGGCACAGGTCACGATTGTTTTCTGAAGGGTATAATAGTCCAGGCCAATCTGACGGCTCCTTCTTACTGGTGGCCTCAGTTCCAGAGATACCATTTCGCTGATATCATATCTTCTCAGAGTAAGATGCATTGTTTGAATAAGTTCGATGTGGAAAGTATGTGTAATGGTCATGTGGATTACCGGATACTTGAGATCCTAAGAACATACATCGACTCGTACAACAAGAATAAAACCATCGATAATTTCGTTAATATGGTTTCCAACGTCCCTATGGGGATGAATCTTACGGCACGCGTCACCCTGAACTACCTACAGCTGAAAACTATCTATATCCAGAGGAGAGGCCATAAGCTTCCGGACTGGGAAGATTTTTGTTCCTGGATACGAAGCCTGCCAGAGGCCGATAAACTTATCATCGTAGGTAAAACAGCTAACGCCGTAAACGCATAGGTAGAAGAATAAATGATAAATAAGATAGACGAGCTAGACGCCCTACTAGATGTTATTGATGATATGGTGCCAGTCCAGGAGATATATAACAAGGAACCTATCCTAGATACCCCCTCAGATAAAGAGGACCTCAGCGTCCTTGCGGGGCGTCTGGAGCAGTGGAATAAGTCATGTCGAGACTTGTTCATAGATATGGGGTCATTAGGTTTTAGGGCTGAAGAGGAGGATATGTGCCTCTTCTTTAAAGAGAAAGAGTTCTACTCAAAAGAAATCTTTTTCAAAAGGGATCCCGATAACCCTAAAGACCCTAAGCTCCTCCATGCCCTTAAGCAGTTCTGTACTGTACTTGGGGTGCCGCTTCCTTTTTTTCTGAAGAACAGGCCCACTCTTAGAGCTAATATAGTCAGGACGTGGCAGGCAGGTCTTGCTGCCGAGAAATCTGAAAAGAACCAGTACATTGCCAGGATCCGGGAATCCGATTCTATGGCTATGCTAAGAGCTCTGGTCCCTGTAACATACTGCTCCATGTCTAATTACCAGTTGATAAATATATTGAAGGAGCAGGTCCCTGGTATTCATTTAGATTATGTTTCGGGGGATGATAGGGACGATATAAATTTACACGTCAGGTGCTTGTTCAACGAGAAGTTCATGCTGTTTGGTGAGACCCCGGTTAGGTTGGGGTTTTCGCTTCTATGCTCAGAGCTGGGAGGCGGGCCTTTAGTGGTAGAGGTTCTTTTGCATCAGATAGAAGGAGAGCTCTCTTTTATAGCATCTTACGGAACGGACTCTTTTTTTAGTTCTAAGTATAAGGGGATGCAGGCTCAGGATATAAAGGATATGTTCCCCAGGATGATAGATAGGATAACTAATGAGCGTGCTGAGATGCTCACTGTAGTGGAGAAGGCCTATAGACCTATAGACCCTGAGGACGAGGCCTTAAAGATATGCCGGTGGGGAGGCCTACCTCCAGGGTTTAAGAAAACAATCTTCCATGAGGTTTCGGAGTGTGAGGACGATATGCGGACTACTTGGGATTTTGCTCGGCATATCGCTATGATAGCTAAAGGTTTGGATACTACAAAAAGAATTAAGCTGGAAAAAGTAGCCGGCAAATACCTTAATTTGGTATTCCCGAGGAGCTGACCGTGGACCTCCTAAATGCTGTGGTAGAGAGCCCGGGCAGCAGCTCTATTATTTTATGCTGGATCTTTTTTGGGGTACTGGGCCTGATAAGAAGGGACAACTCTGCGTTTGTAGCTATATTTTACACAGTCCTTTATCTTCTTATTAGTTTTCTTGTTGGCGGTAATGCATAATCTTGAGATACCTAGTTAAGGTTCACGTAATATACTATTTTATATATTCAAACCGGGAGTTGTGCCATGCCTGGGGCAGGTAAGGGTGACGATTACAGATATGTTGATTATAAGAAGTGGTGCGAGAACTATGATCGTATTTTTCAGAATAGCCCGGACTCAGAGGTAGATAAGAAAAAGAGTGCTGGCCCTAGTTTAGAAAAAGAATTCAAGGTGTTATATTCTAATAAGCAGGAAGAAAAGGAGCCCGGGTAATGGACAGGAAACCTCTGAGAGAAGTAGTTGGAGATGCCTCGTACTCTTTCCTCGTTAACAAGTTGCTTAATAGCCGGAGCGTGAGTGCTGATGGTGTAGCAGGCTTTGGGGAAGTTCCCTATGAAACGGACTCCGAAATTTATAAGATAACCGCCAAGGTCGTAGATGTTGAGGAGATTACGAAGAACGCTAAGGGCTCCTGTAAGCACTGTAACTTCGGGAAGGGGTACTACGTCATTAATATCCCCAAGACTACCCTGAAGGACCCGAGAGGGCATATGGTGCTTGATACGGATCCTCCTGAGAATATTACCGAGGAGGCCAAAGAGGTCTGGCTGGCAAAGAAGAATAAAGAAACTACCTGGAAGATAGTTCGGGTGTGTACCTGTGCTATTGCCGAGAGCCTGAAGAAGAATCCCCACCTTATTGTTGATAGTAACCACACCGTCTTTATCGAAGCTGAATATACCGTCGAACCTAAATAATAAACTCTGGACTGAATCATGCTTGACCCCATTTTACAGAAGAAACTAGACCTGCTCATCCGGTATGAGGGTGAGTATGAAAAGGGAACTCCTTCTATATCTGATAGTGCTTACGACTCCCTCAGAGATGCTGTTATACCGGAGCTCCCTCCGGACCATCCATATTTGGATAAGATAGGGCATCCTACTAGCTCTTCCTGGCCTAAAAAGCAGCATATCATTTTTATGGGCTCCCAGAATAAGGTTTCTAATGTAGAGGAGATTGAGGCCTGGGTCAATAGCATTTATAAGAAGCTCGTGGTTAAGGACGGGGACATTGAGTTTGTAGTACAGTATAAAATGGATGGCTTCTCCTTAGAGTCAGTCTACGAGGACAAGAGTTTAGCTATGGCTATTACTCGTGGCGGGGGTGATGTTGGCGAGGATATAAAGCAGAATGCTAGTTTGATGCGGCATCTTCCTCGAAGGATCCCTATCGATAATCAAGTCGTAGTCAGAGGCGAGGGGGTTATTTCTAAGGATGACTTCGAGAGCATAAAAGGCATGGTAGACAAACCTTACAAGAACCCCAGGAATGCTGCATCGGGCATAAGCCGTAGGTTTGATGGGAGGTTTTGCAAGTATATCAGGTACTATGCCTATGATATTAATGCAAAGGTAGAAACAGAGCAAAAGAAGATAGAGGTCCTGAAGAAGCTTGGTTTTAATGCTGTACATAGTGTCTTGGTAACTACGTTGAAGGATATCATACTTAATTACGTGAAATGTAGAGACACTGACAGAGCGGCGCTTAACTATTGTATAGACGGGCTAGTTCTTAAGATTAATGACCTTACTCTTCAGGAGCGGCTCGGGGTAAGCCATAATAAGCCTAACGGTCAAATCGCTCTTAAATTCGACTCTGACTCTGCTTTAACCAGAATAATTAAGATAACTGGTCAGGTAGGCCGGACAGGGAAAGTCACTCCGGTTGCCTCTCTGGAACCTGTAGACCTTATGGGCTCCACCATAAGGAAAGCAACCCTGCATAACTATGATTACATAGAGCAGAACTTCATAGGCGAGGGTGCCGAGGTAACCATAGAGAAGAAAGGGGACATAATTCCCCAGGTTACCGAGGTAGTAGTTCCTGGGGAGGACTATGTTAAGCCTACTCAATGTCCCTCATGCGGGGGCCCGCTTACCGACGACGGGGTGAATCTGTGGTGCTATAATGCAGGATGCCCCGACCGAGAGATATCCAGGATAACCTATTGGATGAAAGCCTTGGACCTTAAGGGCTTTTCCGAGAAGTTCATAAAGAAGCTGTGGGAGTGTGGTAAACTTAAGTCTGTGTCCGACCTATACAAGCTTACTCCTGAAGATTTTGAGACTCTGGAAGGGGTGGGGGAGAAGACTATCAAGTCTTTTTATGCAGCGCTAGGTAGCACTAAAGAGATGTATTTGGACAAATTCATTACGGCTTTAGGTATCCCTACTCTCTCTACCTCTACTTCGAAAGTGTTGGTTGAGAACTTCCATACTTGGGAGAAGATAGCGTGCTTAAGGAGTGAGGAGCTCTCTATTCTGTCCGGATTCGCACACGTCTCTTCTAAGGAGATAGTGGATGGTATTACTGAGAATCTGGCGTTAGCTGAGGACCTCCTCAAGGTTATTAAGATAAAAGAGAAGGCACAGGGTTCTCTAACCGGCCACTCCTTCTGCGTTACAGGGTCTCTTGCAAAGATGTCGAGGAAAGAGTTTCAAGCCTTAGTAGAAGAGAACGGCGGTATTTTTAAGGGGTCTGTGGTTCAGGGGTTAACGTACCTGGTTACCAACAAAAGTGCTGATTCTGGACTCTCTTCAAAGCATGAGAAGGCTTTAAAGCTTGGGGTCTCTGTAATTAACGAGGCTGAATTCCTTAAGATGGTGAATATGGATCCTGGAGAAGATAAGCAAGCAGAAGAGATAAAAATAGAATCCTACAACATCTTTGAGTGAGGGGGCCCTTTGGATAGCGCTACCAAGGTAAGTGTTTCTGAGTTGAATATAGCGGAATCGGAAGACCTCCAGTACCTTAATAAGAAGATATACCTAAAATGTTCCTGTGGTCCAGAATGCTCTGTAGGCGTGATAAGTGTCTCTGCTGATGTAGAGAAAGATGCGGGTATTGTTTTTCAAGAGGTAGTATTCGAGTTTCCTGTATGGGACCCGGTGGGGAACCTTACTTGTCATCAGAAGTTCAAGTATTCCTGGCTTAAGTTCTTATCTTCGATTATAAGTACTTATAAACGGATTAAGCTTGCTGTGGACATAATAGCCGGGAACCCGATATACGTGCCATCTGATGTTTACCTGAAGTTCTCAGAGGCCCGGGAGTTGTCCGAGAATTTGATAAAAGCTATAGATGAAATGGAAAGCCATCGTATTTAAGCTAGATGCTATCAATAAGTATAAAAGGGTGGTCAGGGAGATAGTAGAGGAGAACCCTTACCTGACACTTAATATGGAAGATAATGCCATAGAGTACTTCAAGGATATGATCCCTCTTTTAAAAGAGCGGCTAAATGCTGAAGAGCTCTCTGTTATGACTGAGGATATGAGCCTTTCCATTTCCGGTGGTTATAACGACCGGTACTATTTTTTTAAAAACGTCTTCGATTCTTTAATAATACACCAGGTTGATCCAGAGACTATAATCAGGGAGGCTTATGAAGCTGGCGGATTTACAGGTATCAATATTTAATGCTAGGCAGAGTCACTCTGAAGAGGATGTTATAGATTTAGGCTCCTCCATTAATAAGTATGGGATGGTCAGCAAGATCATTCTCAGGAAGAGGGGAGACTACTATGAGGTGATTGCTGGTGGCCGTAGATATATGGTTCTGAAGCAGCTTCATGGGGAGGACTACGAGCTTCCGGAGTCCGATTACATCCTTATGGATGACCTTACGGACCAGGAGGCTCTTGTTATATCTATACAGGAGAACCAGCAGCGAACCCCCCTGAGCCCTTTCGATATGGCTCAAATAATAAGAAAGCTTCGTAAGGATTTCGAAGTCTCCGAGGAAGAAATCCTTAAAATACTGAACATAAACAACTATCGGTATAAGAGGCTTCTTAACCTCATAAAAGACTGGGACGAGATAAAGGCTCCCGAGATAAAGGAAGAGCTCAAGAAGCCGGAAGGCGTGAGCTCTTTTACGGATGCGCACTGGGAGCGGATGCGTAAGGTTGAGAATCCTGATGTGGTTAAGGACGTTTTTGATTGGATTATGGATAAGCAGTGCCCTCCGGCGGATTTGCCGCTGGTTATAAAGGGGATAGAGCATAACCATAAAAAGGAAAAAGAAGCTGTTGAGGGGGGTTCCGAGTCCTCTGATGCTATGCCGAAGGCTAAGTCCTTTGAGAATAAGGAAGAGGTTGCTCCAGTTCTTGAAGGCCCTATCGAGTACGAGCACAAAGGGGAGCTGACCCTTATAGGCAAGGGTAAGAAGAGGATCCTATCAGTTTCGGATGACCGAGAGACTGTGGAGGTCCCTGTTTCCCACTATATAGAGTTTCTTAAGTATCCGGAGCAGTTCAAGTGCTACGTTTCATTCAAGCTAACCGTTAAGCCTATAGAGTAGGACGTTTCTATTAGCTTATTGGTATTTAGGGCCCGGGTTCTAAATACCAATAAGCTAATAGAAA
>Ga0114918_10003339_pt1 | contig 14187 bp, 13 predicted proteins | sample LantaG_FD_87015 | JGI IMG/M metagenome (GOLD analysis project Ga0114918, IMG submission 87015) | Deep subsurface microbial communities from Baltic Sea to uncover new lineages of life (NeLLi) - Landsort_02402 metaG | ecosystem: Environmental > Aquatic > Marine > Oceanic > Sediment | place...
TGCTCGACGGGCTCAACGACGGGACGCCGCCGCCTGGCCCAGAGCAGCAACGCGACGGCCCCGGGCCTCGTCGGCGGGACTTTTACGAGCATCGTGACCCCTGCGCCCCAGGGCACCAACGACTCGCCGCCCTTCAGCCCCAGCACAGCGTTCACGATCGACGGCAACACCGTCTCCGGCGGCAACGTCACCAACGGCACCGCCTCGGGACGCCGCCTGCGCATGCGCCGCGCCATGCTGGCTGCCTCGCTCGAGAACCAGAAGCGCTCGTGAATTGCTCCAGCAAACTCGGTTTTCTTTTCACGAAAAAAAAAAGAGGAGGATGAGTCTGTTGCACGTCAGACAAGAAAGAATGGAATAACTCTGCTTCTGCTGCTGCTATAGCCAAGATCCGAGGCATGAGGCAGGTGAATCTGACATGAATAAACTGAGCTCAGCTAGCTAGTACTCGAGCTCTTTCTTCATCTTTCTTTCAAAGAAAAAAAGGTGAGAAGAGAAAAAAGAGACGGTTGGATTTCAAATTCATTTCATCAGTTTGAGGATCTCTTTTCTCCGTTCTTTGTCTCTCTTTGTATTTACAAATCTGAGAAAAAGACCTCTTCAAGTACGTTGAAGATTTTTAAACAGTAAACTCTAAACAAGAAACTCTTCCTCCCATTTGGTTTTTAATTCTTGCGTTCATGCTTGCTCTAAAAAGATAGTAACAGCAGTCTGCAAAGACGCATTGCGATCTTTGATGTCCACAGTCCAATCTCTTCTTACTTTGAAAAAGAGAAAACAATTTTCTTCTTCTTTCTTCTTCACAAGGCACAAAAAAAGGAAGCGAGCACATTCTCTGTCACAATTTGCACACACCTGATATGAAAACACGCAAAAGTTTGCTCGCAAGGAGTTTATTGAGATTGACGCATTAGAATCGAACATTGAAAACAACCAGGCAAAGAAACGAGCTCAGAGGAGGCGGGGAAAAAAAGAAAGATAAAAAAGTAGAGCACACACCTTTTTTGTGTGTGTCGACGCAAAGCTCAAAATGACCCGGCACAGCTCCCACTCGCCAGCAGCAGCAGCAACAACAACATCCGCCGCCATCGCTCTCACGGTGGTGTTTGCCATCGCTCTGTTGCTTTGCCCTCTGCAAGCAAAGGCACACAAAAAGTTCACGTTCACCACCACACACGCCAACGAGCTCGAAGAGGCTTTTTTCCAGGGCGACGTCGAGAGCCAAATAAACACATCTTTGAAGAGACGCTGACGGAGAAAGAGACGGTGTCCGGTTCTTCTTTGGCCAAAGCGACGACGACAACGACGACGGCAACGGGACACTCGAAGCATGGCAGCGCCGCCGCAACTTCTTCTTCAACTCCCCCGTCATCGTCATCGTCATCATCATCCCTTTTCGTCATCGACGTGGACGTCAACACGGGTTTTTTCACGCTTCTCTCTGCGGCACACGGCGCGACCGTGTACGGCTTCGAGCTTCAGAGGACATGCATCTCCCGTGTGCGGGAGCACCTCGCCAACAACCCGCTCCTTTCGCGCAGTGTCCATCATTCGCCCTGCTGTTTGCTTGCGTCATCGTTCCCGCCATCGCCGCTACCCGACCACCACGGCGCCACCATCCAGCTCTTGGACGCGCTTTCCTATCAACCACGTGTCCTGACGGCGTATTCGTACATGCCGATGCCGGCACAGGCGCCATCAAGCTGTGCGACAGCGGCTACATCCTGCGAATCGATCGCTGGCACGCGCGGTTTGGGTAACGTGCTGCACCAGCTGACGAATGGCTTGTACGCCGCTGAAAAGACACGGTCGCGGCTGGCGGTGCCGCTTGCTCCGCACAGAGTGGGACTTTTGGGAACATGATTTCGCGCCGTCGCCTTGCTCTCACGTCACCGTCACCGGTGGCGACCCCAATTTTCGGCACCCGCGTGACTGCGCCATGTTGGCCAACGCGACGCCCGCCGCCGAGCTATCCTCACGCGCCACGTTCGGCCACATCTCAAGTTGAAGAGCGCCGACCCCGACCCTCAGGCGCTCGTGATCTACTTGCGCAGCGGGGACGCGTTTGCGGGCGACGGCGGAAGCGGGTTGTTCGTGCAGCCGCCTGTGAGTTTTTATCGGGCCGTTGTGAAGAGGCGAGCGTGGAAGCAGATCGTCGTCGTCACCGACCACAGTGACGCGACGCTAGTGAACCCGGTGCTCGGCATGCAGACTCGCGAGTGGCCGGCGATTGAGGAGGCGCGGGCGTCGCTGACCGACGACGTCGCGACGCTCATCGCTGCTTCCAACATCGTGAGTGCGCGTTCGACGTTGCTGGACTCGTTGTTGCTGATCGGTGACCGCAAGACGTGTGCTTATCTGCCGGCGTGTGAGGGCCACGAGGAAGAGCGCTCAGCGGGCGGCGTATTCTACACGATGGACGGGTACACAGTGCAAGGAACGTGGAGCAACAGTGCGGCGCAGCGGCACGCAATGCTGGCCTACGAGGGCTTGGGAGAGGGGCGGGTGTGGGGCAGTGGGTGTTAGAAGAAGAAGAGACGCAAAGGGCCGTCTTGACGGATGGCGATTAAAAGCCAAGAGCCCGTGATGGGCGGTGTCGGACGTGCACTCACAAGGCATTTTTTTTGTTCTGCATCTGAGATCTGTCTTTGAGAGGATATCGAATTTCAAATAAACTCGAAAGTCAACTATTCTGCTCTGAGCCTAACCCGAGGCAAGTTGTAAGTTCACTGTCCCAAAACTGGCTCGTCAAGGACCCATGGACGAGCCATGATACTGGCAAAGAACACGACACGCTCAACGAGATGCAAAGATTGCTTATCGACACACCATCGAGAATAAAGACAAGAACAGCGTCAAGAGAGTTTTTCTTCCTTCGATTCTTCACAAATTCCTTTTCTCTCTCTATCAAACGGCATGAAACCGTGGCGAGCTTAAAAAACCGTGCGAGCCGGAAGAAAGCGACTCTTCTTTCGGTATCACCTTTTTTCAATGTGACAAGTTAAGCAAAGACGCCGCACTGCTCAACGAGCTTCGAGACATGACAAGGCCATCAGCCACGACCATACGATGGAATGGAGTCAAGACGTCTCTTGAAGCATCTGGCTCAACAAAGTCACGAGGCCACTTCGCTTTGAGCTCTCTTATGTAATCCCACGAGGGGTCATCTGACTCAATCCAAAACAAGGGACGCTCTAGCGTTTCGTTGTAGAAGGCGATTGCACGATCGTAATAACCGGCGCCCTGGATTCGTGATCCGGCATCTCCTACGTTTTCTTCGGTGTACGTTCGTGTGTCGTGAGATGACGCCGTCTTAAGATTAAGTGGATGTTCGCTTTTCTTCTCTTCTACGTAAGCAAGTGGCAGCCACGATGAAAACAACGATCGAGATAACGCGTTTCAAGTGGCAGCTGGAAAATCTTTTGTTTATTCCAAGGGAGAATATTGTTACTTGTTTACCTCGTCGGATGTGGATGACAACGTTTGGCCGCTCTCTATTGAATCCAGTCGCTGGCTTTGAGGTCCGATCATAAACTTCGCGCAACGCGACTCTTTTGCGCCTGTCTATCTGATGGACCCTAGGTTCTCTGTAAACGATGTCCCAGCAGTTATCGAGAGTGTAAACAGTGTCACTCGAGCAATTCCGCTTCTTCTCGTGCACAAATTCGCGGGTCCACGCCTCGAGATGGTGCTTGGCGTAGGAACTGTTACGTGCCATAGGATCACCGTCATTCAGAAGAGCATCCGTAAACATATCGTAAGGTCCATCCTCGAGATTCGTAAACGCATTCATGGCGCTCGGGTCGGTCTTAACGTGTTCGAAAACTTCAAAGGGCCGGTGAAAGTACCTGAATCCGCAAGGATCAATCGCGGCCAGCAAGATGCACTAGAGTTTTCCTTCGTACTGATGACCGAAGCCGTCCTTTCCCGATTGAGAGATGCGACATGCATTTCTGTCTGTGCAATGAGGTAGATAACGTAAAGAGAAGTGACCACGTTGCGTCATTGCTGCACAAGAGGCCGATTGTTTGAAAAATACACAGACGACGGCAGCAAACACAGTTGCATGGAATGACGTTTCGGTAAACGTCATTCCGAGCCATCTTCGTCGCCATTACAACGGAGCAAGATACATTGAAAATGACGGGCAGAAAGGAGCAGCACCTTCTGAAATGTTTTGGAGATCGAAGCTCTGTTCTGTGGAGTCTTGTTCGCGGATTGAGTCGACGCTTCCTTTTTTCCCGGATTTGCCACTCTTGATTTTGCACTTGATGTGCCAAGTGCAAAAAAACCCAAGCTATTCTTTCGATAAGGAGAGGTTTTGCGCGACATAAATCAACCTCTTGGGCGTCGAAGCGATCCAAAATTCAAAAAAATGACCCGTAGGGATCATAATGTCGCTCTTGTCGGCATGTTTTTCCTGAGCATTTTCTGTGCTTCGGGAGTGACCGGTCTTTCTAAAATAAAAAATCGTGGACATAAGCTGGATATTCGAGATGAATGCCTTGGATTGAGCAACTTCTTCACGACATATTTTCAGAACGAGAAAAAGTGTCGCGACAGCAAGCCCCTGGTCACATTCAACCCCTCAGGTGGCTTCGGGGACAGAATCAGGGGCATGGTCACGGCATTTTATCAAGCTCTTATGACCGACTCTTTGTTTTCTGTTGACTGGCGGACGCCGTACGAGCTCGACAAGTTCTTCAAGCAGTCGAATTGTACACCCCTACAAGAGGAAACACGAAATTCGCGCTCTTACCTCGAGCGCTCTTCGACGAACGAATGGTCTTACTATTCTAATGGTGACTACAGAAATGATGTCCAAAACGACATACGGATGTCCACAAATGCATTCCATTGGCACGCGATCGTGCACGACTCTCACTATAGTAAAAGAGCTCGGGAACTCGACCTTCTTAACGCATCAAATGCGTGCCTCTTCAAGCTTGCAATAGACACCATTTTCGCTAATCCTCAGCCTGTCCTCGTGAACGCGTATCAAGATGTGCTGCAGTTGTTTTCGGAAACTTCGTCCAAAAGGTCACGTAATGAGTACGTTGGCGTGCAGTTGCGTCTCGGAGGTGGATCCGTCGTCGGGTGGAGCGACCCTCCGAGGCACCTCATGGACGACATCTCTTGCTTCGTGAAAGAAGCGGTATCGCTCTGCCATACGTTGCAGATAACGAGCATCTTTCTGACAAGTGACAGCAAAGCCGCTGTTGACGAGTTCACGAAAAAAGTTCAGATAAAGTGGGAAGGGTTCGCAGAACCCTTGACAGTCGTGGAGACTTCCGGAACCATTGCGCATACGGATTTGAGTAAGATCGCACAGGAAGGAGAAGCAGAAACCGCGTGGCTCAAATCGGTGCTCGACTGGTGGGCTCTGAAGCATGCCAGAGCGTTGGTCGTCTCGAGGAGCAGCTTTGGGGTGACCGCCGCGTGGGCTTCTGGAGCTCATTACGCCCGATCTTTGACTTTAAATTCGGAAAAGAAATGTGCCTTTGTGGACGCGCATACGGTCGATTATTAGTCACGCGAAAAGCCTGTCGCGCGAAACTGTAATTGCAGGATTTCTGTTTTCGCGTTTCTGTTTCTGGTGGCCAAGGTGAATATCGATGTGTCAGACGCCGGTGAAATGGACCGCGCCTTGCGGAGTATTTCTCTTTGCTCGAACCAGTCAAAGCATGTTCAACGTAGAAACAAAAGCACAATTTTTTATCTTCACATGTTAATGCCAAAGATGAAAGTCGCATAATTTGCTTTTTCGCAGATAGCGCATCGTGGATCGTTCCATTTTACGCCCTTTGAACAAGTCGTCCTTATGAATGCTTGAAGGGAGAGAAATGGCTCGTTCGAAGTTTGGTTTCGTCGTAGCCTACGTCCTCGCGGACGTCATCCGGTCGCTGTGCGCCGAGGCGATGTACGCACTCGCACCTGATAGGAAGCCGTTGATTTCGATCACCCTGGTCGTCCTCCTGGTCGAACTTTCCAAGTTTTTCGCAGCCTTTGTGATTGTCTTCTTCACCAGCGGGAACTTTGGACTGCACGACCTGCGGCATTTCGTGGTACCCGCAATTCTCTACTTTGCGAACAGCTGCCTGTACTACTGGATCCTCACTGGCGCCTCGGTCAGCGGACTTTCTCTGTTGATGCACGTTCGGCTGCCTCTCACAGCTCTAGTTCACCACTTCCTGGTGAAAAAGCAGGAGTCCTTGAGGGCGTGGATATCTCTCGCATTTGTTTTCGTGGGCGTTTCTCTCGCTCAGTTTAGCGAACATTTCGCCTTCACGGACGCTCGAGTGCTCCTGGTGACTCTCATCATCTGCGTCAATTCATCGGTCGCTTCCGTGGTGAACGAGCGCACCCTTAAGACTATCAGCATGCCCTTTTGGGACCAGCAACTTCGCATGTATTTCTTCGGGGTCGTTTCGAGCGTCGTGGCCGTTCATGCCTCTATCGCGCAAGGTAAAGAAATGATCAGTGTCGGAATCAATTTCGAACCGATCGCAAGGAATAGTGCCGTCGCTCATCTCTTGAGCTTGGTCGGGTGTGTCGCCTCTGGGGCAGCTGCTGGCATTCTCACTGGCTTTATCATCTACAGGCTCGACAACGTCGTCAAGGTCGTCTCCAACTCCGTGATTACCGTCGTTGTCACCCTGGCGTCGTATGTTACCTTCGGTATATTCCCGTTTGCGCCCCTCAACTTTTTCTTCGGAACCCTGATCCTGGCCATCGCATCATTTGCTTACGCTTTGTCGGTGACGAAGGACAATGAGGGGCAAAAGGCGTCTTTTGAGAGGAAAGAGATGCCAGCTTTGTGGAAACCGACCAAGTTCAGGGCAAGGATTCAGGCCATGCCTTGAGACGGGATCTCTTCGCATTGATTTGCGTACCGTTTGTTGTTCAAGCAGTGACTGCATCTGCGCATTGATTGCATCATACCTTTTCTCCTCTGGCAAAAATACGACAAACATAAAGATGTCGCATGATAACGAAGACCGCATGTAAGCATACGTAGCATTATTCTCTTCTGTATATACCACATGTACGACGACTCAAGCTTCATAGAAGCGTCACTACTGCATGCTGCGCATTTCCCATTATATATTTCGTGAATGAGTTGGGCGCAACAACAGCAAAACATGCGTTCCAAAATGGCGTCCAAGTCAGGGCGCACGGCGGGTCTCCTCGCGATATCTGTGATAACCACCGTCTCGTTCCTCACGCAAGAGGCGTGCGCTCTCCTGCCGCGCGATACTACGATTCGCCAATACATAAGAAATGCGAAACAGAGAAAGCTCACATCGTACGAGCAGAGCTTGTTTCGGGTACTCGGGGCGATGGAGTCCGACGTCATCGCACAGACACAACCTGTCCTTCGAGTTTCTTCCTCTGATAAAAACAAAACGTTTGCGATGCACCCCATCACATTCAGCATCCCGGCCAAGCACGTGCATGATACGGTGCAGCCAAAGGCGAGAGCTCTGGGAACCGTTGTCCCTGGCGATTGGAGCACGTATGCATTCCTCCCTCGCAAAGGGCACACACCGCAGCAACTGGCACAGCTCGAGCGTGACTATTACGTGGACATGCAGCGTTCCTTCTTCGGATTGACGTGGAAAAAGGCCGGCTGGGACTGTCTCAGGCATCTCGAGCTCTTGGCGTCGGGGTGCTTGCCTCTGTTCACGGATATTGCAGACGCTCCCCGTGGGGTTTTAGCCCTTTACCCCAAGCGCGTACTGAAACTTCTGCTCGAATTCCCGGGGATTCGTAAGCTGAGCGGAGTGCCCGGGCGGCCGTCGTCATCGAGCTCTCCAACCGACCAAAGAGAGGTAGAGATCAATGAAGAGGAAATCAACCTGCCTCTTTACGCGATCGCAGTTAACGCGCTCTTGGAATTCACAAGGAATCGACTCACGACCGAGGCGGTGGCGGCTCACGTGCTGCGTCGAATGGGAGTTCCGATTACGAGGCCGAAGCTTTGGTACGATGCGGAAGGGGACAGCAGCTGCTGCTTGCCCGGACGACGACGGAAGAGACGCAGCTCGTATGCTGACGCTGGTTCCTTCGCGTCAGCATTCAGGGCGAGGCGTGGGTCTCTCTTGTCTGCCGCTGTCGCAATAGAGCTCTCGACAAATCAAGCAGGCAGCAGCGAAACGAAAAGTCGCCTCCTGTACCCTGCGTGCTCCCCGCCAACACCTATTCGGATCCTTTTCCTGTCCCTGGAGAGAGACGAAGTGGACTATATGACAGATACGCTGCTCCATGGTTTCAAGGCGTTGCTGGGTGACGCCAACGTCGTGGATTACCACCGCAGGTCCGTTCTTTACAACACGCCAGAGACGCTCTTTGAGAGAGACTGGGCTCCGAAGCGATCCAAGCAGTACGGCTCCGGTTTTTCCTACGGAAAATCAATGTTATTTGCCATGGACTTGAGCGACGGGGACGGTGAGGTCGAGCAGGATCATTTCGAGGAGCTGCTGCGGGTGGACATCGCAGGGCACGCCTTTGATGCGATCATATTCGGCCTCGTGCACCGCGGAGAACCGCCTCTGCTAAAGGAAGTGTGTAGCGCGTATCCTCGCGAGCGCGTCGCCGCAGTGCATGGACACGACCGGCCGCCATCGGATGACGAGCTCGCCAGGTACGACGCGTATACCAAGTACCAGTTTGTTCGAGAAGCGTACTAACATCGCGCAGTAAAGATCGTGTATTTACACAGCAAAAGCTTGATATGCGACCCTCGAAAAGGGACAAAAAATACATATCGTGCTTTCTAGCTATAATCTCGCGCTTTCCATCCTCTCTGTGTGTATGGCAATGAACAAAATAGAAATGCCGTCATCGCACCCTCGTTATCAAAAAATCCGCCTGGTCGAAATCGCGCTTCGCAAACATTTCGCGCACCAGCTTCGGGTCGGTCGTCTTCGACTTTGACTTCAAGTTTGTGAACGAGTAGCCGCACGCAGCGATGTCGCGCATCGTCTTTGCGACGTCGTCAGCGGACACGCCCTGTTTTTCCCAGACAAGAAAACGCCCCCCTCCTTTACCAGGAGTGACTTCGACAATGACATAATCGATCGCTCTTTTCTGAAAAAGCGGCATCGCGCCGGCGAGGACGCGCTGCTCGAGACCCTCCGTGTCGATCTTCATCATGAAGACTCTGGTGGAAGACGAAGTCAAAGGCAAGAGGTGGCTCAGGGGCAGCACGGGCACGTTCACGTCGCCGTCCTGCAAGCTGTTCGTCTCCATCGCCGAGATCGGGTACCTTCCAAACTCGAGGGAGCACGTGCTCTCCGAGCTAGCCGGCACAATGTCTTGGCGATTTGACAGACCAGCCGCCATGACGACGCCATGGTCGGTGAACCCGTTGACGAGCAACGCGCCGTTGACGACCTTGTTGCACCCCGGCTGCACGTCGAAGAACGCCGCGACGCACCCGTGCGAGATGGCGTTTAGGCCATAAAAGCCCGAGTTGCTGCCGACGTCAACGAATAACGCGTTGGTCCGTACCGCCTGACCGCCTTTTTTTTTACGACAGCCCTTGCTCAGAATCTCATCCATCGCGGCGGTGACGAGCTGCTCGCCCTCGGCAGCGCAGATCCAGCGGTCTACCATGCCCGTATTAGCGACGAGAAAATCGCCCCTCCCACATTGGGCGGGCTTGAAGCCCCATGCGTTTAGAACGGTGGCGTTGTACGAGAGAGGGGACACGAGCGTGCTGTCGAGCAGGTTGGCCAACGCAGGGTTGGCGTCTATGCCGCGCACTGAAGCTGGTGGAAAGAGAGGAGAAGCGGAGGCAGCGGCAGCAGAACCGTACTTGCGGTGCACTGATGGAGTGGACGCGGCGTTGCAACTTTTCAGCAGCACGAGAAGGGATGCAGCAAAGCAAAATATGGGTCTATTTCTGCAGAGAAAGGACGACATGTTTTTCGTTTGATTGTCGCAACTCTTTCTCTCTTTCAAAGTGGCGGACTGTCGGATCGATTCCTGTTGTGAGTAGCAACGCGTGATATCGCGCACGTTACTCAATAGAACACGCGATTTAGAAGAGAGAAAGACTTCGGCTCACGGTCGAATTGCAAACATGGAGTCGATGTGAAGAGAGAAGCAATAGCACAACAGCAACGAAATAAGTTATGCAACTGATCAGTGAAACAGCTTGCAGAAATATTTTTGACTCCAAGCGCTGCAAGGAAACTTTTTGAAGCTTTGAACTTCTTCACAAAGCGCGACCTTGTCGCGTGATCGACAAATTTCTTCAACAGCCAGTTTCGGGGACGTGGGAACGTTGGGCGCCAGGAACCGAGATCGTAACAGAAGAAGAAAATAAATGCAGTCTCATTTCCCGTGCATTTTTCTCGTTTGCAAAAATCGGCTTGGCGCAAAAAAAAGGACTGGCTTCACTTCTTCCATGTCGTACATCTTCCAAGTCACCTGATCGATCCGTTCAAGTCGTACGCGCTCCTCGTCTCAGCCAGCGAATACCGTAGCCCTTGGTTTCGATACATCGCGTCCATGGCTTCGGCGTCGACGTCCGAGTTGGGCATCGGTTTCCCCATGTGTATGTTGTATATCCCTGGAAAAAAAGCGGTCACGTGCCCTCGTTTCATCCAGCGCAAGCCATAGTTGAACTCGAAGCTCTCCCTATCTTCAAATATCCCCACGTCTCGGAGTGCGCTCATGCGCCAAACGCCGCTTCGCAGCGAGAAATGAGGCCAGTGGATGCTTCCCACGCCCGGATGTTTCTCAAAGTAAGCATTCCACTCCGGGGAACCCGGGGGGCCGATGTACTCGTGTAAGATGTAAGAGACGTTGCCAGTCTCGGGGTCGCGGACCTCCATCCCACCGACCTGGGTCCTCTCTTCGACCTCGGTGTTGGTGAGGGCGTATCGTCTGTTGAACACGACTTGTCCGATAGATTCGCTCTTGGCCAAGATGCTCAACGCGGTGGCGACGTAATCTTCGTCTCGAATAAAGAAAAAGTCGTCTTCGAGAAAGACGATAAAGTCGTAGTTATCATCCTCAGTGACGGCTTTCAAAAGTCGATTGAGGGAAGAGACGTGGCCCGTCTCATTCTTTCCCTTGTCCAGCCAAGTAATGTCCGGAGCCACGGCCTGCATCGCTGCGAGTTGCTCGGGGTGGCTCCCGTCGTCGACCGCAAACCACTTCAAAATCGTGTCGTCGCAGTCGAGGCAGCGGAGGCGGAAGCTGAGGTAGGCCCTGCGGAACAGGTCCGGGCGCCTGCTGGTGGTCATCGCGGCGGCAATTCGAGGCGTCGTGATGTTGGTGTTGGCTTGGTTCCCAGAAGCATTTTTGGAACGCGATGATGGGAGCTTTGCCAAAGATGCTAACGGAGGAGATGCGTGGTCGCCGTTTGTGGTCGGGAAGCAAGGAGGAGGGTGGCCATGATGTCCTCGAATCTTGCTTCCTCGATCAATGATCGAAAGAGGCGAAGCTTCCCCAGAACCCGATCCTCTTGCGTATGTAATAAGCACGACGAGCCCCGCCAAGAGGAAGAAGAGCTCCGCGACAGAAATGGAGGCTTTTCCGGCCCCGGACGAGGATTTGAGACATGATCTAGACCATCCCGTCAGGCTAAATCTGCGGCGCCTGCGGTATTTGTCTCCTTGAACGACATGATCTGGCCCGAGAGAGTCAGCGAGCAGAGAAGAGCCGCGATTGAGCATCCTGCACCCACCTATATGTAGAGGAAGAACGAAGAATGAGGCTCTTCCGTTGTGTGGCGAGCCATGAAGTTGCCGTTTGGAATGAGACAGCGAGCTGCAGAAGTATCCTAAATGGCAAAAAGAGAACCAGATCCGTGTTACTCATTACGTCAATGTTTTTGGTTTGACTGAAAAGACAACCTTTCAGAAAGTTTTTGCATGTTCCATGGTTCAAAAAATGCAGAAATCCAAAAAGCTTTGGCAGAGAGTACGCTACTTTCTGTTTTCCCTGGCGGCACAGAGGCCTGCGATTTCATTCATGCGTGCATGTAGACTTCTGCCGGCTTTAACAACTCTTCATGATCTGAACGAGCAACGAATGCACACGTTCATGGTAAGCCGAACGAACAGAACGCGTTTCCTGCTGTATGGCTGCGGAGTTCTTGCTCTCTTTAATATTCATCGATGGAACAACCAGAAAGGAGACGATGAAATCAGTCTTCGAGAGGGCATGCCGTCTTTTTCGGCTTCGACAAATCTACCGCCACACTCGAGGGCTCGACTTACTTTTGGTTTCCAGGAAGAAAAAAATGCGGAAACTCTTTTAAACACGGACGCCTTCGACTCCCACGCGCCCCGCGACTGCTGCGGCGAAGTCTCAGCTTCTTGTCGCCCCATTCTCGCCTCGAACCACTTGCTAGTCTTCGTTTCCATTCCCAACGTCGCGTCAGCGACAGAGCGCCGCTTCCCGCTCCGCAAACAGTGGCACAAGAGCTTGTCTCTGATGCACAAGAAGATAAATGAAGCGTCACCGTCATCGTCATCGCCATCATCATCATCATCATCATCATCGTCGAACGTGAATCGCAGCGAGCACTTTCCGGCTCTTCATCCGGCTCGGACTGCTTTGCGCTTCGTGATTGGCACACAAAACATGGAGCAAGCTCAACTGCAGTCCATAAGACAGGAAGCAGCTTTCAACAATGACATCCTTATGATTGATGCGCCCGACAGGGACGAGGGCGAGCCAAAGAGAGGCTCCTCGACTACGCTTAAGGTCATGCACTCGATGCGGTACGCGGCCAACAATTTTGTGTTCGAGTACTTTGCGCGGGTCGGCGACGACGCGTACTTTCGCGTCGATTACTTTGCGGAGTTGGTGCTGCTGCACGAAACGTACCCTCGGGACAACGCCTACATCGGGCACAAGTTTGCCAACCACGTCGTCCCGGCGAGCGAGTCGACGCACAACTTTATTGTCGGGATGGGATTTTTCCTGACGCGCGATTTGACGACGTATGTTTGCAGGTCGTACCCATATCTACTCGATGGTTTCCCCGAAGACGCCATCGTTGGGTCGTGGTTTGTCGGGACCAACGCCCAAGTCATCCACGAGCCTCGGTTTCATGACATTGATCACGTCACGACCGTGGCGTACGCGCGGTGTTCCAACGAGAGCTTGTTGATGCACCACATGTGGCATCAGGAGAATTGGGACTCGATCGACGAGGAAGGGTTATTGGAATGTTGAAGAGGTCGATCGAGAAAAATCTTAATCTTCCACGAGAATATTAAGATACTGGGCTGCTTTTCCCGGCTGTAACGACAGCGATTTACTTCTTATCTTCTATCGTAAAATGTTGTATCTTCGTTTGAATCCAGTTCAAAATTTTCTGAAATCATACCTCTCCAGTTGCTCATCCGCTGGGGTCTTTTCATGACGGTGCGTTGCTGCGACACGCTCGCGCGGGTATGAGCTGCTTACTTCTTTCATCAAAGGACGCGTCTTATGGTGGAAAAGGCCTGGAATATTCGCGTTAAACGCGGCGCGGCAACGTTCATCCGGAGTAGGTCTGCAACGTGGTCGGCGTCGTCTGTACCATTCTCATCGCTCGAGTCCAAACCATACAACATCGAGTACGCGTAGGAAAATCCGGCACCAAACTGCGCCGTGCGCTTGAATCTCAGTCCTTTTCCAAAAGACATTCAGGCGTGCTGTACAGGTTGGACCTGTGGTGGTAGACGATCACGTTGGGGCCTCCCAGCAGAGCCTTGAAGCCATAGAGCAGTGCGTCCATCGTGTGTGCTGCCTTTTAGGAAAACCAAACACTCTTCAATCTCCCTCGCAAACAAGCAAGTGCCACACCATGCTCACAGTCGCGGGATCACTGCATCAGAGCCTAAAATGTGCTCCTGTTTACATCACTAGCTTGATGCGGCGCTGCAATGCGGCTCTTACTTACAATCGATGGAATAACTGAAAAAGTCGCCATAAAAGACGTCGGACCATCCGGCCTTGTTCTTTTCATCGGTGCTATCTTTTCATCATGCTAGAAAACAAGCCGTACAATATTTCAGTCAACTCCCCTCGTCTCTCTTGCGAACAGATTCATGCACGCCTTGCCTTGTAACTGCGGTTTCCCAAGCACCCTCCATCGCAACAGCTTCCACCTCGCGCGATCCTTTAGTCACGACGAGCTCGCGAAGCTGCTGCAGGTGGTTGGCGGCGGTACCGGAA
>Ga0114918_10003340_pt1 | contig 14178 bp, 11 predicted proteins | sample LantaG_FD_87015 | JGI IMG/M metagenome (GOLD analysis project Ga0114918, IMG submission 87015) | Deep subsurface microbial communities from Baltic Sea to uncover new lineages of life (NeLLi) - Landsort_02402 metaG | ecosystem: Environmental > Aquatic > Marine > Oceanic > Sediment | place...
CGGCGGTTTAATGTCACCCACATGCCGTCCAGGCCTATCAAATGTGACAACCTCATCGGGCAGTTTTTCCTCCAATCCCATCACAAAGGTCCCCGGCTCGATGCGAACAAACTTCATACCGATTGAATTGATGTAAGTTTTTTGTTTTTTGTCACCTGCAAGAACCAAGTGTGTACAGGTAAATAGCAAGGTGGCAGCGAGCACAATTTGTCTTTTCACGATAATACTCCTTAATACATTTAATGAGCTCCGTTACCCTGAATCCCCCGAACAGTTCGGGATTCACAGCGGCTGTGAATCCCATCGAGGAAAAACGTCCTGCTCATTATTATGCTTGCGAGTCTGATTAGTGCGAGGATTATACACAGAGAAGCTTTGTTAGCCAAGAATTTTTTAGCCAGACCAAGTTAACGTGCTTGTATTAGTCACTGCTGATGCTGGGACTGACAAAGAAAGAGGCGGTCCAAATGCAGGTTTGCTCAGGGTGTTCCGCGCTTCGGAGCAGATACACCGTACGCATTTTTCCCCCATACATAGAAAAGCCCTACTTCGCTAAAGCTGCGCAGGGCATCCTGCGCAGCTCGGCAAAGCCAAGCGAAGCAGGATGGAGGCGGGGGGATTCGAACCCCCGTCCCGAGATACTTCAAGACAAGCGTCTACATGCTTAGTCGCTTTATCTTTTTTCGCCTCACCAAAAGCCAAACGACAAGCTCCTGGCTCGGCTATTTCGGAATAAGTCTTATCTCGCCGGCCCGAACAACCTTTGAGAGCAGCCTGCTGTTTGACGCCCTTACCAGACCCACAGGCAAAGTCCAGCAGGACGGGCCGCTAAATTAAGCAGCCATGGCTAACTGATAGTCGCCAATTAAAATTTGTTGCCGGATGATTAACCAGGCCAACCGGCGTCCTGGACATGCGACTTGCCTCTCCGACATCCGGTCGAAGCCGTTCGCCCCCGTATTCACTTTTCAAAAATCTCCTACTGCGGTATTTACATTATATCGCCAATTACGCCCAACTGCAAGAAAAGTTTGTTTGCCCTGTTTTTTTTCGCATTTACAGCACTTTTTTCACAGTTTGCCGAAAAAGCGAACCGCCGGAATGTCCTTTAATAGGCCCCAAAAGCCCTCGTGAAAAAAAATGCAAAAAATCACAAAAAAAGGGTGAAACCGTAACAAAACGGTAACATTCGAATTGTACATTGGTCCTGCTGGAAACGAAGATTTTTTGTTAACCTATTTTTTGAAAGGAGTGCGATTATGAAAAGGTTCGGAAACACCACAAGCATCGTAACCATCCTTTTGTTGGGCGGCAGCCTGCGGAATGATGTGCAGGGACATCACGATAAGGCCCTTAGTGTAATTGGAAGGATGAAGGAAGCAGCTAAAGAGTTCGAAAACGAGTTGGTCAAGTTGAAGGAATCGACGCAGGAAAAATCAAGAATGGGAGCGTTTTCAAGCTTGAAGGCTTTGGAGAAATACTCAGGAAGCTGAAAAAAACTGATGGAAAAGTATGAAAAATTTTAAAGATTTATCAGCTGTTGGTCGATAAAGGGCATAAATAGAGGACGTAAAGTTATGGGGGCGCATTTACATTCGGTAGCAAATGATTTTAGAAAAGTTCTTCAGGGTTTTTTGCATTTAGAGCAAAGCCAGTTTAGAACACAAGGTCTTTTGTCGGCTTTGAGTATCTGGGGGCAAAAGAAAAAGCCGATAATAGAAATAGGTTCCACATTGTTACTTGAGATGTTGGTTTTAACCAGACAAAAAGACTAATCAATTGTAATCGGCAATAATATAACCCAACTTGACCGAGGTTTTACATAACTCATTTATTTACAGCATATTAGCAGCGGAGCTTAAATTGTACATAACACAAACAACAAAACAAGCGGAGCGTCGTAACTTGTTTTCATTACTAAAGGTTATATGTGTTTTCAAAATGTTTAATAACGTTTAAGAAAAGAGTGAAAGGAGGTTAACTAATTATGAACACAGCGGTTACGACCGTTTTAGCCGCAAAATCATGCACAGATTCGTGTGAGCCCCCTCCCCCCCCAAAAAAAAATTTATTTGCTTGAACCTCAACATTGTGCTTATTATAAGAACAGCCCTGGGAACTGGGTGTTTGATATTTGATGTTGGGTGCGTTACCCAATAAAGTCGAACAAGAAACGTAAACAATTACAAGAGTTTGAGCGTTTTTATGAAAGACCATTTTAACCGCAAAATCATGCACAGATTCGTGTGAGCCCCCCCCCAAAAAAAAAAAAATTATTTGCTTGAACCTCAACATTGTGCTTATTATAAAAACAGTCCTGGGAACTGGGTGTGTGATATTTGATGTTGGGTGCGTTACCCAATAAAGTCGAACAACAAACGTAAATAATTACAAGAGTTCGAGCGTTTTTATGAAAGGAGGTATAGAAATTTTTTAGCGAAGAGTCGAAGAATGGTAAGGATAGTGTTTAGGGAAGTAAATGTATTGTTAACAAAGAAAGGAATGAGAAATGAAAAAGATTAGTTTGCTTATAATTTGCCTCGGGTATTTACTTGTCGCCGGATGTGCCGAATCGCAGAAGAAAAGCTCAATAACAGCTGTACCCGGTGCTATGGTAACGGATGGGACGATAACCTTTGAGGCCACGGGTAAGGCCGCGCTTACAGACGTTGACGATCCACTTGCCAGGGTTAAGGCGGAAGCGGCAGCAGCCACTACGGCGAAGGCCAATTTGTTGGAGTTAATAAAGGGAGCACAAATAAAGAGCAACATAGTCGTAGCTGATTTGATGTATCAGAGCTCGAAGACAACGGCGACGGTTATGGGTTGGATGTCCCGCGCTAAGGTAACCATCGCAGAAACTCCAGAGAGGTTGGCTCCCGGTTCTATCGTTGTGGCCAAAGCAACTCTCACTCTCGACATGGCGGATCTTGCGAACCTTCAGCCCAAAGTACTTACCTTGACGGAGTAGTGGGCTTACCAGAGCTTACTTACGGTATATAATAAATGGGGGGTTCCAACAGAGGAACCCTCCTCCGTCTTTCTACGGAAAGGCCTGGGCATATGAAAGCGGTAATCTATAATGGTTTGCATCTGACGAGTTTTTATATTCTTTTGATGCCACTGTTTTTTTGTGCCTGCTCGGCGGATGTGCAAAAAGAAAAGCAAAAGCGTGAGTTGCACATCAAACCCGTTGTAGTTGAAGCAGAAGGTTTTGCGTCTCCTAACGAAGGGCTTGCACACTCGAAATTGCACCGGTCGGCACTAAGGGATGCTCGACGAAATGCGGTTGTTCAGGCCCACGTCGTTCTGGAAACAGATACTTATATAAAAGGACGTCAATTAAAGGATTGCACCCAGCATTTCCGGAGTGCGGGATACATCGAGTGGATGCAGCTTCTGGAAGCGGGACTGGTTCCTGGGGCTTCTCCTCCCGTCTACCGTGTACGGATAAAAGCTTGTGTTTACCCCCTGCATAGCTTGAAAAGAGAAACACCTTTCGGCCGAGTTGGTGTGCGGTCGGGCCCCGCAGTGGTTCTCATGGTCAGTTCGAATTTGTCGGAAAAAGATTATCTCGCTATTCGGTCCTCGCTTGAAAAGAGCCTGCGCCGCTGTGGTTTGGATATTATAACTTCGAGGAAAGACAAATTCGGAGCGGTACTGGAGGTAAACATCTCTGGAGATACGCCAGAAAATCCGCAAAGTATAGTGATCTCGTGGAAGATAGGTGATGAAAAGCACAAAAGTAAACAAAAGTTCGACGAACCAGATTCTTTTCCCTGCGGTCGGATTCACTGTGCTGATTACCCTTCCCAAAGGAGTGAGCTATGGCAGAAGGCAGGATTGGAAATTGTACAGGACGTGTACCAAACGTGGGTAACTCCGCGTCCCACACATTTCGTGTTCCGGTCTATTAGTCCTGAACATCTGCATGACATTGCAACCGCATTTGGGCAGGATGCCGAAATCAGGAAGGAAAAGGGCGAAGATGGTCTTGACCTGGACGTAAATGTATCCGTAGCCGGGAATTCGTTGGATGTAGCGAATTCAGTATTAAGGGCAACAGGGCTGAGGCGTCAGTTTGAGGTATCTCAACTTTCTTTTACGCGGATAGTCTTTCGGCGTAAAGATTCTTAAGTAGTATCTGTTGCGGAAACAGCGTTTTTGTGTTATCCCTGCGAAAGCAGGGATTTGGCTTTGCAGCCATAGACCCCTGCTTTCGCAGGGAGACATTGTTGATTTTCGTTTTCCGCAACAGGTACTTAGCAGCGGTTTTGAAGGGCAAGAAAAATAGTTTGGATATAGTTCGTTAGTTTAAGGGGTAAGCAATGATGTTGATCGGTTTTTTCGTAAATGTCCGTAAGATTAAGGCTGCCCTGGATGTATTTGGGACGATAGGTTCGCCGCAAAGGCAGATGCTTTCCTGGGGTATGTTGAGCTTCTTCCTTTTTTTGTGCGGATGTCAATCAAGCCAAAGTCAACTAAGCCAAATAAAAGAGCCCGAAATGTACACTTTCAGGGCCGAAGGGAACGCGGTGTTGGAAAAGGCCGATGGTTCTTTCGGTGCTAATGGGCGTGATTATGCTAACGTGATGGAAGTTACCGGACGTGGTATACCGGCGAATGATGCAGCAAGTGAGTCGGAGAAGCGATTTACCGCTATTGAGGCCGCGAAGTACCGGGCCTTAGCAAAGCTTGCAGAAAAACTCGAGGGAGTAAATGTAAGCCTGCGGGCGGAGGTCAGGGATATGGTGTTTTCGAGCGAGGAGATAAAAGTCCATATACAGGCTCAGTTGAAAGGGATTTCACTGGTTCGGAGTGAATACAATGCAGATACCGGTGTTGCCGAAGCAACGATTAGATTAGCGTTGGATTCGGAAGGTGAACTTGTCCAAGAGAGGAATATCTCGCCGGTGTCTCGGTCTAAGGCAGCTCGCAGAATACGGGCTGAATCGGCAGCGCGCATAAACGCACTGGGTAGGCTCCTGGAGCAGATTGGTGACGTGTGGGTAGGCAAAACCATAAAGGTTCGGGATTTTATGTTTTCGAGTCAAAAGGCCTGGCTGGAGGTTCAGGGGATGCTGGAGGGAGTAGAGTACTCTGAACCACGTTGGAAGGGAGAAGAGCTTGTGACTGTGGAAGCAGTGTTGAAAGTGCCTCGTGAAAAGATGGAACAAGTTGATCGGATGAGAGGCAGGGATATGCGTCAACATCGGATATCACGCTGAATTTGGACCGCATTTTGAAAGAATAAGACTTTCAACAAACAGAGCAATTTGACAAGGAGACTGCCAGAATCCTTATCTTTGAGGCCGCTTGTCAGCATCCTTATCTTCTCGTCATAGGATATGGTTATTTTTCTCTTTTCGATATGAAGCTTCTCCCTCTCGGCTCCTAGTCCCAAAACAAGCGAGTTTTCTTAGGCTTCAATGCGTGTATTGGTAGACACACTTTTGGAAGGCAGATACAAGGGCCAGCAGCAGGTCATCGAATATCTGCAGTTGGTCTCTAAAGAAAATGAGCGGCTTACGGGATTGATTGATAATTTCCTGACGTTTTCACGGATGGAGCGGAACAAGCAGGCCTTTTCCTTTGAAACTGTTAGCCCGGCTGCGATCGCGCGTCACGCAGCCGACGCCGTCAAAACAAAGTTTGATAAAGGCAAATGTGAATTTGACGTCAGCATTGCTCGAGACCTGCCGGATGTTTTGGCCGATAGAGATGCGATGGTGACAGTGCTCGTAAATCTGCTTGATAACGCATACAAGTACTCTTACGATGAAAAGCAAATTGAGCTGAGTGTCTTTGCAGAAGACGGTTCGGTTTGCTTTTGCGTTTCCGATAACGGCACAGGTCTGTCACGCAGGGCTGCCAAAAAAATATTTAGCAGATTTTACCAGGTTGACCGCAGCCTCACACGACCTGCCGAAGGCTGTGGCCTGGGCCTTAGCATAGTCAAGTTCATCGTCGATGCGCACAAAGGCACAATATCAGTTGACAGCAAACCGGGTAAAGGGAGCACTTTCACAGTAAAATTACCTGTTGGTGATTTCAAGTAAGGTTTAATGGCAATCGTACTGATATGGAAACGGTTCTGATAGTTGAAGACGATGCGACGATGCTGCGGGGCCTTAAGGACAATTTCGAGTTCAAAGGCTACCGCGTGCTGACCGCGGCCGACGGTGAGGCAGGATTGAACGCCGCCCTTGATGGCAAGCCCGATTTGATTATTCTTGATATTATGCTGCCCAAGATAAACGGCTATGAAGTATGCAGACTAATTCGCGAACAGCAGCTCGAGATGCCCATAATTATGCTCACGGCAAAAGGGCAGGAATCCGATATTGTGCTGGGCCTGAATCTTGGAGCTGACGATTATGTCACCAAGCCGTTCAGCATAAAGGAGCTTCTTGCACGTGCGGCAGCGTTCCTTAGACGCAGCAAACAGGTTGAAAAGGATATTTACGAATTTGCAGATTTCCGCCTTGATATCAGCGCCAGAAAACTGACTAACCGTGGGAATGAAGTCAAGCTTTCGCCGAAGGAATTCAGGCTGCTGGAGTTTTTTGTCAAAAGACCTGGGCGTGCACTTACCCGCGATGAGCTCCTAAATAAGGTTTGGGGCTATGATTACTTTGTCGGGCCGCGGAGTATCGACCGTTTTGTCACTACACTGAGGAACAAAATCGAACCCGACCCGCGCAATCCGACCTTTATCCGCACCATAAGAGAGATCGGCTACAAATTCGAGCCGCCCGAGCCGGGCCGGTGACTGCTACCGAGCGGCGTTTATTGCATCGGCGAGTTTGAGTGTCCCCTCGTATAAGCTTCTGCCGATTACTACTGCTTCGACCCCCAACTCAGCCAGCCTCGTTATATCGCTTACCTCATTTACGCCCCCCGAAGCAATAACAGGCACGTCCACCGCCTCGACAATCGCCTTTGTTCTTTCGAAGTTTGGTCCTGACATCATACCGTCCCTGTCGATATCGGTATATATTATTGCTGCCAGAGGCAGTTTCGCCGCTTCGGTTGCAAACTCCAGCAGATGCTGGTGGCTGTTCTGAGTCCAGCCGTGAGTGGCTACCTTTGAGCCTCGCGCATCGAGACCGAGTACTATTCTGCCCCTGAATTGCTCGGCTACCCGGCGGAACCATTCGAAGTCGCTTACCGCCTTGGTGCCGATTATCACCCTTTCGACGCCTATATCGAGCATCTGCTTTATGGCATCTTCGTCCCTGATTCCGCCGCCGAGCTCGATTTTTAGCTGCTTTAAGGCCGCTATGGCCGCCACCGAATCGGTATTGACCGGCCTGCCGACCTTGGCCCCATCCAGGTCGATGATGTGCAGCCACTGTGCCCCTGCTGAGCTGAACTCCTTCGCCTGTTTGACAGGGTCGTCCTCGTAGGTTATCTGGCGGTGATATTGGCCCTGGATAAGTCTGACACAATTACCTCTTATAAGGTCGATTGCCGGTATGATATACATTTCAAATCCTCTAAAACCTTCAAACCCTGAAATCCTTGATAGCAATTCGGGGAATTTTAGGCAAATGTCTTTATCGTTTCAATAGATTTTGCCCGAATATTATTTTATCGGCAAAAATTTTGGCCGGTCTTAACTGTTACTGCTGTGGAATCGCCGCAAAGCGGCGATGACTTCCGCCGTTGGGCGTCCTCCGTAAGGAGTCCCTAGGACTGTGGACTTAATTTTGCATTTTGCTCTTTGACTTTTCATTTTTATCTATCTGCTGCTCTTGCGAGCTTTTCAAGCTCGCAGCAGGGAGCTTCTTATAAAATTCAGCTTCCCGGTCGGAAAGCTTTTTCTGCCGAATCATTGTGCGAATGCGATGTAAGTCAACGTCTCGCGGCTGGCCGACGGACGCAAGTGAGACGGCAGGTTGACCAAAGTCGGCTGGAATAATTTGCAAAAACCTGCGCACTGAGACAGTCGATACAAATGCAGCCAATACGAGAACGGCCACGACCAAATATCGGGACATCACCTTTGTCGGCGCATAGGTAGGACGCAACGGATATTCTTCCGCTACCGGGACTTTCGCTTCCGCTGTAAGGCGTCCTGCGGAGTAGCGACACTTGTCGCAGTATAAGCAGTCCATATGGTCATCTGCAGTGAGACCGAATTCACATCTGCCAAATCTCTTCGGGGGCAGGAATCGCTTTAGCAGTGTCAGGTTGTTTAGTAGGGACAGGAAGGCCCCTACCGGGCACAAGTAACGGCACCAAAAACGAGCATAAAAGACCGAGCCTGTTAACGCCAACACCACTATCAATCCCCCATAGTGAACAGTTTGAAAATCGTAAATCGAAGACCGGAAGTTGAAAATCTTTATGAGCGGGTCTGCAACAAGCGTGGTACGGTTTCTGGAGAGAAAGAAGACAATTACCAAAACGAAAAGGACTATGTACTTGATGAATCTTGCCTTTCTCATTTTCTCTATCGGCACGTGCGGTTTGAATCTGCGAGGAACCACGTAGCCGAGCAGTTCCTGGGCGGCGCCAAACGGGCAGATGTAGCCACAATAAATGTTGCCGAACGTAAGTGCCAAAAGTAGTATCCCTGCAACTAACAAGAAGGCTCCTGATAACTTTATGGCAGGTATGTGAAGGGACAATATAGTAGCGATTTGTTCAGTGGAATACTGGGCATTCAGAACGATGCCGCCAGCCACAAGATTAAATACAAGCACAGCCAGTCGGCTCCAGAACCCCCCACGATAGATTACAACCAAAGTAAGAACGCAAGCGCTGATTAGATACATTCCAGGGTCATCAGGCAGATACTTTGCACGCTGGGTCCTTTCTTTGGGCACAGGCTCAAGAGTCTGACCAAGAATTTGCGTGGCAAACCTATGGCCTGATGTTTTCAGTGCCGAAAGAATAGCTTCAGAGCTTACAGTAGCTCCGGTTACAGCGTGGATGCCGGCGAAGGGCTCAGGCCGGAAAAGCTGACGTCCCGGCAGACGCTCGCGCCATTGGCCAAGAAGTTCCATATATGCTGGGGTCTCATTCGACCGTATTATATGGAAGTCGATTAGTTTGCCGGCAGTGTCTATGTAAACGGCAAGGTTCATCTTCCCGCCAAAACCGCGAATCTTAGGTGCCAAATCTTTAGAGCTAAAGACATAACCAATCGGTTTCTCTTCGGTTTCGTAAGCCCTAAAATACTTGACATCTCGGTCACCCACAACCGTTGATGCTGCCTCAAGACGTGCCTCTCCGGCCAATGCCTGGGCTGCATACTGCGGCAGTGAAGGGCTCAGACGCCTACCGGCGGCCGCAAGCAAATTCGAGCACAATACAACGGACAGGCCTATACCAAATAAGGTGTAACCAAGCCTACGTAAGCTTGTAGGGACAGGCCCCCGTGCCTGACCTTTTTCATTTGGGCGACCACAAAGGGTCGCCCCTACAAAGGGTTTGTATATTTTAAGTGCCGCAGCGGGTACGTTGGCCAGAATGAGCAGAACAAATACAAACAGCGTTGCCCCGGTCCCAAGCACGGGGACAAGTGCAAGGCCAGTCACCACACCCCCTATTGACGCCCCAAGATGGTCAGCGGTTTCGAGCTTACTGCCGGCCTGGCCGGTCTCGAAGCCGGAATCGGCTAATTGCTGAGCAGCCAATGGAAAGTAGCAGCCCGCGCACAAGCCGCAGAGAACAAACGCAAGAGCAAAACTCAGGTGCGCCCACTGTTCGGCCGGCCAAAAAGTAATTGTGGCAAGAATTAACGTATGCACAAACACCGCTGCAAATAATAACATTTCCGGACGGATTTTTCTTTTGCTTATAAGCAGGTGTCTGGTTAGAAGCGCGCCGGCTGTTAAGCCCACCATAAATAAAGACGAAATAATTCCGATGTGCAGATACAGTGAGCCGAAACGCGTCTGATACGAATACATCAGAACAATCACTACACCAATACTCACCAAACCGGCCGAGAAGACAAGGAACGTACTATCAAAGCTGGAGGACCTGTTTTGCTGAGTTGTTCTCAAAACATAAGTAACTCGCAAGGCCACAATAACAAAGATAGGAATGATAAAAGCTAAAGGCCCGGCTAATGCCAGGTGCTTGACAAATCTGGTGACCGGTGCCCCTGATTGTTTTGCCGCGAGCAATAAACTGTACAAATGCGTCAGAGGCTTCGAATCGCGATTAATCAGCAAGCTCTCGGGCAAATCGGCTCTCGCATAGTTCTCAAGGGCAAAAGCAGCGCGGTCAGGCAAGTAAACACTAAGCAAAGCCTCGGGAGGGAAAACATCTTTTCCGCCATCTATCGTTGCAAAGCGGTCTTGTAGAACCTCCGGATTTCCGGTGAGCTTTTCGCTATCAGATGCAATAAACCAGGTGTCCTCGCCGGGCGTTAAAACAAATTGTGAGAATACTTTCTCAAGTGTTAGTTTCACCGAGGCGCCGAGATTAATCAGCTCGGTGCCCATAATGTTTTCGCCGCCCGTCACACGGATTGCCAAAACGCCATTGGCTCTGAGAGATTCTTTAACCTGACGATAGAATCCGTGTGTGTAGTACCGATTCAGAACCGAACTGGTTGCGTCCGGCAGATTAACGATTACTATATCATAATACCGTCTCTTTCCAGGTAGTAGCGAGCGAATGTCACCGTCAAGGTGGTAAAGCCGCTCGTCCACGATTTTAAGCTCTGGCGGTATAAAGATATCGACCTGCTGGACATATTCGTTATCACAATGCGCCCAGCTTATTGTCTCAATCTGCGGCAATTGCAAGAATTGATAGCAAAGGCCTAACCCTGAGCCGATGACCAAAACCCTCTTGGCCTCCGGATTTTGGCATAGACTTATAGCTGCAATCCTACCGGCAGAACTCTCATCGGGCAGTGCCTCGACCGCACTGCCTTCACGAACAGCAATCCATTGGCTGTAGTATTTTCCATAAAGATACTCAGCCTGTGCTGTTTGGAATGAGCCTCTAAATGCGTCCCTGGGAAGCAGCTTAGTCCATTTTACAATCCGCACATAACGCATTAAGTCTTTGTCAACTCCGCCGGCGAGGCAAAGCAGAACACAAAGTGGAATCAAGAAAGAAACAACACAAGTCATAAGCACATAAGCCGTATGCCCCCCTGTGCTCCTGTGCTCTTGTGCTCTCGTGCGCTGCACGAGCTTCTTGGTAAGCTGTACAAGGAATACCGATAGAGAAACGGCAAAAGCAAGTATGAAGAAAATCCTGGCCGAACTTACGCCAAGCCCTAAAAGAACAGTCACCCCTAATCCGCCGAAGAAACTTCCCGCCGCTTCAAGAATGTATACGCGCGAGACGGCAAGCCCCTGGGGGGCAAGCCCCTCGTCCCGCCGAACCCCGTTAGAAATCTTTCTTTCTGAAGAATGTTCGGCCTCTATAGAGTTTCTAACGGGCCGAACCCACCGGCACGCTGTCGGAAACAGCATCCCCGTGATAATGCTAACAGGAGCATTAATCAGTATGGATAAAATCAGAATAGTGCGTATGGGTAATAGTGCATAGGATTCGACGCCTGCAAGCTCGCGAGCCTGAATAATCAATATCAACTCGATGACAAACGCAGGCAGATAGGCCAAAAAGAGGAATTCTATTGCGTCGACCAATTTTTCGGCAAAACGTTTGGCTCTATAAACAAGAAGTGCCCCCAAACCAACCCACAAAAACCAGGAACCGAAAAAGATTCCAACAGCTATATCATTACCTTCAAAGGCGGTGATAAACTCACGAAAAAGCAGAGTCTGTGCTGCGATAGTGAACAAGCCGTAAGTGAATATTAACAATCCGCGGGCCCCGTTAGAAATTCTACAACGAGCAGCATTGTGCAATAAGCCAGGATTTCTAACGGGGCGGGCAAATTTCATTCTTCCTCACCGAAAACGACAGCTTGAAAGACCAGAAAGCTTGCTCCTTCCTTCCAGGCATCTTTAGGTAACTTCGCTTTCAATGATAGGTTTGTGAGCGTTTGTTCAACGTCCCAACCCTGTTCCGGTGCAACTTGAGGCAGGTACACAGCCGACCGGCCGTTTTTGCTTAATACAACGCCGTCTATGCCAATCCTTATCTGGTCCGGCGATGCAACAGGTTTGGGCGCTGTCAGCGCAGAGATTTCGATTGTAATGTCGTTACACTCGGCTATTGTTAGCGGCCGAAAACGCCTGTCGTTAACAGCAGCATTGATTGCATTACCAATAACAGATTTGTATAACGGCCTTCGCGGGAAAATATCACCAATGCAGCCTCTAAGTACGGGCTTATGTGGTCCCGTTACTCTGCGAGGGTCAGGGACTTTTTTGAGTGTCACAAACGCCGCACGAGGGACGCTCATTGCCTCGCTGATTACAATACCCAACTCAGACACTTCCGGAACTTGCCGCTTTCGGAGATAATGCACTATCATTTTCCGCGCCAAGTCCAAAAGCTGTTTCTTACCATCCTCAGTCAATTCAGGGCTTCTTGGCTCCGGTGCTGTTAGTGGACGGTTTGGCCATGACCCGGAAAAGACCACCGAAAGATAGCTCACCGAGTGCTTATAATCGCCCGTCAACTCGCCGGAAGTTTTATATTCGACCAAGTCCGCCTTGGCCGGCTTCTCCAGCCCCGTTAGAAGGGGGTCACCAACCGGGACTGGTCCATCTTCGGTGCGGATTTCTAACGGGGCCAGCATCGAAAGTAATATCGCTATTGGAACATAACCGCATATCGTTGCGCCCGTCCTTTGCTTATATTTCAAAAAGCCCTCACCGTCCAGGTTGGCTATGTGCTCGTACGCCCCCATATCAACTTTTCTTATTTGCTCAGCCACGTTTTTCCTGAAAGGCACATAGCCAAACCTTGGGCCATAATGAACAAAATCGGAGCTTGCGATAACCAGGGTCTGGTCATCGACCAGACTTTTCAAAATGATGCCGGCTTTGCGAATTGTCGCCAACGAACAATGGCCTGCAACAATCGGCACAAGCTTAAAATCCTTCTGCTTGTACTGCACCAGCGGAAGTTCTATCTGAACACTATGCTCCTCTTTGTGCGCATACGGCACACTCTTAAACATCGGGTGTTCGAGGAGCTTTTCTATGATGTCCACGTCCAGCGGGATCTCACCAAGAAGCGTTTCGTAATGCGTTACGCTCGGCACGCTTAGCATCTCTTCCATATGCGTGGTATGGCTTGGGCCAACCACAACAATTCGGCTGTATTTTTTGTTAGCGGATTTAAGTGCACGAACGGCAGTTTGACCTGAGAACCGATAACCTGCGTGCGGCAAAATCATCGCAATTACATTATTTATCGGTTTGACCTCAGCTTTTTGGTAAAATCCAGCGATTTGTTTGCCGAGGACTTCCGCATTAGCCTCGTACCACCCAAGTTGGCCAAGTATCGAACGGTGAACAACTTTGGTTGGCTTTTTAGGTTCTTGTTTTTTGGGTTCTGCTATTTGTGTTGGCGTTTTACGCTCTTTTTGTAAAATGGGCTTTTCTTTAATTGGGGCAGAAGCTTTGGGGGTACGTGCTTTCCACAACAGTGCGCCTAAAATAACTAATAGTACAACAACCAAACCCAGCAGAAATTTCCCCCGGGATGCTTTGACGGCAAACGTTTTCTTACAATGCGCCCACTTGAATTTCATGTCCATATCAACCGCTCCATTTGCTTTGTTTAGTGATGTTTCGCAGGCGCTTCAAAGAGCCGGGAAATTTCTTGGTCTTAAGAGCCCACACAAATTTACGCGGTGTGGCTTTCTCAGCCAGCCACCAGGCGCCGACAATAATTGCTGAACCTGCTTTTACCAATTTCTGAACAAATTTTCTGCGCGTCATTTCCAAACTCCATATATTTCTCTGGCACAATCCGGGCAACAGCCATTTTTGAGCCGGTTTTGCAGTATGGTATAGCCGATGCGCTCAATCAGCAAATTTTTGCAATTCGGGCAATAAGTGTTCTCGCCTTCCTTGCTGCGGACGTTTCCAATATAAACATAGTAGAGCCCTTCACTCATAGCAATTTCACGAGCCATTTCCAGTGTTTTTAGCGAGGTGCGTGGAAGATGCCGCATCTTGTACTGCGGGTAAAATTCTGAGAAATGCAGCGGAGTCTCACCGCCTATGTTCTCTTTGACCCAGCGAGCAAGCTTGCGTATCTGCTCAGGCTTGTCGTTCA
>Ga0114918_10003341_pt1 | contig 14177 bp, 19 predicted proteins | sample LantaG_FD_87015 | JGI IMG/M metagenome (GOLD analysis project Ga0114918, IMG submission 87015) | Deep subsurface microbial communities from Baltic Sea to uncover new lineages of life (NeLLi) - Landsort_02402 metaG | ecosystem: Environmental > Aquatic > Marine > Oceanic > Sediment | place...
TCTTTATCTTAGAGCAGAAGTTATAGTACATCATGAGGACGAGGTTAAAGACAATAACTGTTTGAAGAATTTGTTTCCTTTCCCCGATGCAGCTGCTCATGCTTTTTGGCATAAAAGTTTATTGCCAAAAAAAGAAAAGATAAGAAGAATAAAACTAGGTTTATATAGAACGCATATAGATGAGGAGAAATTGAAATAATATGAGCACTTCTAAACATATCGCGATCCTTGATACTTCTGTTATACTTCATGATGCTAATAGTATATTTGGTTTCGATGGTTATGATATTATGATACCGTTGGTAGTTTTAAATGAAGTGGATAAATTTAGGTCTCTTGATAATGAGGTAGGTAGGAATGCGCGTAGTTTTATCCGTAGTGTAAATAAGATGTGTGGCACTAATGGAAAGCTTTCTGAGGGCGTTAAAAGAAGGGAAAGTGGAGAAGAGCTTTATATCAAATTACCCAATGAGCACGACTTAAAAAAACTGGACCCGACGGTAGCTAATGTTTTGGATTTAAAAAGTAATGATGATTTGATACTGCTGTTTTGTTTAGGCTGTATACTAGAGGGAAAAAGCCAGTCTTATAAACTCTTTACAAAGGATATTTCTTTGGCTGCAAAAGCCAATGTCATAGGAGTACCATGTGAGGACTATTACGCGGATGCTCAGATAAAAAACTTAGATACTCTGTTTACAGGCATAGCTGAGCCCATTTATGTACCAGGGTTCTTGTTGGACAAGTTGTATGAAGATAAAGTGCTAGACTTTGGTAGGGATGACTCTGATATAAAGCTTATATCCGAGCAGATAGAAAAGAATGATAACACCTGTATTACTTTAATAGACGAGCTTAATCATTCTCATACAGCTATAGCTTTGTATACTAACAATAAATTAAGAACGTTCAACTACAAAGGGGGCCCTATTAGTAGCCTTACCCCTTGTAACCGAGAACAGTCTTTTGCATTTGAACTGTTGCTAGACCCTTCTATTAAGTTGGTTACTCTAACTGGGATGGCTGGAACCGGAAAGACTCTATTAGCAATTGCGTGTGGCATTCATCAAACTATGGGTACACAAAGGTATGATAGATTGCTAGTAAGTCGGCCCATACAGCCCTTGGGTAAAGACATTGGCTTTTTACCAGGATCTGCGGAAGAAAAATTAGACCCTTGGATGGGACCGATTAGAGATGCTGTGGAGTTTGTATTTGGTGGGGACACCGGTAAGTACAATGAGATGAAGTCATTTAATTGGTTGGAGATTGAGCCTCTTACATATATAAGAGGACGGTCACTTCCCAGAACTTTATTCATATTAGATGAAGCTCAAAATCTAACTACACATGAAATGAAGACCATTGTCAGCCGTATAGGTAAGGATAGTAAGATAATTTTAACAGGAGATGTGTTTCAGATAGATAATCACTATTTAGATACAACTACAAATGGTCTTACTAGTGTTATTGAGAAGTTCAAACAGTATGATATTGCAGGACATGTTACCTTGACAAAAGGTCAACGTAGTAAATTGGCTTCTTTGGCTGCGGACATACTATAATTATTAACTTTTTTGTTAAGTTGTCTTATTTCTATAATGTGGGCAGGAGTCTAAAATAGACTGACCTGTATTTATTTTATTAAATTGTATTTCAAAAGTAATAAGTTAGGAGTTTAATTATGAGAAAGTATATCGGACGTATTTCTATTTTGATGCTACCCCTTTTTGTATGTGCATCCCTTGTTTCATGTACACCTTCCCAAGTAAGCACTGCTAAAGCTACGATGGTACAAGCTGGTTTTTATGTAGATATGGCAGAGGCTCTTATTAGGGTTGCCTCTTCACAGTTTGCTAGTAATCCTTTGGTCGCCGCTTCTCTGGGCGCCACTGCACAGGCTTTAGCAACTGTCCGAAAGGCTATGGATGTAGCAGTTAGTGGTCTTGATAAAGACCAGGCGGCTTTGAGAGCAGCACTTGTGTCGTTGGCTATTGAGGTGTTCTCTCTAGCTAAGGCTATTCGTGATGCCCAGGCTGCAGCGAAGGCGGCTGCAAAGCCGTAATATACAGGCCCTGCTTGAATTTTCAGGCGAGGGCCACAAGTACCTTAAAGGGTTCTACTTATTAATAATAAAAAGGAGTGGGTGTTTTACATGCTCAATGAAGAAAAAAGAAAAGAACAGATAACAGAAGCCTATTTAAAAATCTTGTCTCGGGAACCTGATGTTGCTGGTTTAAATAATTACCTTTTCTCTGATTTGTCTATAGAATCTATAGAGGAATCTCTTAAAACTTCTAAGGAGTACTTGACTATACAGCAAGCCAATAATTTTTCTGGTACTGTAAAATCTTTAGGGTCTGGGGAGCTGCTAATCATGGGGTCTTCCCCAAAGACTAGTGCAAATGTAGAAAGTTTAAGGAAGGCAGGTATTCAGGCAATTCTCAACTTGTGCGCTCCTGTACCAAACCCGTTTGATACCTCTTGGTGTAAGTATAGCCTTAATGTGCCTTTAAAATCCGATGAGCCTATATCTTTAGAGGACCTCCATAAGATTTTAGACTTTATGTATGAAAATATTGTATTGGCTGGACGAAAGACATTCATATATAGTACCGATGGTATGTGTAGGTCCCCTATTGTAGTTGCTCTTTTTCTAGTAGCAGAGAAGAAATTAAAATTTTCAGATGCCATCCCTATTCTTATATCTAAACACAAAAATATAAACCCTAGTCGTGAGATGGTATCTGCTGATGTACTGGAAGCTACTAAGAATTATAAGTTTAAAGGCAGTATAGACAGGGGAACAAAAGATAATGTGGGGGCGGTATTAAAAGATACCCAACTAGATTCTGTATCTGTTAACATTTCTGAGTACGTAGAGGTGACGGATAGAATCTATGTAGGAAAAGATATATCACCTCTTGTACTTGAAAAGTTGGGTGCTTTAAAAATAGAAACCGTATTGGATTTGAATGAGAAAAAAGTAGACCTGCCTCCAAATAAAAATAGTATGTCTTTCGTACATTTACCTATGTTTCCTAATAGTATCGACTCCTTAATTCCGGTGGCTTTAAGGGCAGTAAAAAAATATTCATTACGTGGAAAGATATATATTCATGGTGAGCTTCCTGTTGTACTTATGTTTGTTGAGGGGTATATGGCAGCTAATAAGAGTGAGTTCCCTGATTTGAAGAGAATATCAAAAGTAAGAGGACAGCTTCTAACTTTATAAAGGAGATGTAAATGTTAAGAGTATTTGTATTAGATGGTACAGAGAAGTCTTTGTACTACAGTGTTGTAAGTAAATATATTTCAGAAGCTAATTTAAAAGTAGAGACATCTACAGAAAGGGCTATTACAAGGATACCAAGAAATGTTTATGACTTAATTGTAGTCTCTAATTGCACTGGTAACCTTGATGTGTTTGATGTAGCGGACATGCTCAAAGAATCTCGCCTCAATAATAAAGCTGAAATAATTCTTTTAATGGATAACCCAACAGTGGCGTCAAAGTTTTCAAATGTATTAAGAGGACGCCGTGTTCATAATCTAAAGTCAAATCAACTAGAACAACTAGGTGATCTTTTGGAAAGGATGTCGTCTTGATTTTATGCGTATTAGATACAGAAACAACTGGACTATCTCCCGAAAAACACGAAGTAATTCAAGTAGCAGGTATCTTTTGTGATGACCGCCTTCGTGAATTGGAGAGGGTATCATTTAAGATACGCCCCCAATTTATTGAAAAGGCGGATAAAAAAGCATTAGAAATTAATGGGTATGATCCACGAACTTGGAAGCCCAAATTCTTTAGTCATAAAAGAGCTTATGAGTTTTTAGGTAAACGTGTAAGTAAGTATGAGATGCTTGGAGAAGATGTAATTTTTACTGGGCAGAATGTAATGTTTGATTACAAATTTCTTAGTAAGGGGTTTACTAATGCAGGGGTTAAGTTTCCGTTCTCTTCTTCTACATTAGATCTTATGGACATTGCAAAGATGTGGTCAGCTGAGAAGAATATACGACTTAAAAAATTGTCATTAAAGTATTTAGCTGAATTTACTGAGCAAGTAAATACAAATCCACATGATGCTGAGGCTGACGCAGAGGTTACTTTAGATGTATTGCGTTGGTTTATTAATGACTTAAAAAAGGAAAATAAAAATGTCAGAAAACGTGTTAGAAAGCTCTCACAGATTAAAGTATAAGGGCAGGTATGTGGAACTCAAATTAAAGACAGGGTCAGATGGGTTGCTAGACCTGTCGGTGCTGGCCCCTGTGTCCGGTACAGAAAAGAGTAGTTTTAATAAAGTAGCTGTACATATAAGTAAGCTTGTATACTCAGGTGTTCGTAGTCGTGGTTCTATACTTGGCCAGTTAGATAGGATGGTAGGGGTTGACCATGATGTTCTTAACTTTATGAGAAAGGTTGTGAGTAACGTTCTTGAGCTTAGTAAGTAATCTGGGGGATGAAAAAAAAATGAGCGGTGATACTTCTATCTGGGTACGTATATTCTCTGCAATTGCTAATTTTTTTAGATTACTTTTTAAGAAAAAGGAGCCCCCAACCGTCGTTGACAGCGGTGCCTCTGTAGAGGAGCCTGGGCCTCCTTCTTTCATTAATGAGGCTGATGATGTTTTCACTGCTACCACTCTTGTCCCAAACTATGAGGAGGGTATACAGCCGGTTATCCCTTGGCCGCGTCCTGCTACCCCTACGGAGAGGATTACTGGAGAAAAAATGTGGGAAAAAGAACAACTACTGACACCCCTATTACATAGAAGACTAATAACTCTCTATTGTATAGCGGACTTAGAAGATGGTGACGTACAGTTACTCGACTCTAAAGGTAACTTTATTCATAGTGTCTCTGAACATTCTCGTAAAAGACTCGATATGGAAGGAACAGGAAGCTTGTCTACTGGTAAAGTTATTAATGTGGCGGTACAAGTAGATGGTGAGTGGAGATACAAAGTTATGGGGCCAAATGAGCCTTATGGTGTAGGCATTAGGAGCACTCCTCTTGTCCCCTGGATGTCAGTAGCACACCACCTTCAACAACTCCGTACACATAATATGTTTGGACGTACTGTTATTATTCCCTCTTTAAAAGGCTATAAACCACCAAATGCTGAAGAGCACACAGGGCAACTAAAAGTGCATGACACTGGAGGCGGTCTCCGAAAATGTCCCTATGAGAGAGGCTTATGGAGAACAGGTCCTGTAAAAGAAGAGTATGGACAGTTTGATTTGTTTATTGGTGGACCAGAGTCAGTTTATAAAGGCTTGCTTGGTACTTGGGACTGCTATAGGGAAGTTTTTGTTATGCCTCGCGATACAGAGTCAGAGAAAGGTATACAGGAGACACTTAATCTATTATTAGACACAGGTCTGAAGGTTGACGGTTTCAATGGGGTAAAGACCAAGGAGGCTATTACACAGCTACAAATAAAGGCAGGTCTTGAAGAAACTGGAATATGGGATTTAAAGACAAAAGAATTTGCGGAACTATCACTAAACAATTGGTAGAGGATATGAGAATATTCAGACAAACTGATGCCTTTTCTTGCGGACCCCGCGCACTACAAATAGCTTTTTCACATTATAACATATTTCCAAAATACGGTAAGCTTATTAAGTTATGTCATACCAACGAGAATGGTACCGAAGTAGAAATGCTTGAGTCGGCTACTCTTGCAGTTGGGTTAAAGGCTGACGTTTTTGATGAACTCGCTTCTTCATCTAAGATTAAGCAGTACACAGATAAACAAGTTCCTGTAGTTGTAATGTGGTATGCCGGTGTAGATAGCCACGTAAGTGTGGCCTATAAAGTAGACGACACATTTATATATTTGTTTGACCCTTCGTTACATCTATATACTGTACCCACTATTATGATTAGAAGGTCGATGCTTGAAAAGTGCTGGAGAAAACACCCACAGTCCCGTTGGATAATGGCTGTTTACAAATAGAAAGAAGAAAAGATGCTTTATAAAAAATTCCCTAAAGAAATAAAAAAGATATTTATTGATTTAGATGATACATTGGTAGATTTTGTAGGTGCAGCCTACGAATTATATTATGGGTATAAATCAAAGAGCAGTACTGAGCTATTAGTTTTTTGGAATAGGCTTGGTAATAATGATTTTCAATGTAAACTGTGGGATAAAATAAACGAGATAGGGCCCCCGTGGTGGACCAATCTAAAAAGCCTTCCTTGGGCCGATGAACTCTTAGAAACAGCACATAGAGCTTGTAAAGATGTAGTTATACTGACATCCCCTGGATGTTCTATGGCTAGTGCGAACGCTATTATAGGTAAAATAGCGTGGTCAATAAATAAGTTTAGTGATAATTTACTAGTATTAACACATAAAAAACATATGTGTTCTTCTCCTGGGTCAGTACTTATTGATGACTGGGATAAGTTTTTAGTGCCTTGGGAAAAATACGGTGGTACAGCTATTAAAATGCGCAGGGACTGGCATACTGCTGGTTATTACCCTGGAGAAATAATAGATGCTCTTCATAAATATAGTAAAGGGTAGGAGGTAACTGCTGGTGCCTGAAAACTTTCATACATTACGACCAAGTGAAAAGCATAAGTACTTTTTAGATAGTGACGAAGTACTGCAAAGTTTGTTATTCACACAGCAAATTGATAAATCTTATTTATTATCCCTAATTTCTTTAGCTGATTTTATTAAGAAACATTGGGAGAAGCCCCTGTTTAAAAGTAAATTACAGGCCCTTTTGTCAGGATATTCCTGTGTATTATATTTTACACAGCCGTCCACAAGGACCTTTACTTCTTTTTCATTAGCTGCTCAGTCCTTAGGAATGGTAACTGAGGAAATAAGGGATCCAAATATATCATCTCTTTACAAGGGCGAGTCTGATATTGATAGCCTTCTTACCATGGCATACCTTTCAGATTTAGTGGTATTAAGACAGGGCAATGCGAGCCTTATAGAAGAGTTTGCGCTTGAAATAAATAAGAGGGGTTTAAAGACTCGACTTATTAATGGAGGTAGTGGTGCAGACCAACACCCTACACAATCTCTTTTGGATGTCTATACAATTATTTCTAATCTCGGTATTGACAAGAATACAAATGATACTTATATTGTAGCCATGATGGGGGATTTGAAACATTCAAGAACTGTTAGGTCACTGTCCTATATACTATCTATGTTCAATAACGTAGTTCAGCGTTTTATCGCACCGGCAGAATACCAAATCGGACATGACATATTAGACCATCTGGATGAGAATAGTATAAATTATGAAATAGAGTATAAGGGAGGACACTTTAGAGATATAGACTGCTTGTATGTGGTTAGAATACAGGATGAATACCATACAAAAAAGCACGACCCCTCACATTTTTCTAATTTTAGATTACCTCTATCTCTTATGTCCTCTATTAAGGACAGCGCTATTATTTTACACCCTCTACCAAGAAGGGAAGAGATACCTTTTAGTGTGGATGTTTTTCCGCAAGCTAAATATTGGGAGGCTGTTGAACGCGGTAAATTTATTAGGATTGCTCTTATTCTAAGTATGTTTGATAAAGAAGAAGAGTTCTGGTATAAGGCAGATACTGGAGATTTGTTTGGTCCATGAGGAGGACTAAGTAGGAGGATTATACAATGAGTAAAAGAAAGCCATTGGTGATGGTCGATAAAGCACTACGACCAAGATTAAGGAATGAGTTCCAAGGACCATTCGAAGATGTGTTTAGTCAACTGATTGAAAGTTTTTTTAATGAGTTTAGTACTGTACAGACATTTGAATCGCGTAGATCTTATCCTAAGGTAGACATATTTCGTATGGGTAATGATTTAGTTTTCGAAGCAGCTGTTCCTGGAATGAAAAGGGAATGGTTAGAAGTTAATGTTGAAGATGGGGTCTTAACTATTAAAGGAGAGTCTCAAACTAAGTTGGAACCTTCTTCAGAAGGTGATAGGAATATTCTAGGCTATTGCCTAATGAGGGAATTAAAGAGGTCTTCTTTCATTAGAAGGTTTACTTTGCCGAAGGAATTGTCTATAGTTAATTTGGATGCCGCAGAGGCTAAATTAGAAGACGGTGTTCTTGAAGTGAGGTTTATAAATGTGTATGAAAAAGAAAAAGAACAACCTAAGCTTCGTACTATCAATATTAAATAGTAATTAAGTAAGTTCTCCTCATGTACCACAAGTTAAATTTAAATTATCCTACCTAAGTATTTACAAATTCAAAAAATATTATTATACTAAAGTAAGTATGGGGACGATAGGCTAACGTTTTTAGGAGGTTTTGATGCAAAAAGAAACGATTGATGCTCTAACAAGTCCGGTAGCGGTATACACAAGGTCTGGCCCTGGAAATGTACAATACAAGTATGTTAAGGGGGAGGATGTTATTGCGCGTTTAAACACAGCTTTTAAACATGAGTGGAGCTCAACTGTAGAGCAGGTGTTTGAAAAAGGTAATCAAATACTTGTATGGCTGTCAGTGAAAGCAGGTGATACAGTACACCAAGGTTTTGGAGGTGCTGACATCGCCGTGTACAGAGATGGAGCTAGAAAGGGGCAGCCAATTAACATTTCAAATAATTATAAAGCAGCTTTTACTAGTGCACTAAAGAAGGCTGCTGAACAATTTGGCGTAGGCTTGGCTGCTGAGGATACTGTCGAACTAGGTGAGGGTGCCTGCCAACCAGCTAGTGCTCCTGAGGTTCCTGCAAACCCTGCTCCTCAGGCTGCACCTGTCTCTGGTACTGCAGTTATTAACAGTGCAAAGCCAACCACCGTAGAACAACAGGTTATGGCGATGGCTGGCAATGTTAATATGGATGCGATAAGACAGGAGATTAATAAGTTAGTTGCTTCTAATAATGCGGCTTCGACCCCTTCTAAAGCCCCCACTCAAGCTGTACCTGCTGCACCAAAAAAAGAGGAGACACTAGCTAAATCATTTAAAGATAATACTAAAGACTCTGTACCCCCCAGTTCTACAGGAAATGGTAACCCATTTACACCCTCTGGTGGCGGAGAAGAGAAAATAAATGATATTCAATTGAATGCTCTTGGGGGTTTAGCTAAGATGAAAAAAGCATTACCTGAAGAAGCTATTGCTTCCGCAGTTAAAGGCAGTCCTAAAAAATCTTTCGACCAGCTTACCAGGAACGAAGCTAAAGACGTAATCCAGTTCCTTAACAGTACCAACGTTTAAAGGTGCCTATGTCTAATATCGAAGTCTTAGAAAAGTTTTGGCGCTCGGCTAAATTTACTGTTAACATAGTAAGGATCCCTAATGAAAAAATAGATGATAAATTGGCTGTTATTTCTAACGGTAATGGCACGCTATCCTTTTCAAAGTTTGATCAGTTCTTGTTGGATAACTGTGTAGTTGATGCTAATAAGGTATTCAAGTTCTTGGATAGTCTAGAAGATGAAGCGGAACTTATGATAGAGGCCGCTATAGAACTAAGGCACATTATTCTTGAAGTTAATCCTTTGCTTGACCCTGAATTATTGATATTCAATGATGAAAATGTAATTAAGATAGCACAGCAAACAGACAAGCCACAGACAACACGTAGACTAGTAGACAACCCAAACTGGGACAAACCAGAGTTTGATACTCCCCAACAGGATGAGATTGAGGATTTTATAAGGTCAATGCCTTCCCCTGTTATGCCCTTTAGTAGGGGAGGGGCTTCTTGTAATCCGGACCAAATGGTCCCTCACCATTGGGAAGAAACTGAGCTTCTTATTGTAGTATTAGAGTATGACCCAAATGAAATACCTGAAATCTTCAAAGACAATGCCTCTTTTGATAATGAAGAAATCTATAGCCAGTTTGTTATAACTAGGTGTGTCCACGATTATTCTAATCTATTCGTTCTATTAGACAGGATGGGCTTTACTAAAAAGTTTGGTCCCCCGGCCCTTACAAAAATGTTGTACGACATTTCTGTTCAGCATAATCCTTTTCTGTCTTGGGAAGAAATAGATTTAGATAAAGTTAAAAGAGTGGTTGATCGTAAGTTTGGAAAGAGGGGCCCGGTACATAATGCGTTTAAGAAGAGGGGCCCAGATGAAGTCCCATTACCAGACGGTGCTTATAGGGATTTCATTGAGCTCCCAGAGGAAGAAATTACCTCACTACCCGATAGAGTAAAGAACTTTGTAGTTGGACAAGATGAAGTGGTGGATGTAGTTTGTGAAGCTGTGCAATTAGCTAGCGTTGGACTAAAAGAAGTAGAGTCTCCTATAGGAGTTTTCTTGTTAACAGGTGATACCGGTACAGGAAAAACGTTTACATCCAAAATGTTTGCCCAGGAACTATGTGGTGACGAGCATGCCATTGTAAGAGTTGATTGCTCTGAGTACAGCCAAAAACACGAAGTTAGTAAACTCATAGGAAGTCCCAATGGGTATGTCGGTTTTGAGGAGGGTGGTTACTTAACTAATGCTCTTATTAAGAGACCTTTCACGGTAGTTCTTTTTGATGAGATTGAAAAGGCACACAGTAGTTTACACAACCTTTTACTGCAGATAATGGATGAAGGGAGACTCACCAGCAATAAGGGTGAGACTGTTTCCTTTGGAGAGACCCTTATATTTTTAACTTCTAACATAGGTGTTCAAGAAGTAGAGAACATAGGACGTACAATTGGTGTGGGCGATGTATCTGTTGTTACTAAAGAAAGACAGGAAGGGGCTATTGCTGAGGGCTTAAAGGCAAGGTTTAAACCCGAGTTTCTTAATAGGTTGGATAGTGTTCTTACGTTTAATTCTTTATCAAGAGAAAATGGTTTGAGGATTATTGACCTGGCCTTTGATAGAGTAAATGGCTGGTTGAAAGATAGAAATATTGAGGTAACATTTACTAAGCGAGCAGCGGAATACATCTATGATGTGGGATTTAAACCGGGTTTTGGTGCCCGTCCTTTAAAAAGAGCCATGCGCAAAGAAGTTATGCTTCCAATCTCAAGACTTATGCTTAAAGATAAGATTAAGGGTGATTGTACTATTAGAATTGGATTGAAGGGTAAAGAGCTTATATTTGATGCAAAGAAAAAAGCAGCAGTGAAAGGCCAGGTAGCATAATGAATAGCATGGATAATAGTCAAAGAGTTTCTAACATGGTTATTCCTCATGTGCTTGATAAGCGGTCTGGGGATGAAAAGATTTGGGACTTGTGGTCTCGTCTTCACGCTGACAGGATTGTATTTATTGGAGAAGAAATCAATGATTACAATGCTAATATAGTTGTAGGGCAGCTACTTCAACTGGAAGCGGATAATAGAGATAAGCCTATCTCTATGTATATTAATTCTCCAGGTGGTGTAGTATCCGCAGGGTTAGCCATCCTTGATGTCATGAACTATATTGAGCCTGATATAAGAACTGTCTGTATGGGTTCAGCTGCTTCTATGGCCGCAGTACTGCTGGCTGCTGGTACTAAAGGTATGCGTTCTTGTTTTCCTAATGCTTCAGTAATGATTCATCAGCCTAGTGGAGGTGCGCAGGGGCAAGTTACTGATATGGAAATTCAAATTGCGCGCTCTAAAATGTTAAAGAAAAGACTTAATCATATTCTTGCAGAGAGCACAGGACAAACTTATGAGCGTATTTGCGAGGACACTGAAAGGGACCATTGGTTTTCTGCTGAAGAAGCTAAAGAGTATGGAATAGTAGATGAATTGTTTTCTAAAAGACCTAAGGTATTGAAATAAAATACTTGGTTATATCGAGGGTAAAAATGAGCAGGCACGATTGGAAAAGAAGTGAAGAAGAGTTTCTTATCGAGAACTATGAGAGCATGACGACAGAAGAACTATGTTTAGCTCTACCAAATAGAAATAAGAAATCGATTAACCGTAAGATAGAAAAACTTCGTGAAGAAGGTAAAGTAGGTTTACGTAATAGAGAGACTGTAAAGAGGGCCTATTACCAGCGCACCCGTAGTACTACTTCTAAAGAAGCTGGTACAGAGGGAGGGACAAAAAAGACGGGTCGAAGGAAACGAGGGCGGTTACCTGTGGAAGGGTACGGTTACGAAGAGGTTTAAGGAGAATCAAATGCGAGATGATTTAACAGAGATTGTAGTTATTTTAGATAGGTCTGGCTCAATGTATTCTATTAGAGACGACACTATAGGTAGTTTTAATTCATTCTTAGAAGACCAGATTAAAGAGCCTGGTTTTGCTAATTTTACACTTGTACAGTTTGATGATAAGTATGAAGTAGTGTGCAGCGGAAAAAACATTAAGGATGTATTTCCGTTAACACGCACTGCCTACGTTCCACGAGGCTCCACAGCTTTACTTGACGCTATTGGAAGAACGATTAATGAAGTAGGAGCTAGACTTTCAGGAATGACGGAAGTTGACCGTCCTGGTAAGGTTATTTGTACAATCATAACTGATGGGCAGGAGAACAGCAGCGTTGAGTTTACAAGAAGTGCCATACTAAATATGATTACTCATCAACGTGAGGCATATAAATGGGAGTTTATTTTCTTAAGTGCGGATGAAAATGGTATTCAGGATGCACATTCCCTTGGTATCAGTCTTAATAATACAGCTCTTTTTGGAGCCAATTCACATGGTATTAGTTCTGCTAATTACGCAGCTTCTCAGGCTATTTCTAGCTATCGTTCCTGCGGTGTTACTGGGCAGTCCATGAGTGACTACGTCGCCGAGGGCGAGGAGTTGCTTGTAACTAATAGTTCGGATGATATTGATGCCTAAAAGCAAGGCTGCGGAAAAGTGGCTGTCAAAAAAGAGAAAGAAGACTCAGTATTGGCAGGTTAAGAGGTTTCTGGAGACCTTACGGCTGAGATTTATTGAGCAGAATAAGGAGATGCCAAGTTACTCTTTGAGTGTGCCCTTGTTTGGCTTAAGGTTCCGGTTCAATAATATGTTGGAACTAGAGGACGTCGGTTGGAAAGTGTTTTTAATCGACATCGATAAGATGGAAACAGTACCAGAATACTTTAGAGAAGATGTCTTATGGTACCTAATAGAGAAAGGGTACATGGCATATATACGTGATGTTGAGGCCGGTAATAGTGAAAGAATATTTAAGTCTTTTATTATTGACCAAGGGTGGGGTACTAAGATAATAGAGAAGCGTATAGAACTCTGTGGTAAAAACGCCGAGAATACATTTATGAGAATGCGCATGAATGAGTTCTTACATATACCCCTTGTTAAAATAGTTTCTTTCTTTCCTGGGTTCTTTGACTATTTGATGTAGGGGGGTGGGTTATATGTTGGCTTATATTCTTCTTATTGTTCTTGTAGTAATATTGTTTGTTGTTACAACTCATACTATTAATAAACTTCACGATTGTAGAGTAGATTTATATAATCTACGAATAAAGTTAGCAGAAAAACAAATGTCCTTTGAACATGCTTTGTCTGTTGCAAAAGATAAAAGTGAAAAACTTGAACAATTAAGTCTTGTTGGTTTTGAGTTAACAACTAAGTTAGCTAAGGAAGTACACAGAAATAAAAGTGTAGAGGTACGTACTGGACAGATAATGGAAAAGATGGCACCCTTTATGGAAGTGTTTAATCATGACCCCCGCAATGCGCAGTTTCTCGGGAACCCAATTGATTACGTCATCTTTAATGAAGATGAAATAGTTTTTATGGAAGTAAAGTCAGGTAAGGCCCGCGCCACTAAAAAGCAAAATAACATTAAGAAACTAGTGGAAGAAGGTAAAGTTCGTTTTGAACTTATAAGGTTTGATTATGAATAAGGTTGCTAAAAGGATTTTATAATGACAACTAAACAGCTTACGTATGCACAGTCGTCTTTGGTATTTTTTGAATTAGATAAAGTTGGGGCAGAAGAGAAAGATTTTAAAATAATAGAAATAGGCGATTGGATTGACGAAGGTAAGTACCAGTTCTGTAATATTATCTTTGAACACGAAGGAAAGTTTTGGTCTACTGATGTACGCCGGGGAGGAAGTTATTTTTCAGAGTACTATTATGATTTTGAGGAAGGTAAAACAGGATTGTTTGTTGCCGAAGTAGAAAAAGTAGAAGTTACTGTTACAAAGTGGCAGAAAGTAAAGGATTAGATATATGTGGAAGCCTACTGAGTTTGGGCCTACTGAAGCAATACCTGATGGGCGTATTACTAAGTTAGAAAAGAGAATCGAA
>Ga0114918_10003342_pt1 | contig 14177 bp, 21 predicted proteins | sample LantaG_FD_87015 | JGI IMG/M metagenome (GOLD analysis project Ga0114918, IMG submission 87015) | Deep subsurface microbial communities from Baltic Sea to uncover new lineages of life (NeLLi) - Landsort_02402 metaG | ecosystem: Environmental > Aquatic > Marine > Oceanic > Sediment | place...
TATTGAGGGATAAAATGCCAATATGGTTCTATCCAATATTAGGATTCAGTGCAAGTTTAGCCGTCATAATCATCGTCAGCTTCTATAAACATGTACTAAAACTAATAAATAGCGATTAATAAAATTGCCACAAACTCAAAAACTACCTGCATAGTTAATTTTTAACCTTGTCCCCTATTGAATTATAGTACACTAATATAATTAATAGAGTCAAATTGTTACCAGTCAAAATTAGTTAAACAAAATTTGAGTAGCCCTTCCCTATATAATTATTATATATTGTATTTACTCAACTATTATATATCGATTATATAAACCAAAAATATATATACTCCTTACTCAATATATTATTTAGAAATATAAAAGGAGGTGAAAAAGAAAATGGAGCAGACATATAAAGTAAGATATAACTTTCCAATCAACGTTTCAACAATTACAACTATTCTAGTTATTGTAGCGTCAATAGCTATTGGTTTCATATTCATGTATTACTTACGTGACATCGATATCGTAGACAGTTCAGAAGCACGTTCGCACGTTAACAACACCACAGACCTTTGGGTCAAAGTCGCTGGTGTAGTCGGATTTGTAATAGTAATTTCGATACTATTCTACATATTCAAAGCCTTACCCAAGAAATAAAACTAAAGAGTAATCTATGTAATGTAGATACTCTTCTCAATCTTTAATAAGGAGGTGAGATAAAAAAAATGTCGTTTCCAGTAAAAGGCGAAACTATCATAACAGTTATGGTAGTCGTAGCTGTAATGGTAATCGGCTTTATCACATTTGCATACATTGGAGACTTGTCTCCTGACATAACACCAAAGTATCTGCGAGAATTTAGTGCCGGTGCATCGCCACTCACTATCGACGTAGACCAATCCGACTTAATAAACATTAACATAACTCAATGGAATGTTTCCCAAGCAAAATGGGAATATGTTTATGATGCGAATTGGACATACTACGAATCCAGCGGAAACATAATCATAACACCTATGATTAACGAGACTGGTGGAAACGTCCTAGTAACCGCACAATACGGAGTGGATATGTCAGACTTATGGGTCAAAATTGCAGGTGTAATAGGATTTGTAATAGTAATAGCATTACTGTTCTATATCTTTAAAGCCCTACCAAAGAATCAAAAATAAGAGTTAGCACAACTCTTTCTCTTTTTTTCTTTAATCCAAAACAACCAAAAAATTTATATACTACTCATTATATATAATATATATTATTAGAAGTTTGAGTTGGTGGAAAATGGAAAAGAACATGGAGTGTGGAAAATACGAAAGATGTAATATATTTTGATGATGGAGAAAAAATAAGAAATAAAGCTGGTAAAGTAGACAAAATTGAAGATGGAGTTTTATATTTTTTTGAAACAAAATCTAACCAAAGCATGTTAATACCAATGACTAGAATAGTCAGAATAGTCAAGGGTAGTGACTAAATTTGGTAGAAACTGAAGTAGCAGAATTTCATACATCAATGTTTAAGTTAAAAGATGGTAACAAAACAATATTATACGAACAATTATTGAATGGTAAGTTTGGTTGGTACGATGATGAGAACAACAAATATTATGTTGTAGGTAGTATTGAGTTGAATAATAGCATTGTTTTACCAATAAATAATAAGATAACTCAAAAAGAAAAGATTCCGTTACCAACTAATGTCATTGAGTATGGGAGCACTCTAAGATTAATAGCAGATATTGATGCTCATATTTTAAGATATTGTGACGTACCAGTACAGTTTATGAAGTTAGGTTCTTGGTTTATATTGATGAGTTGGATTAAGGACCATCTAACAAGTGTCAATTATCTAAGATTCTTGGGAGATTATGGTTCTGGTAAATCCAGAGCGTGGGATGTATTTGGTAGACTATGTTATAAACCTATTATGTTAGGTGCGTCTCATAGAGTTGCACCATTATATAGACTACAAGATGTATGGCAAGGCACAATGTGTCTAGATGAGTGTGTTCTTGGGGAATCTGATGAGAGTAGTGATATTATCCAGGTATTGAATGCTGGCATAGAGAAAGGTCGTTATGTCCCAAGATGTGATACAGATAATAAGAATGAAGTTGACTTATTCGACCCGTTCGGTCCAAAAGTAATATCTAGTAGAATGAGTTTTGGAGACCAAGCGACTGAAAGTAGATGTATTACTAATAAGATGAAGAAAACCAAAAGAAAAGATATACCAATAACTCTACCAAGCCAATTCTTTAAGGAGGAACAAGTATTGAGAGATAAGTTATTATTATTTCGATTTAGGAATTGGAAACAAGTGAATGCTGATAATGTATTAAAGATGGACCTTCCAGAGACTAGTAATAGATTACAGCAAATGATGTCTCCATTCGCGGTTACTTTCCACCAATTTCCCAAGATAGTTGAGGATTTGAATAAGTTTATGAGTAATTATTATGAAAAACAAGTTGAGCAAGCCTCTGAGACAATAGATGGTGGAATTGTTAAAGCTATATTAGAACTGAGATTAAATCATGAACATCAAATAACTTCCAATGACATACTCAATAAAATGGAAGAATTAGGATATGAAAAAGGTTACCTAAGGGATAATACAATTGGAAAGAAAAGAAAGAACTTAGGTATTGATGCTAAACAAGTTACCAGAAGTGATACTAAAGGTAAACCAATATCAAAGATGTCGTTAGTATGGGATGTCGACAGAATGGAGACGTTAATGAAACAGTATATTCCAATAGACGATAGAAAGAGATATAAATATTTATTTCAGAAAAATAACTCTAACACGTTGGAATGGTAATTTATTTAGGCTATTTAGGCTACAAAGATTTATATTGAAAAGGCGATTACAATGCCTATTTACTGGGAGAATTTAGGCTATTTAGGCTATTTAGGCTATTTAGGCTCCCGTCGATTAATTTGTATTTTCACATAACTTACCAAACAAGTTTAACTCTAGTGTGAAATACATAGTTCCATATAAATTTAAAAAAACCTATAACTGTGAACTATATAAAAAATCTTTATACAGTAAAGTTTCCTTAAAACTGTAAACTATATAAAAAATCTTTATTTAGTAATGTTTCCTTATTGATATTTCAAATTTTATAAAACCCTCTAAGTCACTCATCAAATAATTCTATTGATAATGAATATAATATAAAATGCCTCTTTAATAAAGAAACAGATTACAAGTTAGTAAGTTAAAAATTAAAATAATTGATATAACAACCTCCACCATTGTTATCGTATAGGTTATATATTTATATTAAACCACTTCGTAACCAATGTTCACTAGTCCCCACACAATCATAATCTACAAATAAAGCGTATAAAATATATTTACCTCCTCCTCAAAAAAATAATAGATATAATACCTATCAACCAAAAATTATAAATACTCCAACTCATATTATATATAAATATAATACCCCCCCTCTTAAGTATCATAGGAGAGTAAAAAAAGTATGGAAGATAACAAAAATAACATAAGAATTAGTCTAATGATACCAAAAGATATGGATAATTACTTACATAGTCACCCAGAAATAAACCGTTCAGAACTTTTCCGAAATACAATAAACACAATACGCAATCCAATAACTCAAAAACTATCAGATGCCCTAATAGTCAATTTCATAGTAACCATTCTCGTCATGTTCGGTTTTCTCGTAATATTATTATCTCCATTTATATCTGTCTTTTTTCTTATCATACTATACCTAATTACATCCACATCACTCATAGGTGGAACTTTGTTATTTATAACAATAAGGAGGTCAAAATCAAATGGAACAAATGGAAAATAAAAGATTATACATTCCAGTAAGCAACTCAGACCCAGACTCAACTAACGTCGGTATAAGCATAGCAGAATTCATGCTCACCCCCTCAATACCCGAGTCAGAACAAGAAAAATTTAAAGACTTCTCAATAATGTACTGTAACATTATGGCCCTCGGTTACATCGAGCGTCACGAACGATTCGCCATGATATGTACCTTCGAAGAAATCTGTATCCTGCTTGAGTGGGGTGCTTATGATAGAGCCCACCAGTTAATGGCTCAAGAACTAATGTTAATGCAATCATCTCGTTCAGTTAATGCCGTGAACCTCCGCTATGGTCTCCGAGGAGTTGACCGAAAAGAAATAGTCGAATCAGGCGGTGTCGGTACCGTGTCACAAAAGAAATCACTAACCAATAGAATAACGGGTGCTATAAAACCAACTCACCAGGAGTTTGAGATCTAATGTTGTTCTCTCGTTCATATATGCTCCTATTAATAGGAGTGATTCTTATGGCATTTAGTTCGTTTCTAGGTATGGTCCTACCTTTCTTAATAGTAATGATGTTTACAATAATTGGAATAATAATGGTAGTCATGGCACTTGTCTTCATTCACATGCGCGCCGTAGAATCAACCTTGTCATACCTCTTAGAAGACCCAAAACGTGGTCAAGTCCACTGGTTGTACGTCTACGGCGACCGAGACATCAGAGTAACTCCAGCGATGCGTCAACTAGAAAAGCACTCCTACAGTAAGCAACTCGATCAACAGATACACGATTTCCAAACATACAATTTCGCAGGCCACAAAATCCGTATAGTCCCAGAGGGAGTTGGTCACTCAGTGAGTTTAGGAAAATGTTTATATGCTACTCACGCTAAACGCGTCTGGGGTGTAAAGTCCCTCCGAGAACTCCGAGAATTCATTACTAAGAACAAAACCAAACCACCAGTAGAAAAAATCGAATCAATAAAAAATTACAAAAACCTCAAGGAGGCAAACAATGAGTGAAGAAATTAGAAGTAAACTATTAGAAGAAATAGATGAAACAATAAAAGAACCAAAAGAAGACAAATCCATAATCGAGCCCCCTCTCACTCAAGTACACAACATACGAAAAGAACGTTCCATACCTGGAGACGGCGAAATCATTATCGGTGGTATCCCTGTGGACGTATTCTCCATCGAAGATATGGTCATCAAAGTCTCTCCAGCCGATATGAAAACAGTCCTCAGATACGACAACGCCCGAGTAATCGAGGTCATGCGTAACACTAAACGCCCCAAACTCTCAACTCTTGGTGAAACCAACTGGTCCATATTCATCATCCTTGCAATCGTAGCTGGTCTAGCCTTAGTATTCTTACTATTTGGAGAAGACATCTTGGGATTTATCCAAAGCATCTTTAGTGGGATTTGAGTGTGTGATTATGGGTATAAAAGAACTAGAAGATGAACTAGATATCCTCAAAAAAGAACAAGCCGAGGAAGATAAAAAAGCAAAACTAAAAAAGGAAATACGAGAACTTAAACTCAAAAAGAAAAAAGCTAAAGACGCCCAAAGAATCTCTAACAAAGTATTCAATTTCCTAAAAGAATGGGCTGACAACATGGAGTAATAATATGAATATAAAAGATAACGATATCACCTCAATAGAGAATTTACTTCGTGAGTCTTTGAATACTCTTCGTAGTTCTATGACCTCCAGAGACGCTAACTCATTCGACGAAACCTCCGATACTATAGAAATGCTCATCTCATACGATACCAAAGCCTACAATAACTTAATATCTTACAAAAACCAACTAAAGCAAACTCTAAAACTCAAAATGAAAGAAATAAAAACTCGTTCAGCAAATTGCCAAACCACTATCTCAAAAAGAAACTATATCAAGGTAAACCAATACGAGCATGAATGGCGATACCGAAAGAACTACTTGTTTAAAATAATCGACATCTTCATATCACGAAGTATACTCGAGTCCGAGAAACCATCAACCGTAATAATTGAGAAGGTGAAAGAATGACAACAAAATCAGAATTAATAGCACATCAAATATTAGGCCGAATCCACACCCACGACCAAGACCAAGGCGGTGTCCTAACAGAAACTACAGGTGCTCAAGGTTCTGCCAAAACATCTGTCAACTTAGCATTCATAGATTATACCATTAAAAACTACCCTCAAGAAAAGATATTTATGTCCGAATGCTACGATGCACCTCTCCAAGTCTTTAAACTCAAAAACTACAAAAAGATTAAATTCTTTGTTAAGAAAGACTCAAACGTCATCTTTAGAAACCGTGATAATCATCTAGAAGAAGTAGACTTCAATCCAGTCAAGTTCATCACCTACAAATACCTATACGAACAAGCTAAACCTGGACACGTAAATGTTGTATTTTTCGGTGATAGATTTGAGTGGATGGAGTTTATAAAGTTCCTTCGTTCAGTCGGAGAATGGGTACACGTCTACATAGAGGAAATCTCCGAAATAGCCCCCATGTTCCCTGACGGAGAAAATTGGCACAAAGTAAAAGATTTTGCTAAGTCACTCAAAGATGTCCGTAAATGTATGATGAATGTTCACTACAATACTCAACAAGTCTCAGATATCCACTACGAATGTAGAAACAAAGTTATGATTAAAATCTTCTTACCAGGTGCATACAAAGATTCACACTGTCGTGTGACTCAGTCTGCAATCGACAACTTAGAAAAAAATATTACACTCGGTAACCAAGCATACCTAGTTCAAGGTGGTGAGTTTGGTAAGACCCGTTTCACTGACATCTATAAACCAAGGGAGGGATACCACTACGACGCCCACGTATCAGAATAAAGAACGCAAGCAAGAACGTCTTACATACCAAGACACAATCAACTCTCAAGAACAGCTCCTAGCTCTTCTCGGTTGGAAAATCAGAAAGAATGTTGGTCTATCCGACGAAGAAGCGTCAGAATTCCCAAAGCTCCTCGGTGATGCTCTACTCTCCCAAGGAAACAAACACCGATTATACTACGAGTATGGCGACCTCAGAATCCCATTAGGTAATGTTCATTCCTTCTGCCTCAAAATGAAATGTGTACAAGGCCCTCACCAAAACCTTAAGTACCAATCCCTCGTCATCAAGGTAGACATATCCGAGTTATGGCAACTACTATACGATAGTTTCCTCAACATATTCCCCTCAGCAATAGAAGAAGCAATACATATATCAAAAGAAATCCCTCACCGAGAAAGAGATGATGGCTATGAATTTTCTGTTGAGAGTGCTATATAATGTATGATGTCTTTTCTTTAATCGACCAAGCAATAAGTGAAGCAATATGTAATAGTTTTTGGTTTCCAAGAACTAGTAAATTCGAGGATAGAGTTCGACATGGTGTAAAACTCTACACTAAACCACTCAAAAACACCCATACACAAGCTCACAAAATCCCTCACCTCAATAGAAGATTACAAACTAAAAGAGTAATGACCCATACTCGTAAATAAAGGAGAAATAAATATGAAAAACTGTCCAAGATGTAGAGCGTTTATACAAAATGACCAAACCTACTGTAAAGATTGTGCCGAGTATTACGCTTGGCGAGAAAGTAGACGATTTAGATAACTATGATTAACAATACCTACCAAGGAACAATATTGGTAATATATTTATATTAATCACCCCGACACTTATTGTACGTAAGTATATATTCAACCACAATTTTAAGGTTGTGTGTATATTTAGTGCGTTTTATTTTTGAGGAGGTGAAGATTTTAGTTATGAGAAAGATTTTTATGTATCCTTATTGTAATTACCTTTGCGATATATATAACTATATATATTCAACCCAAACCTTTATATACTCATAATATATATTATATATTAGAAGGCGTAAAAAACCATGAAAAAAGAAAGCGAGATAAAGACGGTTCAGATACCAATGTCCGACAAAACTTATCAAAAGCTCAAAAATCTGAGAGGTCGTCGAACATGGTTAGAATTTCTGAACGAAGAAGTATTTAAAGGAAGTGAAAAAAAATGAATGAAACAATAGTAAAGGAAGCAGGTGTTAAGAAACTAACCTCGGGATTGTACCAACATTTAAACGAGGAAATAGGAATTAGAAAGTTAATAGAACAAAGACAGAAATTCCTTGATTGGTATGAATATACATACCCAGCACACACAGGAAAAATCGTAATGAGAAGAGAGATATTGTTCTTCATGAAGACTCAACTAGACCCCTACTCAATATTTAAACGCGATGATATGATTGAAGTGCTCTACTTAATGGAGAACCTAGATATATCAGCTTGGACCAAAAAAGCACAAATTGATGCTCTAGTTACAATATTAGAAGACTGGCTTGATATTAAACTACACAATCCCCTTCTCCTCAAAAACGACCTACTCAAGTGCTCTACACTCTTAGATAATCTAGACATGACACTTAAAGAATATATCACAGATATAATCAAAGACGAAGAAACTCAATTCCTCAAAGTGGATGAGAGACCAATCGTAAACCCTTTCTTAAAAAATATGAATGTGGCACTTAAAGAATCAAGAAGACTTATGAAGACTAAGATAAAAGGATGTTAGAGTATGAGTCACAAGAAAATAATTAATAAAGAACGCTGGGTGGAGTCTCAAAACTCCGCCTATGAATTTCTCTACTCGACCCCTCAATCCGTTCGGGAATGGTTCACCAAGATGACATTGTATACAGTCTTAGTATTTGTCCTCGGTCTCGTAGTCCGACAACTAAACACCTTCGTAGGTGAGATGATTCTAATCCTCCCAATCTGCACTACAGTATTCGTATGTCATGAAGGTCTCCACATACTCAGAGCAAAGTCTCTCGGCTATGATATCAAATGGTACCCAATAAACTTACTAAAGATTCCCTTTACTCAAAGAACAATGCTGATGCAAGGCTTTGATGTAATCTTCCCAAACAAAGAAGCTATGGTCAAACACAGATGGACTATAGGATTAGCTCCCTACTCACTAGTATTTCCTCTATCTATTATATTAATAATAAGTCCCTTACTCTTCCTAAGAATCTCTGGCGTCATCCTAGTAGCAACTCACCTGTTCGCTTTACCTTACGAGGCTAGAGTTGCATGAGTAAGAATTATAGTAGGCGTTCGTTCATCTCATTCTTAGTTTGTATACCTCTAATGTTAATGTCTATTATATATTTCTTCACCCACTCAACTTCGGAATGGATTCTAGATATAGTCTTCTTCCAATGGACAACTGTAACTTTCATAATAGGTCTCTGCTATCATATCATCAACGAGTCACTCTTCCGACCAACAACTACTCGTAGAGAAGAACTCATCTTCCTAACTGTTCGTCTCCTAGTAATATTACCTCCACTAGGTTTAGTATTCGATACCATAGACCTCTTAAACTTATGGTCAACTCTACTCACCTGGGAGGGTTTACTCTGCGTAAGTTCTACTATGTGTATAGCTACCCTAACTTTTTTCCTAGATAAATATGAATTAGAAATATTATTCTACAATAGTATAAATAAGTAATTAAATATATAGGGGGGAGGGGAGTACCCTCTATATCTGATATTATAAAAATATTTAAATACTACGTACTATATATATAATATGAGTGTGGTAGTTGTATGTTAAAAGATATAGGTAATTTCTTAATTAAGCTGTTTCTCTTCGGAATTGGTTATTATGCAATCAATATAGCAATCGATGTGATTAATTCTTTTATAACAATCTCTCACTCACTCAAAATCGTAGTAATGTTCATTTGGACCGTTCTACCAGGTTTGTACTTAATTAAGTGTGCTATCGAACTCTATAAAGATGCACAGGAGGCTAAACAATGAGTATCCTCGACGACGTAGGTTCGTTAGGTAAAATAGGTATGTTTGTACTCTTGTTCATAATTTGTATAGCAGCTTTCACAGGATTAATAGAGGAGCTAGGTTTAGTAGAAGAAGGTCTTGGCATACCCAGTCACGAATCAGAATATAACAACCTCAATTTCATACTGGGATTTTCAATTCTCCTCTCAATAGGTGGTATGGTCTTCCTCATGTTTCGTTCTAGAGCCCGTGATAGAGAACAAGACACTCTTAGAGAGTATGACAATTATCTACGTCATCGATTCGACCGAGGTGATAAATTTTGAATAAAAAGCTACCTATCATCCTCATCCTGTCCTTCTCCCTCTTATTTACAATACCACCAACTCAATCAGCAGAAGGTGACTACCTTGGCACTCACTGGGATTCAAATACTACCAGTCCTCGAGGTATTTGTACCGATGATACTAACATCTGGATTCTTAGTAAGGACGATGATACAGTTCGTAAGTTCTCCATGACAGGTACCTATATAGGTTCTTGGAATTTACACGCTGATAATGACAATCCAGATGGAGGTATTACAACGGATGGTACCAACATCTGGGTTACTGATTACGCAGACCCTGACGAAGTTTTCGAATATAATATGGCTGGTACCTTTGTTTCTTCATTCTCTGCTGCAGGATTAACATTACCTTCCGGTATTTGTACGAACGGCTCAAATATATGGATTACAGATGGTATAAATGCTAATGTACTCAAGTATCAAATGGATGGAACATATGTTGCTACTTATGACCTTGCTGCGAAAATCACACAAGGTAGAGGTATTTGTACGGACGATACATATTTTTGGTTAATTGACCAAGTCAATGATACAATTGTTAAATATGATATGAGCTTTAATTATCAAAGTAGTTGGGACCTTGATGCTTTAAATGGTGATAGTTATGGTATTGAGGTGAGTGATTGTAATTTTTACGCTACTGATAAGACTGATAATGAAGTTTATGTATACAACAACGACGTTACAGCGCCAACTCCTAACCCCACAACCTGGTCTGTGGAACCAACTGCTCCCTCAACAGATACCATCACAATGACCGCGTCAACTGCATCCGACGATTGTTGTGCAGTTCAATACTACTTCGACGAAACATCAGGTAATCCCGGTGCCACTGATTCAGGCTGGCAAGCAAGTCCCACCTACTCTGATACAGGACTAACTTTCAATACTGAATACACGTATAAAGTATGGACTAAAGATTGTCGTGATAATCATGCAGCGAACTCATCCTCAAAATCAGCAACTACAAAAAAACATATCTACACCTACTCAACATACTCAATACAACACGATTCAGTAACTCTAGACGCATATTGTTATGATACAACAGGTGAGCTAGGTTTCTATTTCGGTAATGAGTCCGTGTCACAATCCTCTTTCGACCAAAACGTAACGGTATACTATAATAGGGAAGATTATACAGGGCCATTTATTAAGGTAGTTGCCACAAACCAATCAACTTACTATCACGCAAGGGCGTGGTACTCAGGAGACGATGGTTCATTCCATATGGGAGACGAAGTACAGTTCATCACACCACCTCAATATCCCCCCTCAAACCTTACAGTTTATCAAATAGGATATGATTGGATGAACCTCACTTGGGACAACGAATTCTTCGAATACACATCAGCAAATCAATCCACTGTAATTAAATATCAACTATCCGCTTACCCAACATGGTCTAACGGTTATGAACTATACAACGGTACTGGTACTTACGTAAACACAACTGGTATTGTCTCAATAGGTTTCAGTACAACTCTTTATTTCTCAGGATGGACTTACACTAACGATACAGCTTCGCCACTCCTATGGACATATTCAGCATCACCAGCTCATGCATTAGGATTAACGCTTTCAGGTCTCTTTAACATGACTATTAGATGGGAAAACTCAACATACGGAAAAATCTCACTCGATGACCCTAGTAGAGATAAACACAAGCACAAATTCTTTATATACTATCCAGATGGTTATGAAGAAAACTACTATGAAGAAGGTCTAGGATGGTACATTACTGATACTCCTAACTTTGATGACCCTGATGAGACCGACGGTAATTGGACTATAAAAATAACTCGAAGTCCAAGAGAGATGACATTTGAGTGGGAGGGTTATGATAGTAGTTGGTTCTTCTGGGATAGTGGCGACCATTGTTCTCGTACGTTAGTCATGGACCAATTCCCCGACAAAAATATTACATTCTATCTCAGAACAGACCTCAATTTCGTGCCACTTTTACTAGGTGGTGTCGTAGATTGGATGAATCAATCTTTTCTCGGTCAATATGAATACGAATTCATAGACAACCACGGTGACTTCTCCTACAATGACAATCCATATGCATACATCTATACCTACGATAAAGATGGTGAAATGATAATTATTCACTCAGAATACCTTGACCGTAACATGGAAATTAATCCTATGCTAGTCTTCGGTAAAACGTACTACCTAGGCATTAAGTCCGATAAGTCAGAAATAACGTACCTTGGTAAAGCATCGACTGGCACTGATGGTCATGTAGTAATAGTAATCCCAAGAGATATAATCTACGATTACTCAATATTTGATTACATAGATGTAACTGTTGGAACATCCTCCACCCAGGCATATATAGATTTCACAGATTCAACCTTTACAACCGTCGAAGCAACAATAGAAATAGTTCACTACCTCAACGGAACACAAGTCTACACCGAGTCAACAAACCTCGACGCCTACAATTTCACATTTACAACCCTTAATGGTTTCTCTACTGATTACAACTATGCTTGGCGTCTCAACGTTACATTCCAAACACTCGGTACCTTTACAACAGGATATATTCCTCTATACTCTACTCAAGACTATACTATAACATCCGCAGAAGATGTAAACACACTTCTCACACTCATGTTTGGACCAACACCTGTAGTAACATCAGACGGTGTAGGTGTGTCTTACGCATACCTTTGTGTATTAGTATTTGCTGTCATTGGTCTACTCACATTTAAACCTGAAGCAGCTCACATAGGACTATTTGTAGAAGGATTAATCTTCATGTTATCAGCAGGCGTCATGTCAGGACTCAATAGTATATTCTCAGATTACTCATGGCAACAGGGTGTAGCTCTCGGTGCAGTTGGGTTCTTCTTACTAATCCTCGGTATCTGGGCGTCACTCGGTGGTAAGAAAAAGGAGGAAAAAGAATGAAACTTATAGAAATAATATTCTTTTTAATAATACTCAACTTTGTAATGACAGGTCTATCTGCTCTCTCAATAATCTCTGGTCCAACTTACATAGAAGAAGGCTCGGATTACGACGTATCTAACTACGATGACGTAGGAGCAACAGAACTCATCTGGAGACACGTCTCTCGTAACTTCCTTGCCTCACTCGGAGCAGGCATCGTCGCAGATATACTAGCTTACAAACTCATGGGCATTCCAGGTAACCTAATAGTCTCAATAGGTATCTTTACAGGTCTCGTTTCCCATGGTCTTATCGGTACAGCTAATCTTCTATGGAACATACATCGCTCCTTAACCTCAACATATCAAGTTGGTATGGGTATCGGATTATATTTCTTTTTCGGTATCATAGGTATTCTTCTAGCTCTCTCAATAATGCACATACTCACTGAAGGAGGCATCAAAGCATGAGTTGGCTCGACAACATCTCAAATCCAAACCTAGACAACTTCTCACTCTTCAACATGTCCAAACTCGTGTCAGAAGGTTTCCTCAGAGTAGGCTTCAATCCATACATCACCTTATTCGGAGATTTCTTTTGGGGCTTATTCTTTGGCATCATAGGAGTAGCAATCTATTCCTGGAAAAGTAACGTGTACGCGCTAATTGGCTACTTAGTAGCTATCCTAGTATTAGCCCGAGTAGTGATGCCAGTAGGTGTAGTAGACCTCATAGCAATCATTCTTGGTCTTGCAATATCTGGTTTAGTCTACAAAGTATTTGTTGAAAAGAAAAAGGAGAAAAAATAATGTTATTGCACATATACTTAATCATAATAATAGCAGCAATCATAATCATGCTCTTAGGCTTTTCTTGGGAGTCCTATCCCTTTTTCGCCTTTGATTCATTTCTGTTCTTCGCCTTGGCAGGCTTAAGCATGATGATTCAAATACCATATTCTGACGGTTCAATACTCGTCTTCGGAGACGATTCTTCCCGAGTATTCTTCATCCTCATAGGTTCACTCAATGCACTCTTAACAGTCCTCTACAAGTTTAGGCGTATGCCAGAAGAGGAAGGTCCAGGAGAATTTAAGTGAGTGTGTATGAAAAAGATATAAAAGGAGACAAAAAAAATGAAAGAAAAGAAACATAACTCAAAAATAAAAGCATCCGCTATTGGTGTATTTGCATTTGGTATTGCCCTATCTTTAGTAATGGCAATGATGCCAGGTGATAATCGCCAATGGACAGTTCTTGGGGCACAAATAGTAGATGACCCAGCAGTAGGAACAAA
>Ga0114918_10003344_pt1 | contig 14176 bp, 6 predicted proteins | sample LantaG_FD_87015 | JGI IMG/M metagenome (GOLD analysis project Ga0114918, IMG submission 87015) | Deep subsurface microbial communities from Baltic Sea to uncover new lineages of life (NeLLi) - Landsort_02402 metaG | ecosystem: Environmental > Aquatic > Marine > Oceanic > Sediment | place: Baltic...
CGTCTCCGCCTCCGTCTCCGCTCCCGGCGGCTGCGCCGCCCCGGCCGCCCCGCCCCTCTCCCCATCCTCCTTGGCCTCCCTCACTGACTTTGTGGCCGCCTCCTCCCGCCTGCTCGTCCTCACGGGCGCGGGCGCGTCCACCGAGTCGGGAGTCCCAGACTACCGCTCGCCCGGCGGAGCCTATTCGTCCGGCTTCAAGCCGATGACGGTGCAGACGTTCCTGTCCGGCCCCGCAGCCCGGGCCCGGTACTGGGCCCGCTCCTTTGCGGGGTACGAACCGTTTGCGGCCACCCGCCCGAACGCGGGCCACGCCGCCCTGGCGGGCCTGCAGGCGCGGGGGTGGGTGGACAGCCTTATCACGCAAAACGTGGACAGGCTGCACCAGAGCGCGGGCTCGCGGGGCGTCATCGAGCTGCACGGCACGACGCACGTGGTGCGGTGCCTGGGGTGCGGGCAGAAGCAGGGGCGGGCCGGGTTTCAGGAGACCCTGGCGGCCCTCAACCCGGCGGCCGCGGAGGCTGCGGCGAGGATGCACGCGGCGGCCAAGGCCGCCAAGGCGCGCCGCCGCCAGGCCGCGACGGCGGCGTGCGGGGCGTCGCTGGAGGCACCTCCCGAGACGCCGGAGGAGGTGGACGCACGCAAAGCGCTGATCCAGGACCACATCCGGGAGGACGGCCCGCTGGCGATCCCCGTCACCCGGCCGGACGGCGACACGGAGATCGTGGACGCGGGCGTCGGCTTCGCCGTCCCGCCCTGCGGGGCCTGCGGGACGGGCACCCTCATGCCGGACGTCGTCTTTTTCGGGGATTCCCTGGACAGAGGCGTCGCCGCGGCGGCGGCGGCGTCCGCGGAGACCTGCGACGCCATGCTGGTCGTCGGGTCCTCCCTCACAGTCTACTCTGCCTTCCGCCTGGCCCGGGCGGCGAAAGAGGCGGGCGCCCGCTTAGGCATCATCAATGTCGGCCCTACCCGGGCCGACCCGCTGGCGGACCTCAAGATCGAAGTCCGGGCGGGGGAGGCGCTGCCGGCCCTGGCGGCCAGCGACCCCCTGACGCGGCCGCGGTAGAATGGGTGAGAGACAGGGCGGGTTAGATGTGATCCGACATTTTTTTTTTTGCTTCAACTTCTCTCCTTCACCCTACCACCGTCGCCGCCTCGCCCTGCTGCTGCTGCTGGTACAGGTGCTGTTGTCCTCCTCCACCATTGTGCGCGTGCACGGCCGCCAGGCGCAGCCGCCCCAGGCGCACCGCCTCCAACCCCGCCGGCCCCGCCACCGTCGCCACGCCCGCCTCGTCCACGCTCTTGAACGTCGCCCACCCGCGCCCGCTGGCCACGGCCGCGGCCGCCGCCCGGCCCGCCGCCCGGGCGAGGGACCGGTCCAGGACCTCGGAAGAGGCGGCCAGCGCGTCCACAAGGGACGCCTCCGCCGTCAGCGGCAGGGCCAGGCCGAGGACGGACAGAGCCCACAGCGTGCGCGCCGCGGGGCGCGGCCCCCGCCGGCTTGCGCCCAGGCCCATGTCGCCGCCCGCGGCCGCGGCCGCCACCTTGGCCGCCGCCTTGGCCACGCCCGGGTGGTGCAGGACGTGGAGGGCGGGGTGTTCGGCGGCGTCGCCGCCGTCGCCGTCGCCGTCGCCGTCGCCGCCGCCGCCGCCGTCGCCGTCACTGCCGCCGTCGCGGGCGTCAACCTCGGCCTTGCCCGCACAGGCCATCAGTGCCATCCCGTGCACAGCCAGGCTCGCATCGCGCTGGCCGACCCGCAGGGACGCCAGCGCCCGGGTCGCTCCCGACGCCAGGTCCGCGCTGAGCGGCACGCGCAGGCAGCCCAGCGCGTGCAGGGCGGCCGCGACGTGGCGGGTGGAGGGCGGGCGGGCCGAGGGCGGGGGCGGGGCCGGGGCGCCGCCGCCGCCGCCCCCGGCCGCGCGCGCCATGCGCGCCGCGCGAGCAGACTCGGAGGAGGCGGCCAGGCGGGCGGCCAGGCCGTCCCGCAGGGCCGCGCCCGCGGCGGCCAGGGCGGCCTCCTCCCGCGGGCGGGCGGGCGGCTGGAGGGCGACGAGCGATTTCAGGGCGCCCGCCGCGGCCGCCACGGCGGCGGCGGGCGGGGCCGCCAGGGCGCGCTGGCCGCGGGAGGCCGCGGACGCCAGCGCGGTGGCCGCCCGGGTGGGGAGGGGGGCCCCGGACATGGCGGCCGCGCGCAAGGCGGCCGCCGCCGCGTCCGGCCCCACCCGGCCCGCCCGCGCGCCGACCAGGGTGCGCGCGCAGACCGCGCCCACGTCGGGCGGGAGGGGGCCCTTCAACAGCGTCACCGTCGACAGGGCCAGGCGGGCGGCAACGGCGGCCCCACCGTCGGGCACCGACGCGGCGGCGGCCCGGGCGACGGCCGCCACGCCCGCGCGCCCGTCAAGGGGCCACCCCACCGCCGCGGCCGAGTTGAGGGCGGGCCCCGCGATGAGCGGGGGCAGGGCCCCCGCGGCCGCGGCCCGGGAGACCGCGGACGCCAGGCGCAGGCGGGCGGCTGGATCGGCGGGGGGGGCGCCGGTAGCCCGGATGAGGCCCCGCAGCGCCGCGCCCGCGGCCGCGCCGGCCGCGCCCGTGGTGGAGGTGGTGGCGGCGCCGGCGCCGGCGCCGGGCGCGGCTACCGACGCCCCTGCAGCCGTCGCCCGGGGCGTCACCCGCCCCGCCAGGGCCACGGCCCAGGCCTGGAGGCTGCCCGCCGAGTCGGCCGACCGGAGCTTGTTAGGGCGGCCGGCGAGGGAGCCGACGCGGGCCCAGAGGGCGGCGTCTGATCAGGGAGGGGAGGAGAAGAGAAGAGTCGGTGAGGAGGAGAGGGAAGGTCGGGCCCGCCTCCCCAGCCAGCGCGCGTGTCGCCCCGCCACGCGGTCGCGCACGAATGCACCCCCGCGTCTCTCCCTCCCTCTCCCTCCATCCCTCACCATCCTCCAGCTGCCAGCCGGCCGCATGCTTGCGCACCGCCCGAGCCAGACCCCGGATGGTCAGCGTCCGCTGCAGGTCGGCCACCAGGGCGGCGTGCCGGGAGGTGGGAGGGGGAGGGTCGGAGGGTGCGAGCGGCGAGCGGTCGGCCCCGCCGTCCGGCCGGCCGCTCGTGGAGGCGACGCCCGCCCACCGCAGGCCGTACGGTGAGGCGGTGGCACGGTGCAGCTGCGCCACGGCCGCTCGCAACATGTGGGAAGGGGCGCGACAGGGGAGAGCCGGGCGAGCAAAAAGCAAAGAAAGAGAATGCGAGCAGGGATGGGGATGGCGGGGGACGGGTGTTCCTTTTCTCTCTTCATCAACCTGCTCTCTCCCTCTCTCTCTTCTACATCAGCTGTCCCACATGTGCGAGCCGCGCAACGTCATCAGCTGGGCGGCGCCGACCGGAGGTGGATCCTCCCCGCCGCTGGCGGCCGGGCTACATCTCGTCCGCGCCGCCCACCCCGTCCTCCCCGCCGCTCGCGGCCAGGCTGTCGTACAGCAGCTCCCTCATCAAGGACAAGTTAGCCTTGGCCGTGCCCTCCACCGCCAGCCGCTGCGTGGAGTCCCACTCGAAGTCAGAAGCGCAGTAGGCTTCACGCACCTCGGCCACACGGCGGGCGGAGGCGGGGTGGACGCGGGCGAGCCCCGCGAGCCAGGCGTCGCCAGCCACGCCGCCTTTCGTCGGCGGGCGGGTGGGCGTCTCGCCAGCGGGTGCGCGGCCCGCTGCCGGTGGCGGCGGGGCCGGCCAGCACGCGAGGGCGGCCGACAGGGCGTCGTAGCTCTCCCTGTCGTAGGCCGCCAGCCCGCCGCGGCCGCTCCCTTCGAGCTGGGCGAGCACGATTTTTGCGGCCGCAAAGGTAAAGAGAGTGCGCAACGCGTCCGCGGCGACCCGCTCCGGGGACCGGCCGCCGAAGGAGTCGGACGGGACGTGCTGCTGGGCGGAGCGGGGTGGGGGCGGGTGCGCGGCGTGGCGGGATGGGGCAGCCGTCGGTGGTCGCCTCGTCGGAGGCACGCCCCGTGCGCCCGGGTCAGAGGTTGGGGGGTGGGGGTGGGCGCGGCTTTCCCTGCACGCGCCGCCCGTTGGGATGGCGGCCCGCCCCGCGCACAGTCTGGAACGCATGCCCAGGGGCGAGAGCGGCCACGCACAGGCAGTGCGTCGGCGTGCGGTGGCGCGCGTGTCGTGTGTGTGGCCCCTCTTTTTGTCTCGCCAAACCGGCGAGAGTGACTCACGGACGGGGAGAGTGGCCCGACCGAAGAACGCGCATCTCTCACTCACTCAAGAAAAGAAAAAGCGCTGGAGAGGGCGCCCGCGGTCACACGCACGCTCACGCACACGCCCTCCCTCCCCTTCCCAAACCACTCCCATGGACGCCCCACCCCGCGGCGGCGGCGGACAGGACGAGTTTGAGGTGCGCGTGGGGAATGGAGAGAGAGAGGCAAAGGCAAAGAGAGGCGCGCGGGTCAACGCTTGCGCCACTGGGGGTCTCTCTCTCTCGCGCGCGCCCTGCTCTTGCCACGCCTCCCTGCCGCCCTGACCGCGCCCACCATGCCCTTCCTCATATCTTGCCCTTGAGCCTGGTGGGCGCTTCAGGCTGCGCCGAGGCACATACACCCCTGCGATTCGTGTCGCGCACGAAAAAGAAGAGGCCACCCCATTCAACCCCCCCTCCCTCTCCCTCCATCCGCACACAGGACCTCAACCCGGCCCGCTCGCCGCCGCCCCTGCCCCGCCCCATGCAGCCGCCACCGCCGCCGCCGCCGACAAGCGGCACCAACAGTGGCAGCCCTCCTCCGGCCCGACCGGACGCGATCCCCCAGGAAGCCGCCCGGGCCGGTACGGCCTCACCCCCGCCCTCCATCGCCACGGTCGCCCCGACCCCGGCCGAGGCCGCCCTGTTTGCGGACGCGGACGCGGATCGCGACGGCCGGGTCGCGGGCGCGGAGGCCAAGACCTTCTTCGAGCGGACGGGCCTGGCGCCGGCCACTCTGGCGTCCGTCTGGGATGCGGCCGTCGCGGCGGGCGGCCCCGCCGACCCGCCCGGCCCTGGGCTCGGTCCGGCCGCCTTTGCGGCCGCCCTGCGCCTGGCCGCCATCGCCCAGGCGGGCGGGCTGGTGGAGGCGGGCGCCGCGGCGACCCGCACGGCCGGGCCGCCTCCGGCGCTGGCGCCACCGCCCACGGCCGCCCCCTCCCCGCGGGCCGCCGTCCTCACTCGCGCGCCGACAGTGGCTGACCCCGCCTCCTCCCTCTCTCGCCTTCGGTCGTCGTCCTCCTCCGCCGCCGCGGCCGCGCTGGGCGACCTGGAGGGTGGGGGTGCGGGGACCCTGGTGGACGACGCTTGGGCGGCGGCGCCGGTGGCGGCTGCCGCGCCCGCCGCCGCCGCTGTCGCCCCTCCCCTCCCGCCGCCAGCGCCCCTCCCCCCCCCTCCCCCCCTCTCCCGCTCTACGCTCCGCCACGCCTCCACTATCGCCTCCGGCCGCATGGACGGCGCCCTGTCCCGCGACCTCGTGGTCCTGGACGTGCGCTGCACGCCCCTGCGCCCCAAGGAAGCCGCCCGGCTGGCCTGCCTGGCGGCGGGAGGGGGCAGCCTGTGGGCCGGGCCGGCCTGGGGCGGCGGCGCGCTGCAGTGGGGGCTGGGCGGGCGAGACGCGTCGCCGGCCGCGCCGACCGGGGCGCCCTGGTCGGCCTGCCCGGCGACCGGGGAGGACGCGGACGCCGCGCCCGCCGCGGAGGTGCCCCCACCCGGGCGGACGAGCGGGGGCGGCAGCGGCAGCAGCGGCCCAGGGCGGCCGGCCACGACGGCGGCCCTGTACGAGCGCGGGCTGGCCGGCCGGCAGGGCGCGCTGTGGCTGGGCTTCGAGGACGGCCGCGTCGCCCGGTACGCCCTGCCGGGGCCGGGCGCGTACGTGGGAGGCACCCCACCCCCCGCCTGGCTCGCCCACCGCGGCGTCGCCGTCACGGCGCTGGTCCTGACAGGGCGGGGCGAGCTGTGGACGGGGAGCGCCCGGGGCGCGATCCGGGTGTGGCGGCCCAACAATGACAACCACTCTTCCTCCTCCTCCTCCTCCTCCGCGCCCTGGCCGCCCGCGGGCGCGGGCCTGGACGGCCCACTGGGCGGCGGCCCGCCAGGGGCCAGCCCTGGCGTCGGCGTCGGCGTCGGCGGCTCAACCGCCTTCACCCCGGCCTCCTCGGGCGGCCTGTCGGCCTCCACCACCACGCCCGACCGCGACCGCCCGCGCGAGCTGCGGCGCCTGGGTGGCGCCCGCCCGCACGGGTCGGGCGTGCTGGCCCTGGCCGCCCCGTCCCCCGGCTCCGTCATCTGGTCGGTCGGCGGCGGCCGGTCGGTCTGCCTATGGTGCGCCCGGACGGGCGCGTGGCTGGGCGTCCTGGAGAGCGGGGCCCTGCCGCCGCCCCTGCCCACCGCGCCGCCGCCCCTAGCGCCCGGGGCACAGGGGGCGGCCTCCTCCTCTGCGGCGGCGACCGCCGCGCCTTTTTCCGCCCCGCCCAGCGACGCGGTGGGCGCCTGGGATTACGATGACTGGGGCGACGCGTCGGCGGCGGCCGTGCCCGACCGGCGGGCCAACGGCAGCATCGACCCGGGGACCGGCCTCGAGGCCGACCCAGGGTCGGGCGCGCCCCTCCTCGTCCCGCCGCCGGCCGACCGGGGCCGCCTGGAGGCGGACCAGCGGGCGTGGGCGGCGGGCGCGGACACCCGGTCCGCGGAGCTGCTGGGCTCGGTGGCGGCCGCGGGCGGCAAAGCCGTGGAGAGCGCGGGCAAGGCGGCCCGCCTGCTGGGCCGGCTGGGCGCGCGCGTGGTGCGGGGGCTGCAGGGCGCCGGCGGCGGCGCCGGCGGCGGCGGCGGCGGCGGCGGCGGCTGGGAACCCGAGTCCGCGTCCGCACCCCTGCGGTCCCTGGGCGAGGAGGACGACGCCGGCGCCGCGGCCCTGGCGGCCGCGGGCGTGGCCGCCATCAACGTCTCGGACGGCGGCCCCGGGGCCGCGGTCGCGGCCGGGGGCGGCGGGCCGGCGTCCGCTGCGACCGCCCCCGCCCCCTCCGGCGGCGCCCGCTGCCTGGCGGCCCTGCCCGACGGTACCGTCCTGGTCGGCCACAAGGGCGGCCGCCTGGAGGCCTTCACGCACCTGGGCCGGCGCTTGTGGGGCCTGGAGCTGCGACGGGGGCTGGCCAGCCTGGCAGCGGTCATCATCGCTGGGCCGTCGGGATCGTCCATCCGGGCGTGGGCCGGCCTCGCCGACGATGGCCTGGCCGTCATCGACCCGCCCTGCCCGCCGTCCACCACGCCTACCCTGCTCTTCTCCTGGCGCGCCCACCCGGGCGGGGTGACGGCGGCCCTGGCGGCGGACGCGCACTCCCGCCGCGTTTTTTCGTTGGGCTCGGACGGGACCCTGCGAGCCTGGTCCGCGGCCTCGCCCTCGCCCGCCGATACGGACGCCCAGGCCTCGCTCGCCGCGGCCTTACCCCGCCTCACGGTCGTCGAGTCGGTCTCCCTCCTGGCCCTCACCTGGAACGTCGGCCAGGCCCGCCCCCCGCCCGGGTCGCCCTTCTGGGGCGCCCTGGCGGACCTCGCCTCGGGCGCCGACCTCGCGGTCGCCTGCCTGCAAGAGATCGAGATGGGGGGCTCCTCTGTCGCCCTGGCCGCCGCCCGGGAGGCCGTCCTCCCTTCCTCCAACGAGCGGGGCAACGCGACCGCGCAGTGGTGGGCGGCCGCCCTGCAGGCCGCCCTGGGCGGGCCCGGCGCCTGGGCGCGCGTGGGCCTGCGCCAGCTGTCGGGGATGCTGGTTTTAGTCTACGCCCGCGTGCATTTGGCGCCCGCCGTGGGCGACGTCCGCATGGCGGCCGTCCCCACGGGCGTCCTGGGCGTGGGGGGGAACAAGGGCGGCGTGGCCGTCTCCTGCTCCGTCCACCGGCGCCGCCTGGCTGCCGTCTGCTCACACCTGGCCGCCCACCAGGGCGCGGTCCGCGCCCGCAACGCCAATTGGGCGGCCATCGCGCGGGGGCTGGCCTTTGACGGCAAGGCCTGGTACGAGGCGGGCGGAGGGGAAGAGGGAGGTGGTGGGGGCGGCGGGAGCGCGCCCTCGGGCCGGCGGGGGTCGGCCACCGCGGCGGCCGCGCCTCCTGCCCCTTCCCGCGGGCGGTGGGAGGACTCCTCCTCCTCGGACGACGACGGCCCGCTCTCCTCGGACGAGTGGGGCGGCGGCGGCACCCACAACCCCGCCTCTCCCAAACCGGAGGAAGGCCCCGGCCTGGCCGCCTGCCACGCCGTCGTCTGGGGCGGCGACTTCAACTACCGGGTCGACCTCCCCTACGAGGCCGCGGTCGCGGGCGCGGCGTTGGGCGACCTGTCCTCCCTGCTGGCGGCCGACCAGCTCGGGCGGGCCCGGGCCGCGGGGGCCGCCTTTGTCGGGTTCCGGGAGCACCCCATCACCTTCCGCCCCACCTACAAGTTTGACAAGGGCGCGCCCAGCCCGGTTGCGTACGATTCCTCGGAAAAGCGGCGCGTCCCCGCCTGGACGGACCGCATCCTCTTCCGGGGCTCGGCGGATGGGGAGGAGGATGGAGGCGGAGGCGGAGGCGACGTACATGGGGACCGCCCGGGCGCGCTTCCTCGCCCTGCCGCCGCCGTCTCCGCCTCCGGCTATGGCTGCCTCCCCGACGTGGTGGACTCGGACCACAAGCCGGTCTGGGCGGCGCTGGCGGTCGACCTGGCGGTCGCGCCCCCCGCTGCCGCGCGCGGCGCGGCCGCGGCTGCGCTCGTGGTGGCGACGCCGTCGTCGCCGCCCTCGCCCCCTTCTGCCACCCTGACGCCCGCCTCCTTGGCCCTGTCCCGGTCGGCCCCCGCCAGCGCGGCCACCCTGACCAACGCGGGCCGGGCCCCCTTGTCGTGGCAGGTGGTGGTGGGGAGCGGTGGTGAGGACGATGAGGAAGAAGCGGGCCCCGCCCTGCCAGACTGGCTCGACCTTTCCCCGACGGGCGGCCTGTTGGCGCCGGGCGCGTCCGTCACGCTGGTGGCCGAGGCCGCCCTGCCTGAGGACGTGTTTTACGCGCACACCAAGCCCCGGCGGGCCGGGTGCGTGGTGGTGGGGAGCGCGCTGGGAGGCGGCGGCGAGTGGAGCGGGCGGCTGGAGGTGGCCTTGGATGGATGACGATGATGGAGGGAGATTTGAGTTTTTTTTACACACCGCATTTTCGATGCCCGCTGCGCCGGCCGGCGCTCCCTGGGAGTGTGTGTTTATAGAGAGAGGTTGCGCGTTATTGTTTGTAAGCCCCCGCTTTGATGAAGGAGCAGCCAGGGTGAAAGGGAGACAGAGAGGACGAGTCCTCAAGACGCCGCGCCCTGGGCCTCGGTACCTCAGAGGGGCGCCCAGAAAAACGGTGTGCTCCCGCGGCGTGACGCCTCGGGAGCGGTGTTTTTCTGCTCAATCTGGCACAGTTATGACTCAATGACACTCCGTGGGATGAGGGCGCGAAGCCCCGGTCGGAGTGCGATCTTAAGACCGTGCGTTTCGTGTTTGATGAGAGGCGCAGGGCGCGGGTTGGCGCGGTGACGGCTAGGCAGGCGGCGGGGCGTCCAATGCCGGCGTTTACGGGCAAACTAATGTCCGAACCGTCGGTCTGCCACGCGCGCTGGTGAGGCCACACGTACCTGGCAACGGCAATTTGGAGATAGAGGGACAGGGATGCGCGTCAAGCGGCGTGTGCGCGGGCTGAAGAGAGAGACAAAGAGAACGAGCGAGTGCAGGGGCATGCGCCCGCTGTTCACAAAGGGATTGCCCTCCGTATCTCACCCGCCTCTGCGCCCCGCGTCCCCGCCTCACACCACACGCAAACGACCGCAGACAGAGCATAGATTCACCGAAAATCCCCTCAAACACAATGCAAGCCCTCGCCCCGCTGGCCGCCCAGGCCGCCCAGGCGGCCGGCCTCCAAATCCTCCTCCAACCCACCACCGCCAACGCGGCGGCGGTCGTGTGCGGCCTCCTCCGCCCGGCCTATCACACCGCCGCCGCGGCGGACGCCCCCGCGGGCGCCGCGGGCGACGCGGAGCGCCGCAAATGGGGTCGGTACTGGGCCACCCTGGCGGCGTGCGGCCTGCTGGAGACGGCGGTGTGGCGCCTGGTGGCGACCGGCAGCGGCGGGCAGGGAGGGAGCGGCGCCCGCCGCCCACCCCCGCCGCTGCCGTCCAACGCCGGCCCGACCCTGACCTACGCCCACGCCCGCCTGGCGCTGATCCTGTGGCTGACCTCGCCCCGGACGCGGGGTGCGGCCCGGCTGTACGTGGCGGCCGTCCGCCCCGCGGCCGCGGCGGTCGCGCCCCTGGTGGCCTCCTTTTCGGCAGACGTCGGCGCGTTTGCGGAAAAGAGTGGCCTGTCCACGCTGGCGGACGCGGTGCACGTGGCCCTGACCTCTATTCCAGGGCTGGGGTGGCTACTGGGTGGGGGTGGTGCAGACGGCTCCTCTTCCTCCCCGCCTCCCGACGGCGAGGCGGCGGCGTGGAAGGACGAGGGCGGCCGCGGCGCTCGCGCGACACGCGCGGCGCGGAAAGCCGTGGGGAGTGTGTTTGGAGCGGCGAAGCGGGTCGTCACGGGCGGCGGCGGGGGCGGCAAATGAGCAAGAGAGGGAGCTGCATGCACGAGGAAGAGGGGGAGAGAGAGCGCTGCGCGCGCCCGTGCGTGGGCGCCTGTAAAACTAAGAAACTAAGGGGGAAAATTCTCCTCCATTCACACACCGGCGCACGCGCTCGCTCTCTCTCCCTCTCATTCCACCTCCTCCTTGCCGACCGGCGCCACCGCCACCGCTGCCGCTCCGAACACGCTCGCCTCGAACCGGAACACAAAGCCACCGCCCACCGCCACGGACAGGTGGCGGCCGTCGTCGGATAGGGCGACCGCCCGGACGGGGCCGCCCACGCGCGGCGGCTTGACCCGGGCGAGGATGGGGGGAGGGGTAGTGGTTGGCGGGCCGCCGCCGCCGCTGCCGCCGCCCAGCGTGGCGCTCAAGTCGAAGACGAGCGCCTCCCCGTCGGGCGACCCCACCGCCAGCAGGGCACCGTCCGCGGTGGCTGACAGGGCGGCCGCGGAGGGGCCCGGGACGGAGGAGTGCGGGCCGGCAGCGGCGCCGGGCACGCGCCAGGAGGCCAGCAGGGCCGGGGTGCCGCCGCCCACCCCGCCCCACACGGCCAGCCGCCCGTCTGCGTGCCGGGCCACCAGGCGGCGGCCGTCCGGGCCCAGGAAGGCCAGGCACTCGACGGGCGAGGCCGTGCCCGGGTGGGCCAAGGTCGTGGCGGCGGGCGGGAGAGGGGAGGGCGGCGGGAGAGGGCGCGGAGAGGGCGGCGAGGCCGTGGCATGCACGCCCTCGCCCTCCACCGCCGACGCGGCGGGGAGGGGCACCAGCCGCACGCGCCCGCCGTCGTCGCCCAGGGCCAGGTGGGCACCCGTCGGGTCCGCCACCACACAGGTGGCGCCCGGCGCGGACCAGGCTGCGAGCGCAGCCTCGGCGGCGACGCACCACAGGGTCAGCGCCCCACCCGCCTGCAGGCCCGCGGCCAGGCCGGGGCGGGCACGGGGCGTCCCCGCCACACTGATGACGCGCCCGCCTCCCTCGCCGCCCGCCCTCCCCTCCATGCGAAAGGAAACGCGCGCCTCGGAGACGGAGATGACGGAGAGTGCGCCGTCCGCGCCGCCGACGGCCAGCCAGGCGTCGCCGTGGGGGTGGGGGCCGGGGGCGGGCGGGGCGGACACCCAGCCGACGGCCGTCAGGGCGGGGTCCACCTCGGTGGAGGCGGGCTGGCCGGGCGCGGGGGTGTGCGTGTACTGGGCGACGATGCCTACAAAGTCGCCAAAGTGGCAGTCGTCGTAGATGGTGGCCTAGGAGAATGGAGAGGGAGACAGCGGAGAGAGAGAGGATTTTGCGAGCGGGTTTTGAAAGGGGCGCCAAGCGTGGCTGTCGATGGAAGAGCACTCTCTGCTCTCTCTCCCCTTCGCTGCTCACCTGGTCCCCGCCCACGCTGGCAAATAGATTGCTGACGGTCGGCTCCACCGTGTTGAAGACCATGGCGGTGACGGGGGTGGCGTGGGATTCCTGTACGGGGGAGAGAGAGAGAACGTGAGAGCGGCGGCGGCGAATGCGGGAGCAGCACGCGCGCCCTTCGTTGCGCCCCGGGCCGAGCACCACGGCCGCCTACCCTAATCTCAACTCCCTCACACGCCCACACGCTCGCGCGATGGGGACGTCGGCTTGCCATTGCGGGTGTCAGGCGGGGCGTGGCGCGTGCCCTTTCTCCGGTGCGTCCTGTGTGTCTCTCGCACGCTCGCCTTGTTCGCATCGCTCGCCCTCTATTCTCTCACCTTGACCACCGTCCGCGCCCGCAGGCTGGCCAGCGCCGACCGGCGGCACCCATCCAGGCCGACCTCGCGCAGAGCGGTCGCCCGGAACGCGTACCTCTGGGCGGCGTCCGCGTTCATTTTGGAAGAGGCGAGAGGAGAGACGAGAGTGGCGTCGTCTCTCGAAACGAAGGTTTGACTTGAGGACCTCCTCTCCCTCTCCTCCTCTCTCCTCTCTCCTCTCTTCTTCCCGGTACGCCGCCGCTCTCTCTCGCATGCCCCCTCTCCTTCAAGGCCCGAACGCTTCCGGCGGCGGCGGCAGCAACTCCCCACGGTTGTTCATGGCGGCGACCAGGGCCAAGTAAGCGACGCCGATGATGACAGAGATGGCGCCCGTGACCAGCGCGGTGGTTGAGCCCTCCTCCCGCGGCGACTTGACGGGGACGGGGGTCGGCGGGGTGGGGGGCGGCGTGCCGGGCGGGGAGGGGGGTGGGGTGGGGGGGCCAGCCTCCGGTTCAGCGGCGGGTGGGGTGGGCAGGTGACGGGCGGGACGGCGGCTGGAGAATGATGGGAAAGAGAGGGAGGGTGGTCGAGAAAGGTCGAGAGAGGTGGCCGCACGAGAGGGGAGTGTGGGGCGGGGAGGGCGCGGCCTGCTCCCTCCTCTATCTCTCGCCCTCCAAGCACCACGCACATTCCCGCCGGCGGCGCGCGGCCTGTAGGCCTGAGGGCAGGCGAGGTGCGCAGGGTCAGCATGGGTTCCACGCGGTGTGTGAGGTGGCGTAGGGATTCGGGAAAGAAAGACTGGGCCTAGGCAGCCGCGTCGCTTCACTCGCGCCTCACACATTGAGACGGGCTGTCCTCTCTCCTCGCGCCCGCGCACCATGCCGCCCCACCCCCGCACACGGCCCGTGCGCCTGCCCGGCTCGTGCACCACGCCGGCGAGCACCCCACCAGGTGAGTCAGTCGCGTGAAAGGGAGAGGCAGAGTGGGCTGGTGTCGCTCTCACTCTCTCGCCCTCGCTCAACTTCCTCCCTCTCCCTCTCCCGTCTTCCAGGCCGGGCCGTCCTCTGCACCGCCACCCGCAAGCCCGCCCCGCCGCCCTCCAAGGCCAGAAAAGGCGCCGCCTCTCCGTCCCCCTCCACCGTCTCCTACGGCTCCTCCTGGTTTGAGAGGACGCGCGACCCATATGAGGGCCGCACCGTGGCCCAAGAAATCGCGCGCCGCAGGGCCGCCAACTGGGAGGCCAACGGGCGCAAGCGGGACCGGGAGGACCTGTACACGGCGGCGTCCGGCGGGTCCTGGGAGGGGTCCGAGTATGTCGGCTCCGCCAACAACTTGCTGACGTGGGTGCTTGTGGCGGCCGTGGCCGCGCCCGTGGCGGGGTTGATCTTCGCGTGGCGGACGTACGGGGTGCTGCGGGGATGAGGGAGAGAGAGAGGAGAGCCAGCAGGAGAGGGGCAACGGGACGCGCGCGTGTGCCCGGGAGTGCGTGCGTGGTTGTTGGGCGTGGAGCAGCAGGGGCGGGCGTGGAGCAGCAGGGCAGGGGGGCAGGGAGGCGCTTGTTTTTTTTTGTGACTGTTTTTTTTTTGTATGGATGGATGGATGGACGGGTTTTTACTTTGCGTGCGAGACGCGACGCACGCGCTCCGACCACGCCAACACCGTGCGCCCAGGCAGAGACAGGGCCGACAGAAAACACGCAGAAAGCCCCGAAAAAAACAACACGCCCTCATTTCGACGCACCCACTCCACCCTCACCCTCACCACCCCCCCCCCCCTCCCCCCCCCCCCCCCCCCCCCCCCCCCCCCCCCCCCCCCCCCCCCCCCGGCCACGGCTACCGCCCCCCCCCCGCGCCCCGCCGCCCCCGGA
>Ga0114918_10003346_pt1 | contig 14170 bp, 16 predicted proteins | sample LantaG_FD_87015 | JGI IMG/M metagenome (GOLD analysis project Ga0114918, IMG submission 87015) | Deep subsurface microbial communities from Baltic Sea to uncover new lineages of life (NeLLi) - Landsort_02402 metaG | ecosystem: Environmental > Aquatic > Marine > Oceanic > Sediment | place...
CGGCATCGTCGGCATCGTCGCTTCTCGTCGATGCCATTTCGACTCCATCGACGACTGCGGCGGCAGCAGCCGCAGCCGCATCCGACACCGCCGCGACCGCGGCCACCTCCCTCGCGGCCTCCATCGCCCGCTACGCCTCGGCCGCCATGCTCACGCTTGCAGAGCTCACGAACGAGGCCACGGCGGCGGTCGCCGCGGAGGAGACGCGCGTCGTCGGCTCCCTGGCCGAAGTCATCATCCCTTCTTCGACCTCGGGTTCCTTGGCGTCTCCCTCCCCCGCCTGGGACCTCCTCGCCTCCCTGCCCGTCGCGTCCGTCTTCGACCCGCCGCACCCGGAGCCGGCCAACGCGCTCTCGCTGCCCACCTGGGCCATCCACGTCTCGTCCGTCGCGGAATGGGTGATCGCGATGAACCTTTTTTGGAAGCTGGGGGGCGTCCGTGGCGGCGTGCCGCAGTGGCGCGGGATGTCTTGGGGCATGGTGAGTTTGTTTTCATTTTCGACTCCCCCACCCTCCCCCCTCCGCTTCTTTCTCCCCTCCCTCCCCTCCTCTCCCAGCTCACGTCCCCTACCTCTCTCTCAAAAACCACGACTCCAATTCGAACCCCTGAAACAGGTGCCGTTACTGGGCGGCGCGCTCTGCGCCTGCACTTTCCACTTTTTTTACAACTCGCCCACGCTGGCGCCGCTCGTGGCGCTCCAGGCGGGCCTGACGGTGGTCGGGAACGGGACGATGTGGTTTGCGACGTGGAGGGTGTTTGACGCGACCAGGGGGAGGAGGGAGGCGGAGGACGAGGTGAAGGCCAAGGACGAGAAGGAGCAGCAGCAGCAGCAGGTGTGAGAGGGAGGGAGGGCGTTTTTTTTTCTCCTCCTCTCTTTCGGTCGAGAGGGAGCAGCGGTACATGAGAGATCTGCGATCTTTCTTCGCTTTCTTTGGGCCAGAAAATGTCGACAGTATACTTTTGAAAACGAATGCGAATGAAGGGGAAAAAAACGGAAAAAAAACATCGAGAAAGAGGAGGTTGAGGTCGAGTTTTCTACAAAGCGAACGAAACGTCGATCGCGGTTTTGTTGTTCCTCAAACTTCTCCCCCCGATGCGCACTTGCTCGCCCTCGTTCGCGAGCTACCTTGTCCTGCCTTCACGGCTGTCGAGAAAGCCTCCATCGGCTGCAGTTGATTGCGTGATCAGGAGCAGCACCGGTCGCTGCCGCATCGCATTCGCAGCGATGAGCGCCTCGTCCTCCGAGCCTCGACCTCCTCTCCCCTTTGACGGCAGCGCCCGCCGCGGGGGCCTCCTCCACCCGCGCTTCGGCGACCCTTCCCCCGCGCCCCCCGAGGGGGAAGCGCCCCCTCCCGTGCGGGCAGCGCAGCAGCGGTGCTCCAAGTGCGGCGGGGAGCTGTCGGTCGAGTGGCTCGAGGGGAGGTGGAGGCACGCGTGCGTCGGCGGCGCGAGGGCCTCTTTTTCGGTCTCTGCTCCCTCCGCCCCCGCGCTCCCTCCTCCGTCGAGCGACGGCGGCGTCGGCTGCGGCACGATAGCGTACACCAACCCCCTGCTTGTGGTCGGAGCTATCATCACGGACGTCGACGACGCCCTCTCGGCAGGCGGGAGCGGTGGCAGCGGGGGCGGCAGCGGCAGGAGGGGCGGCGGCTTGGGGAGGGCGCCGAGGGTGCTCCTGTGCAAGCGAGCGATCGAGCCCCGGAAGGGCTCATGGACCCTGCCCGCAGGTTACCTGGAGCTCGGAGAGTCCGCCGCCGAGGGGGCGGCCCGGGAAACGTGGGAGGAGGCGAGGGCCCGCGTGGAGATCTTTGGGCCGTACTTCCACGCGGTGAGGATTTTTTCTTTCTTTCTCGCTTTTTTTTCCGAGCTCGAGGTTGACCTGTTTTTTCGGGTCCGAAAGCGATGCACGTCGGCGCGATCGCCCTGGCAGTGCCGTTCCCTCAGAGCCCCGGCGAGAAGGGCTCGAGGTCGAGTTGCAAAAAAAAAACCGTTTTTTTTCACCCCTTTTTCTCCCCTGATCGCTCTCTACGAAACAGGACATCCCCGCGATCGGGCAGACCTACCTCCTCTTCCGCGGCAAGCTCGTGAAGAGCGGCAGCAGAACAGGGGAAGGGAAAGCCCCCCTGGACTTCTCCCCGGGCCCCGAGTCGCAGGAGGTCGCCCTCTTCTCGCTCGACGAGATCCCGAGGCTCGACCTGGCCTTTTCTGCGGTCGCCACCGCCCTGCGGCTCTTCACCGAGGACGTCGAGCGCCACGGGAATTTCCATTACCACCATTGCACGATCCTGAAGCACCCCGGGGGGGCGCCGAACGCGGGAACGCTCGTTGATCACTTTGCGCTCCCGATCCGTGAAGACAAAACATGTTAAATATCTTCTTTTTGCTTTGATGTTGGTTGGTCAGCAGTTGATTTCGTTCTTTTTGCTTTCTCTCTCTATCCTTGTGTATTTATAAATGATCAAATTGCGCAGCAGATGTTTGAAGGGAAAACGGGTGCGAAATGGTGGGAGAGGGAGACGGAAAAGAAAGGCGACGGCGAGAGAAAGAGAACGTCGATTTCTTGTTTTGTGTTCTTTTTTACTTTTTACAACTCTGAAGGGGGGGGGGCTCCATTCGGTTAAATGGGTTTGTGTTGAGGAGAAAAAGGTTAACCGCGGGACGGTTGCCAGTTAGATGGGATTGGAGAGTTGCGCTGGTGGCGGAGAGCCTTTTGGCAAAGCGAAGGAGCTCTTCGGCAGCAGCCGGCAGGGAGGTCGAAATAATAATAATAAAAAGTCAAATCGAAATCAAATCGAAAACATTCTAGCCGGTTTTATCACTGGTAGCATCGCGGCCATCGCCCATACAAAAAAGAGCTCTGATCTCGTGTATATATGTTATGTCGTCGCCTCCATCTCCTCCTCGACCGCAGGCCTCGGCACGGAAGCAGCCGCCTTCTTCCCTTCCTCCCCGAGCGCCGCGAGCCTCGACCGCAGCGCCCTCACCTCCGCGTCCCTCTCGGCCAGCTGCTCTCCGAGCTTCCTCCCTTCCCTCTGCAGTTCGTAGACAGTGACGGCCAGCGCCTGCATCTGCGCGTGCTTGCGCTCGCGGCTGACGGCGGCCGTCGCGCGGTTCTTAGCGAGGCGCCGCTCGCGGCGGCGCTCCTGGACGTCGGCGATCGACTGCAGGTCGACTGCCTTGCGCTTGCCGAGCTTGGGGGGGGGCAGCGAGGGCGGGGGGGCGCCCGCCATGGCCGCTGCCGCGGCCGCCTGGGCGACCGCGACGGCGGCGGAGGCGGGGACGGAGACCTTGGGGACGCGGCCGAAGGTGGCCGCGGCGGCGTCGAGCGCCTCGGCCGCCGGCGTCGAGGGCGCGGCGTGGGCCCTTGGAGGGGAGCCCTTTGCCGCCTCGTCGTCGGTGCCGGTCACCGCCGTGCGAGCCCTGAGGCCCACGGAGGCGAGTTTTACTGGCGGAGCGGCGGGGGCGCCGGGCGCCACCGCCGCGCTCCCGGCGGAAGCCGCTGCTGCTGCGGCCTTGCAGCTGCGCGCCGGCGGCGGGAGCAGCGGCGGCGGGAGCAGCGGCGGCGGCTCGGGGGAGGCCGCCGGCGGCGGCTGCGGGGGGGCGGCAGCTGCGGCGAGCGGCGGGGCGACGGGAACGACCGCGGCGTCGATCGTCGCCGCCGGGAGCTCCGGCACCCAGGTCACCACGCCGTCGACAAAGTCCGGGGGGTCGTCGTACGAGGAGAAGATCCCTGGTAAACCAGGGAGGAGAGAGTTTTTTTTTTTTTTGAGAGCGAGAGAGAAGGGGGAAGGGGGGGTGAATTTGTCATGGAGTGAGCGAGTGAGAGTTTGGGACAGCTGGGCCGCTGCCGCGGGGCGTTTCGAGATCGAAAAAAAAACGGAAAAAGTTTGTCAGCGGAATTCCGGTAGCGCGCGTGGCCCCCTCTCCGAGCTTCTTTCCCTCTGATTTCATGATGAATCGCTCTGAATCGAAGGTTTCACGCACCTGTCGGCATGACATCCGCGAGGAAGTAGTCGATAGAGTCCGCCTTGGCGACGATGCGGCTCTTGGCCGAATCGGTCAAAGCGACGACGACAAATGCGTCGGCCGGCGGTTTCACAAGGACCTTGAAGTCGGTGTCGGCGGCGGCGGCGGTATTGAAGCTGTTTTCGTTGGACGTGGGGGTCAGCGGAGGCAGCTGTGCGATTGAGAGGCCCATTATCGGAATGAACCAAGGGGCGGAGGGCGAGCTCGAGGGCTCGCTGAGGGGGTTTCGATCCCCGAAATGCGGGGTCAAAGGGTGAAAAGTCGAAAAGGTTGTGAAAAAAGAAGCTACCGAACTTTGAAGCTGTATAGTTTTTCCCCTAAAAACTAACGAGATCTCGGCTTCGCTCTCGCTCTCCGGCTCTTCGCTCGGGCTCATCGGAGTTCGCTCGAGGTCGTCCTCCTGCTGCGGCTCGTTCCCTTTCCCGTCCTTGTTTTCATCAACTCCTTCTTCGCCACTTGTCAGTCTCCGTCTCCGCTCCCTTTCTCCTCTCTCTCGCCCCTCGCCCACTCGTGGGGACACCGCGCCCCTCTCCAGCTGCAGTGACGACCGTGCTTTCCTTCGTGCCTATAATGTTCGTGAGAAGGAGAGGAGCCCACGAGAGAGAGGGAGAGGGAGGGAGAGACAGGAGGGGACAGGAAGAGGGGGGGGGAGGGCCCGAGAAAGAAGCACCGAGCCGAGCCGCGTGTTCTCTGTCTCTCTCTCTCTGTCTCTCTCTGTCTCAACAGTAACGGAGCGGCAGCGGCAGCGGCGGCGGAGGAGGAGGAGGAGAAGGAGGAGGAGGAGGAGGAGGAGGGGGAGGAGGAGGAGGAGGGAGGAGGGATCTGGGAGTGGCCCCTGGCGGGCGGGCGGGCTGGGGAGGAAGGCGCCTCGCTGAACAAGAGCTCTCGAGAGAACTCTTGGGACAAAAAAGATAAAAAGAAGCCAATCCGGCTAAAAGCAGCAATCCACCTTCACTTTCACTTCCACGACGCTCGCCCGCTCTCGGCCATTGCTCAGCTCTCTCCCTCACTCTCGCTCTCGCGCAACCGCGCTCTCTCTCTGTCTGCTGCTCTCGGCAGAAGGCAATGCCGCCCCTCGCGAGCTTCCCCGTCGAGCCAGTGGCTTCGTACGGTAGGGTTAGCGCCGTCGTGGGCGGGAATGGGAACGAAGGTGAGGAGCGCGACGGGCTTGCTGCCGACGCGAAAAACGACGTGGGGCGCTCTCGAGGCATCCGGATGGTTCCTCACGCGCTCGTCACCCCGATGTTCCATGCAACAGGTTTCCATCCCTTCCCCGCTCCTCCCGTCACCACGGGGGGGCTCTGGATCCCGCACCAAGAGCCTTCGTGCGAAGACGCAGCTGCTGCGACCGACGCCGTCGTCCCTTGCGCCGTGCCCGCCGTCTTTGACGACGTCAAATTCGTCGGGGAGGACGCGGAGGTCAAGGGCTTCACCGCCTCCCCGCCTCCCGCCCGCCCGCCGCGCCGCCGGGCGGCGCTCGCCGCGGCTCGCGTCGTCTCCAACGCCATCGGAACGACGCACCCCGAGGCCGAGGAGGGCGGCAAGGGCGGCCGGCCCGCGGCCAAGCGCCGCCCGCTGAAGAAGAAGAGGGCCGGCGACGGCGGCGACGGCGCCAAGCACGGCTCCAAGCGCGCCCGCGCCCCTGCAGCCTCCGCCACAGCCGCGCGGTCTCCCGCGACGGCCCTCGCCGAGGTCAAGGAGGTCTCCCCCTGGCTCATCGTCACGCCGCCGCCGCCGCTCCCGAGCATTCTGGGAGGCTCGGCCGCGGCGGCGACGGGAGGCTGCTGCCCCGCGGCGCCCTCGACGCCCGTCTCCTCCTCGCCCGAGGCGTCCGCGGCGAACGGCGCGTCCCTCCCGATCAAGGTGGAGGAATTTGAAGAGGACGAGGAAGACGCGCAGATGCTGCGGATGGAGGCGCCGACGCTGGTCCTCGCGCCGCGGCGAATCAGCTCCGCCGGGGGCAATGCCGACGGTGGCAGCGGCGGTGGCAGCCGGCGAGCAGCAGCAGCTACAGGAGCAGCAGGAGGAGAGGACCCCACTCTCCCTCGCTCACCCGCCTCCCTCGTCCCCCTCCCGTCCCCGGCCGACGCCGCGGCCGCGGCTGCCAAGGCCGGCCTCCCGGCCCCGCGCGTCCCGCCGCTCCGGAAGGGAGTCCGCAAGGGCACGGACCTGGCAGCGATCGCGCGCATCGGCGACGCCGCCGAGCGGCGCCGGCAGCGGCGCCTCGCCAAGAACCGCGAGACGGCGGCGCTGAGCCGCGAGCGCAGGAGGGCGCAAATGCAGGAGCTGGTGGCCAGGGTGCACGCGCTGGAGAGGGACAACGCGAGGCTGAGGGCCGCGCTGGCTGCGGGAGCGGGGGGAGCTGCGGCGAAGCAGCTGCCGCGGTCGGCAGTCGGGGCCGGGGCCGAGGAGAGGAGGGCGGCGGCGGCTCCTGCCGTCGCCCCCGCCCACTCTGCTGCCGTTGCTCCCGCTCCGTCTGCTGCTGTTGCTCCCGCTTCTTCGAGATTCGCCGCGGGCGCAGCAGAAACAGCAGCGGCAGCAGCAGTCGCCCCCCTCCAGCCTCTGCCTCTGCCGCCGCTCGTCGTCGAAGGAGAGGGAGAGGGAGAAGACGAGCGACCTGTTGCCGCCGTCCCCGAGGTCCAGGCCACGCTGCAGCCCTCGGCCGACCTCACGGCGCTGTTCGGCAGGCTGCCGAGCAGCTTCGGGTCGCTGCCCGACGAGCTGCTCTTCTAGAGGGGGAAGGGACGGGAGACTCCCAAAACAAAACAGTCCGCGTTCATTCCCCCCCCCCTTTTTTTGATTCATCGCCTCGACCCAACGTCTCCCCCCTCCTCCCAGGACACCGAATTTTCCATGTTCTGTTTGGCCGGCCCCCTGCGCTAACAACGAAAAAACGCACAAAAAAGTGAAGGAGAGAGAGAGAGACAAAGAGGAGTTTTCTTCAAGGAGCAGCAGACCCGGGCTTTTTTCTTCCCCTCCCTATCTCCCTCCCTCTCTGCCTCCCTCGCTTTCACACTTCCTGAACGTCCACGCCCCCCGCAATCCCCCACTCCCGCGCGCCTTGAAATAAACGCCTGCTTTGCTCGAAGCACACGCACGAAAACCAAAAACGCTAAAAAGACCAAAAAGATAATACTGGACTGCAAAATTTTCCCCGCCCTTGGTTTTTCCCCCCTTGCCTTGGTTTTTTTATGTTCCTTTTTTCGCTCCTTTCCTCGGAGCTTTGTGTACAGTAACCAATGTATGTATCTTGAAATATAGTAGTATCCGTGTGTGTCTCTCTCTGTCCCTCTCTCTCGCGCGCTCTTGCTCGCGGAGCCTCTGTCGTCGGAGGGGGGGAGCGAGTTGCGGGGGGGAGAGAACTCAGAGAGAAGAAAGAAGAGGTCGAGCTGTCTCGTCTCCTTGCCTCTCTCTCCTCCTCACTCTCTCACTCTCCCTGGCTTTCCCTCTTCTCACAGCTCTCCAAACAGATAACAATGGCCCTCTCCGCCGCCGTCACCTTCCGCCCCGCCGCGCTCGCGCGCGCCGGCCGCGCGACCATCTCTGTCCCCCGCGTCGCACGTCGCACAGTGGCGGTCCGCGCCGCGTCCCGCGACCAGGTACGGGCGACGTTTGAATCTTTCGATAAAGTTGCGAGTTTCGTCCTTCGACCGAGAGAAAAAAAGGCGACGACGATGACCAAAGGCATCCCCATCGTCTCTCCCCCGCGGTTCTGGGCCTCGACGGGGCGCGCGTGCTCGTCTCGAGCCAGCCTGTCGGCACGCATCTTCTAGGGCTACGTGCCTGATGGAGACAAGTTCCGCGAATATAATCTGCACCCGCGCGGAGGCTCGCCGCAGCATGGAAGCGGGTCGATCGAATTCCACCTTTTTGCTCCTCTGGCCTCTGGCCTCTCCAAACTCTCTCCCTCTCACCCTCTGGAGAGAGAGAGAGAGAGGGAGAGAGAGAGAGATGTCTCGACCCTCTCGACCCTCGCCCCCACGCCCCACTCCTCGCCGCCGCCCGGGCTCCTCCGCCCCCCGCGGACCTACAGGACACGTCGCGCTCTGTCGAAAGGGGAACGTGGAGCGCGCGCAAGGGGCCCGCGAGGGGGACGGGGAGCAGGAGCAAGCGAGAGAAGAACAAGCTCGAAATTCTTCCACGGTTTTTTTTTCTTCCTTTTCTTTTTCCTCCATCAGCTCCTCACCCTGCCCCGTTCTTTGACCTCTTCTCCACCTCTTCTCCTCTCTCTCGCCCCCTCGTGCGCCGACCCCCACAAACCCAAACGCCCCAACAGGTCATCCAGCCCATCAACGGCGACCCCTTCATCGGCATGCTCGAGACCCCCGTCACCTCGAGCCCCCTCGTCGCCTCCTACCTCTCCTCGCTCCCGGCCTACCGCACTGGCGTCTCGCCGCTGCTCCGAGGCGTCGAGATCGGCCTCGCGCACGGCCTGCTGGTCACGGGCCCCTTCATCAAGCTCGGCCCGCTGCGCGACGCCGCCAATGGCGTCGCCGAGAAGGCCGGGTGCGCGTCGGGGGCCGGGCTCGTCCTCATCCTGACGGCGTGCCTGGCCATGTACGGGGCCTCGACCTTCCAGAACGAGGGCGCCGAGGCACTCGGCGTCAAGACGCTCTCGGGCCGCGCCGTCGCGCGCGACCCGCTGCAGTCGGGCGCCGGCTGGTCCGCATTCACGGCCGGGTGGCTGGTCGGGGGCCTGTCGGGCGTGGCCTGGGCGTACGTGCTGACGCAGGTGCTGCCTTACTACTCTTAGAGAGAGAGAACGAAGGAGAAGAGGAGGAAAAAAGGACGGGAGAGAGAAGGATGCGTTGAGACGAGTTGGAAAACAAGACCAAGTGTTTTCTTTTCTCGTTCCTCTCGCTTTTGCCTTTGTTTTCCTCTCCTTTCTTTGTTTTTTTACTTTTACACAGATTCCCACAAACACAGACAACGCTTCTTTGGTCTCTTTTTTCCAGTGCACAATGTAAACTTGCATTCGGCATGCGGGATCAAAACGTGAAAGAGGAGTTTTTTTACAGGAGTTTTTTTTATTTTTTTCGTTTCGTTTTTTTTTGTTTTATATTCCCATTGCTGGACGAAGGCAAAGGCAGCTCTATTTCTCATCAGCTCGCATGCCGGCGAAGAGGAGGCGGGCTCCGGGACCTCGAGCGGGAGGAGCGAGGCCTGGCTTCGATGCCGTTGCTGCTACGATGGGAAGCAGGAGCGGAAGAGGTCGCTGCTGCTCCAGTTTCCCTCGCTCCATCTCCTCTTCCTCCTCGTTCCCGCTGCCCCCACTGCTGCTCCCTGCCGCCTTCGACGTGACTGCCAAACCCCCTTCTGTACCGGAAGTTGCGGTCGTAAGCGTCGACGGTGAGCCCTGACCTCACGAAGTCGACGAGCTCGCGCCAGAACTTTGCTGACGGCGAAGACGACGACGACTCCGACGCCCACGACGAGGCGCGAAGGAGCGGCGCAAGGGACCGAGCAGCGGAGGTTCCGGAGACGGTTGCGGCGGTAGAGGTAACCCCAGCCGAATCGAGAGGCGCGGAAATAGAAGCGGAAGCGGAAGCAGCAGCGGCAGCCTCCCGCGCCGCCGCGGAGACGCCCGCCATCCCGTGTGCCCGCCAGAGGCCCTCGACGACCGACGCGGCGACGTCGACGGCGCCCTCCCTCTCGCCGCCGCTCCTTCCGAGAATCGCCTCGAGGTCCCTGCGGCACCAGAAGGAGATCCTGGCTGCCACAGCCCAGGGAGCCGCGGTCGTCGAGGTCGAGAGCCCCGCGGAGGGCGCCGCTGCTGCTGCTGGCGCGGCGGCGGCGGCGGCAGCGCTGTCGCCGCTGCCGACCCTCGTCCCGCCGGCCCTCTCGAGGCCTCTGCGGTAGATCTCGCGCCGCCACTGCAGGCCCGGCTCTTCTTCCGCTTGATGTTGCTGCTGCTGCGGTTCTGGAAGGCCTCCTCGTGCCGTCGCCGCTTGCGGCGGCTGCCCCCCTCTCCGGGCCGCTGCCGCTGCTGTCGCTGCGACGGAGGCGGACATCCGGGCGACGCCACGCGAGTAGGAGCCGCCCGAGGCAGGGAGGCGCCGCGTCCGAGCGACGCCGCCCGCACCGTCGCCGCCGCCTCGGCCGTAGGGATCCACGGGGGGGGCAGACGCGACCCAGTTCCGCAGACTTCGAGCAGCGGCAGCTTCGTCTTCGTCGTCGCCCCCACCGTTTCGAGCCGCTGCTTCCTCGACGACTGCCTTGACCTCGGCCTCCGTCCCTCGCCCGTCGACGAAACTAGACACCCGCTGCAGGCACAGCGGGCAGGTGTTCTTCCTGCTCTGCAGCAGCCAATGGCGTATGCACGGGACGCAGAAGGACGAGTGGCCGCAGGGCAGCAGGGAGCAGCGGAGGGAGAGGCGCTGCGGAGAGGAGAGGCAGATGGCACAACGGCGGTCATCGTCGAGATTGTCGAGATCGGCGAACGCAACATCGTCCTCTCGCCGCCTCTGCTCGGGGGCTCGTGCTCCCGCCTCGAGCACCTCGAGAGCGACGTCGTCATCATCATCTTCCATTTTCTCTTGAGCGACGAAAGGAACAAGGGCCGCGTGCCCCGCTCCGCCTCCCCGAGCTCGTAGCTTTTTCCCAACCTTTGTGAGAATGAAAAACAAAAAAACAAAAAAACAAAAACCTCGTTCAAAAACCTCGTTCAAAAACCTTGTTCACACTGTTTTCTTTTGTTGTCATCACTTTCTCATCACCAGCTTCCTGCCCCAAACGATCAACACCCCCTCCCGTCTCCAAACCGCCGCTCATCGCATCTGAAACATCATGCCCGGTTTTTTGAAGAAGCTCATCGTCGGAGAAGGTGAGAAGAGGGACGCGTTTTGTTCTCGGAGGTGAAAGAGGAAGAGTTTTCGACGTCGCGCTGACTAGTACTTGAGCGATGCCAGCCCTTGTTCTCTTTCTTCTCTCTCGCTCTCCTTCCCTTCACCCTGGGCCGTTTCCGTCGATTTCAATCACGAGAGACAACCCTCTAGACATCGTCTCAAACGCAGCGAGAGCGAGAAAGATCGGAAGAGCGGGTTTTGTGAGTGTTCGAGCGCGCGCGAAGATATGATGGCTCGAGTGCCGCGGGCATGCGCTGGCGAAAAAATCTTTTTCTTCGTCACTCGAAACCTCTTTCCTTCCAACTTCCGCGTCTCCCTGTTTCCTTCTCCTCCTCTTCCTTCTCGCCAACAACAGGAGGCAAGCTCACCCACACGCCCTCGTTCGAGGACTTCTCCCTGGGCACCGCCGCCGACGCCGAGGAGGAGCTGTCCCCGAAGGCAGCCTCGACCTCTCCCGTCGTGAAGAAAGACACCACCCCGCCTCCTCCTCCCTCGTCGTCGTCGCTCGCCCGCGCCTCGGCCCCGGGCGACCTCTCGTCCTCCCACAGCCCGCCTACGCCATCGACTCCCTCGCCGACCGCCAACCAGCAGCTCTCGTCGTCGCCCGAAGTCACGAAACAGCCCTCGGGCGCGACGCTCTGGGGCTCCGTCTTCCACCCCGGCCGCTGGACGCACCGCCACGCGCCCGACGAGCTCCCGCCGATGCAGCGCCTGGGGAACAAGTATTACGACAACGCGGGAGAGGGCGACAAGACGACCTGGGAGGAGGTGGTCAAGTCGGAGCGGCTGCAGACGCTGGCGCAGCTTCCCAGGACGAAAGGGGGAGGAGCAGGGAGCGGAAACGGAGACGACTTTGTCGACGCCGGGCAGCTCCGCGCCGCGCTGGGCCCCTCGGAGGACGTAGAGATGCTGATCGCGGCGGCGCGCGACGGGCGTCAGGAGGGTGACGAGCGCGTGCCCTTCGACGTCTTTGCCAACCTGTTGCGCAACTCGTAAGGAGAAGGAGAAGAGGAACGAGAGGAGGAAGGAGAAAGAAGAGAGGGAAGAGAAAGGACAAGGAAGAGAAAGTTGACCTTTTTTGAGGTTTTTTTTTTCCCTTACAGCAACGAGAACAAAAACGACGCCCACCTTGCTGCTCGATCATCTTTTGGCGAGTGTGTTGCTTCAGGGTATCTTTGCAAGCCCCCACCCTTTGAGACGTGTCGCGCGCAAAGCAAACAGGTACTGTTTTTTTTGTAAAAAGATTAGTGTTTTTTTTCCTTGGTCACCTTAAAAGTCGAGAGCTCTTCTGTTTCCCGCCATCAAACGCCCGTTCTCCTTTCCATTCGTGCGTCCTTCTCCCGAGCTCGCCCCGAGACTCAGAGCTCTTCCGTGATCTCCTGGCGCCAGCTCTATCTTCTTATCCGCTCGTGATCGAAGAGCGCAGAGAAAGTGGCACGAAACGCAAACACGGAAGAAGAGAGAGGAGAGAACAGCAAGCATTTGATCGATCCCATCAGCACCGTCGTCGCCGCCGTTCCTTCGACCTTTTTTTTGCGCCCTATCACCCACCGAGCTCCAAAATGCCTCCGGCCGTCCTCGTCCTGGGGGGGTCCGGCTTCCTCGGCCAGTACGTCGTCGAGGAGCTCACGCGCGGAGGGGAATACAACGTCGTCGTCGTGTGCAACGACGGCGGCAGTTCTTTCTCCTCTTCTGCGACCTCTTCCTCCCCCTCGGTCGTCGCGTCGGTCCCGGGCAACCTCGCCACGGGGGAGGGCCTCCTCGAGGCCCTCGTGGAGGCCGCCAGGCTCGGCCGTCCCGGCCCGGGCCAGCCGCAGTCCCACAGCCCCGGCGCGGGCCTCGCCGCCGTCGTCAACTGCGCCGCGCTGTCGTCCCCCGCCGAGTGCGAGCGCGACCCCGAGAGGTCGCGGGCCGTCAACGTGCCGGACAAGCTCGTCGCGGCATGCAACGCGTTCGCGCGGGCGACCTCCCTCCCGGACTCGGAGTGCCCCTGCTGCCGGGAGAGGCCGCCGCCGTTCCTGGTGCAGCTGTCGACGGACCAGATCTACGCCGGGGGGCGCGAGGGAGCGGGCCCCGAGGCCGCCTCCCTCTGGCGCGAGGAGGAGGCCGAGAAGAGGGTCCCCGACGGCCGCGCGGCCGGCGCCGACGAGTTCAACTCCGCCGCTCAGAACGGGGACGACAAGAGCGGCCACCTGCGCGACTTCGACCCCGAGTCGCCGGCCGTCAGGCCCTGCAACGCGTACGCGAGGCAGAAGGTCTCGGCCGAGCTCCTCCTGGCCAGGGCGTACCCCCGCAGCGTCTGCCTGCGCTCGAGCGTCATGTTCGGCACGCTGCCCAGAGACAAGAGGGCCGTCAAGGGGATGCGGTTCCTGCAATTTTGCGACGAGGCCATCAAGAGGTCCGCCGCCGCCGCCGCCGCCGCCGCCGCTGCGGCTCCGGGCTCGGACGCCGCCGCCGGCGGAGCGACGTCGGCGAGCTTCTTCGACGACGAGTTCCGCTCGTTCGTCGCTGTCGCGGACGTCGCGAGGGCCGTCGCCGCCTCGGTGCGAATGTGGGGCCTCGGCGACGGGCTCGACCGCGGCGCGTGCGCCCTCCTGCCCTGCGCCGTCAACGTCGGCGGGCCCGAGAGGCTCTCGCGGGCCGAGTTCGCGCGCCTGGTCGCCGCGGCGCGCGGCCTCGACCCAGGCCTGGTCGAGGCCGTGCCCTCCGCCGCGGTCGCCAGGGCCGTCCCTTCCCCCAGGGACATCTCGATGTGCGTGAGCAGGCTGGAGGAACTGCTGGGGGCGAAGCCGCTGAGCGTGGCCGAGGCGCTCAAGGACATGCCGCCGGAGGAGGAAGAGCGGGGAGAGGAAGCGGCAGCGGCGTGAGAAAGAGCGACAAAAAAAGGAGGAGAGAGGGGAAATGGTAATCAGACTCCAAGAAAACTCAAAACCACTCATTCTCTTTTCTCTCGCTCTCTCTCGTTTCTTCCAATGTCCGCCGGCGGCGCCTTTGGAGGGGCTCGAGGGCTCGCTCCGAAACCTCCCGAAAAGGGCGTGTTCCCTCTCGACCACTTTGGCGAGTGCAAAAAGGTGAGAGAGGGAGAAACCGGAGATGGCGATCGGGGACGACGGACGATTCTTTCCCCAACCTCTCGACCTTGACCTCGACCGTCTCGACCCCCCCCCCCCCAAAAAAAAAAAAAAAGCCCCGCGCGGGCCGCCCCCCAGGCCGCCGCCCCCCCGCCCCGGCCGGCGCGGGGAGGCCCGCCCGGGGAGGAGGGTGAACAACCCGGCTGGTTTAATCATCTCTATGTTCACCCC
>Ga0114918_10003347_pt1 | contig 14169 bp, 10 predicted proteins | sample LantaG_FD_87015 | JGI IMG/M metagenome (GOLD analysis project Ga0114918, IMG submission 87015) | Deep subsurface microbial communities from Baltic Sea to uncover new lineages of life (NeLLi) - Landsort_02402 metaG | ecosystem: Environmental > Aquatic > Marine > Oceanic > Sediment | place...
CTCTCTCTCTCTCTCTCTCTCTCTCTCTCTCTCTCTCTCTCTCTCTCTCTCTCTCTCTCTCTCTCTCTCTCTCTCTCTCTCTCTCTCTCTCTCTCTCTCTCTCTCCTCAACAGGACCCGGACGCCCCGCAGCGCGCGGGAGGGAGCTACGCCGCCGGCAGCGAGGCCGCAGCCGCGGCGGCCTCCTCCTCGCTCCGCGCCGCGCGGACCTACGCGCCGCTCAACAACAAGGCGATAGAGCTGCGCAAGCTCTGCAACCACTACTGTCTTAGCTACCCGCACGCACCTGACCCCGGGTGGGACGAGAGCAGGGGAGAGCAGACCCCCGGGTGGTGAGCAGGAAGGCGGCGTTTCTTTCTCCCGTTTTTGGAAGCTCGCTTTTCGTTCTTTTTCGGGAGAGGGGGAAAAAAAGGCTCAACTCTTTCCCCTCGCCCCTCCCCCCCCCTTTTTCCATCCAATAAAATATAACCACAGGAGCTTCGGCGGCGACCTCGTCCGCGAGTGTGGCAAGCTCGCGGCCCTCGACCGCATGCTGGTCAAGCTCCACGCCTCGGGCCACCGCGTCCTCCTCTTTTCGACGATGACGCGGCTGCTGGACCTTCTCGAGCTCTACCTCCGAAACAGGCTCGTGCCCGTCAAGAGGAAGCGCAAAGCGGTCAAAGGAGTCAAAGAAGCAGGGGCGGAGGAGGAGGTCGAGGAAGAGTACACCTCGATGGAGCCCCTGCGACACCTGCGGATCGACGGCAGCACCGCGCTCGAGGACCGCGAGGCGCGCATCAAGGCCTTCAACGCCGCCGGCACCGACGCTGCGCCGGCGCCGTTCATCTTCCTGCTGTCGATCCGCGCGGCGGGCCGCGGCCTGAACCTGCAGTCGGCCGACACCGTCGTCATCTACGACCCGGACCCGAATCCCAAAAATGAGGAGCAGGCGATCGCGCGGTCGCACCGGATCGGGCAGAAGAAGGAGGTACTGGTGCTGCACCTGGAGGCGGTCGCGCCGGCCGACCGAAGCGCCGGCGACGGGAACGCCGGCGGCGGCGGCGGGGACGCCGAGGAAGACGGCGACGCCGGCTTCCCCGAGTCGTCTCCGTCGACCCCGGCGCCCACCACGGGAGCCGGAGGGCGCGCCGGCAGGGGCCACGCCGACTCGGTCGAGACGATCGTGCGCACCGTGATCCAGTCGGCGAAGCAGGCGATGGCCGCAGAGATTGTCGACGCCGGCCGCTTCGACAAGCGCACCTCGAACGACGCGCGGCGCGCGACGCTCGAGGAGCTGCTGAGGGAGACGGCGGCCAAGGGCGGGGCGCCTACAAACTCAGTGCCGTCTCACGCGGAGGTCAACGCGATGCTCGCGAGGTCGCCGGAGGAGAAGAAGCTGTTCGACGAGATGGACGTCGAGTACGACGCGGGGAGGCTGGGGCTGCTGCCGAAGAGCGAGGGCGAGGGCGAGGGCCAGGCCTGGCCAGACTCTTTCCCCCCGATGCGGCCCCCGCCGTTCCTGCGCTACTCGAAGAGGGAAGTTGAGCACGTGGCGCACCTGCAGGCCAACCCGTTCGCCGCGCCGGAGAACCTGCTGGTGCCGCAGCAGAGGCAGGCGGGAGGAGGCGGGGGCGGCGAGGGCGGAGGCGGGGGAGGCCGCAGGGTCACGCGCGGCGGCGGCGTCCGCGTCGCCGGGGCTTACGCCGACGGCGGCGACGACTTCGAAGACGACGATTGGGAGGCCGCTCCTCCTGCTCCGCCTGCTGCTCGCGCGACGCGGTCGCGCTCGAGGGAGCCCTCCGCCGGCGTCGCCGCGAACGCGTCGGCTTCGGCGAGGAGGAAGGGGAGGTCGGCGTCGGCGACGGCGGCCCCGAGCGAAGAAGACGGGAACGACGACGACGACGGAGACGACGACGACGACAGCGCCTTTGAGGAAGGCTCTCGACGCAGGAGCCGCGGGACCAGGGCCTCTTCCCGCGGGCGCTCTGACGCGTACGATACCGAGGAGGAAGCGATCGCTGGTGAGGAGAACCTGCTGCTGAACGACGAAACGGAGGAGGGAGCGGGGGGAGGAGGTGGTGGAGGTGGCGGTGGAGCGTTTGCGCGGCCGCCGCTGCCGCCGAGGAAAAAGTCGAGGACGGGGTCCCCGACGTAGAAGAGTCTCGTTTATTTATTTCCTGTACATTAAGCACGCATTATCATGTCAAATTTCAAGCACTGAATTGTTCTCATTTTTTGGAACGGGGTAAAGAGAGAGAAAGAGAGGAAGAGGCGGGGGCTGAAAAGGGAAAAAAAAACCGAAGGCGGCTAGTGACGACAGCATCACTTCAAAGCCGTCGCCGGAAAAAAACAAAATTCAATGCGTCTTTCGTTGCCCCCGCTTCCGCCCGCCCAGGGGTCGGTGCTCCAGGTCCCTCGCGCTGTGGATCCCTCCGCGTCTTTTGCCGCTCGCCGCAGCTCGGGAGGTGGAGTCTCGTGCTCCAAGAGCCGGAACGCGGCCAGTGCGATCCTAGCAATGTCGAAGAATGCTCGACCCAGCTCGTCGTCGCTCGTCTGCTTCGCTTCTTCTTCGTCTTCGTCTTCTTCTTCTTCTTCCAGAAGCAACTCGTCCTCTTCTCCTCCTCCCGGCGGCCCAGCAACAGACGCCGCAACAACAACACCAACCTCCCTCACCGACCGCCTCCTCACCGTCTTCGCCACCAAAGACCCTTCCAAGGACTGGCGCAAGCTCATCGGCGGCTCCGCCGAGTGGCCCAAGCTCCGCGCCTCGGTGCTGCAGCGCGCCGACGCCATCGCCGCCGCCGAGAGGGACCCGGCCCAGCGCCTGGCCGCCCGCAGGTTCGCTCGGAAGCTCCGCGCCGTCTCCGATGAGCTCGAGAGCTACGACAAAGAGCTCGAGAGGTATCTGACGGCGCCCGAAGCGGAGTGGGAGCCGATGGTCGCGGCCGGGAGGGCCAGGCTGCCCGTGGCGCTCTTCGAGCACGCCGCCGTCCGGTGCCGCGGCATCCAGCCCGCGGACTCCCCCGCGCGCAGGAGGCTCGTCGAGGCGGTGACCCGCCTGGGAGCGCTCACGACGGCGTTCGACTCCGTGGACTCCGGGTTCGGAGAGGAGGAGAAGCGCGCGATGGCCGACGCGGCCCTCGAGTTCGACGCCCTGCTTAAGGCGGCCGCGTCGCTGCCCGAGGCCGAGAAGCGGATCGACGACCTGGCCGCCTCGGGCCATCTGACGCCCGCCCTCATGCTCACGATGGCCAAGGCCTACGCCGCCGCGAAGGAATCGACCTACACCCGCGACGACGCGAAGGAGGTGATGGTGCACCTGTACACGAAGGCGAAGGCGTCGTTCAACGCGCAGCGGCCCGCGGAGCTGCGGATCCTGAAGCACCTGGTCTGGCTCAAGGGCGAGACGGATCTCCGATCGGCCCTGCGCGAGGCCTTTGAGGAAGACATGTCTTCGGGATCCTCCTCTCCGTCGTCCTCCGCCCCCTCATCTTCGTTGCTGGTCACGGAGGGGAGCGCGGCGGAGCGGGCGCGGGCCAGAGGAGGCCGGTTCGACGCGGCGGGCGATGTCGCGGCGGAGCGCGCGAGGCTCGAGCGGGAGCTCGCCGCGGCGCAGGCCCGCGCCAAAGAAGCCGCGCGCCTCGAGGCCGCGCCCATCGCCAGGGGGGCCGTCGAATACCTGTCAACGACGCCGCCCAAGCTGCTCAAGGCGGTCGAGTCGATTCTGCGAGCCTACGACGAGTCGCTCAACCGCGGCGGCCTCGGCGACCCGGCGGTCATCGGCGCCTCCAAGGGCCAGAGGGCGAGGAGCAAGGCGGCAGCGGGCAAGCTGCAGGCGACGAGTCCCGAGGCGGTCGAGGGCCTCAGGAGGATCAGGGCGATGATTCTGAAGGAGTGGATGTGACTTTAGATTCGTCGGTGAGTGTAAGAAGAAGAGAGATGGAAGAAAAAATGGAGGAGATGGAGAAAATCATTGACGGGGTCGAGGTCATTTTTTTGACGGGAAAAAGAAGAGGGAAAGAACACCTCTCCCTCTCTCTCCTCCGCTTCTCCACCCGCCTGCCATCTAGAAAAGAGTCGCCATCAATCAATCAGTTTTTGCAAGAGAGATAAATAACACGTAAAAAACAAGAGGGGGCTGCCTCTAGGTGTCCTTCTTCTTGTCGCCCTCTCCTTCTCCTTCCTCCTCCTCGACCAGCGCCGCCGATGACGAGCTCTGCCGCGCCCACATCGAAGCGTACAGCCCCCCCAGAGACACCAGTTCCGAGTGCTTGCCAACCTCCACCACCCGCCCCTCCTTCATCACAGCGATCGAGTCGCAGTGCATGACGGTGCTGAGCCTGTGCGCGACGATGAGCATCGTGGGCGGCTTTTGTCTCGTTCTCTTCTCCTGTCCTCCTCCGTCGGCGCCGTTGCCACCGCCGCTCTCGCCGCCGCCGCCGCCCCCGCTCTCGTTGCTCTCGGCGGCGGCAGAGGAAAACGCGCCCCGCAGCGCCCGCTGCACCGCGGCCTCCGTCAGCGCGTCCAGCGCCGAAGTCGACTCGTCCAACAGCATGATCCTCGCCCGCCGCAGAACGGCCCTCGCGAGCGCCACGCGCTGCTTCTCGCCGCCGCTCAGCCGCAGGCCGCGCTCTCCCACCACTGTTTGATAGCCCTTCGGAAACGATAAAATGCTCTCGTGGATCGCGGCGACGCGGGCCGCGGCCTGCACTTCCTCGAAGGTCGCTCCCGGGTTGGCGTACCGCAGGTTGTACTCTATCGTGTCGTTGAACAAGACAGAGTCCTGCGGCGTGACGCTCATGATCGACCGCAGGCTCCGCTGCCTCAGCGAGCGCGCGTCGCGGCCCTCTACGAGGACGGCGCCGCTGTCCGGGTCGACGAACCGGAACGCGAGGCGGAGGAGCGTCGACTTGCCCGACCCCGTGGGCCCGACGATCGCCAGCGAGGTGCCTCCTGGGGCCCTGAGCGAGACGTTTTTCAGCACCGGAGAGGACAAGGAAGAAGAAGGAGCGGCGGAGGAGGCAGGGTTGACCGCTCGCGGAACGACGCGGTCCCACGAGAAGGTGACGTTTTTGAACTCGAGCGAGCCGTCGCCGCCCGGAGGCAAATCGACCGCATCAGGCGCGTCCACGACGGTCGGGACCTGCGCCAGCAGCGAGAAGAGGCCGTCAGCGTCGAGCATCTGCTGCATGACCGTCCTGTAGAACGTGCCGAACCAATTCAGAGGAATGGCGAGCTGCGCCATGAGCGAGAGGAAGAGCACGGCATCGCCGACGCGGAGGGTGCCGTTGGCGACGCCGACCGAGCAGACGTAGCTGTTTTTCGTTTCGTTTTTGTTTTTTTCAAAGCAGAGAAAGAGAGAGAGAGAGAGAGAGAGAGAGAGAGAAAGAGAGTGAGAGTGCGACGCGAGAAGAAGCGCAAGAAGGAAGGAAGAAAGCAAGAAGAACAAAAAGGTTAAAAAACCATAACTCACAGCCCGCTCGCGGTGCCGGCGAAGATCACTGTGCTCTGAATCACGTTGAGCGAGTTGAGGCTCGCGAGCAGCTTCATCTCCACCCTCTGGTACTCATCGATCGCCCCGGACAGCCTTGCGACCTCGCGATCCTGCGCGCCAAAATACGAGACGGTCTCCCAAGACAGCAGCGCGTCGGTCGCCCTCGCGGAGCGCACGTTGTCACGCACGTTGAGCTCTTTCCTGTACTTGCCGCGCCTCTCTGTTAAGTAAATCGTCAGCGGGATGTAGGAGGCCAGCGTCACGAACATGATCGCGGCGACCCAGGGCTCGAGGGCCGCGGCGACGTAGACGGCCGCCGCGGCGATGTCGAAGAGTTGGGGGCCGACCTTTTGCAAGAAGAAGATAGAGTTTTTTTTTGAGTTTGAGATTTCGCTTCCGTCAGTTGTTCTTTGTCTTCTTCCTTCTCGTTCTTTCAACTCTCTCTCCCCACCCACCCCACCCCACCCCACCCCCCCCAAAAGCAAAGACTCACCTGAAACAGCACCGTCGACAGCAGGTTCTGGATCGCGGAGCTCCCCCGATCAAGCACCCGCGTCAGCTCGCCCGTCTTGCGCATCAGGTGGTACTGCAGGTCCATCCCCAGGACGTGCGCGAAGGCGTCGACGTTGATCTTCCTCGCGGCGGCCTGCGAGATCGGGATCCACGCGAACTGCCGCGCGTTGTTGAGCAGGCCCATCGACCCGCCGCCGGAGCCGCCCTGGAGGTACAGGGCCGCGAGGTACGCGACGACGGCCGGGACCATGAGCGAGCGGAGCGGCGTCGGGGCCGGCGCCTGGCCGCTGCCCGCGGGGGGGTGCGCCGAGGCGTCCGCCGCGGCGAGGCGGTTGACGAGGTAGGCATAGCTGGCCGGGACGGCGAGGTTGGCGACGCGAGAGAGGACGAGGAGGACGACGCAGGCGGCGGCGCGAGCCTGGAGTTTTTTTTAGATATTATTTTTGGCGAAAAAGCGAAAAAGTCAAAATTCAGAAAAAGGGTTAGCTTTTTTTAATTCCTCTCTGAGAAACTTTCAGTGAAAAACGTCGAAACAGAAAACGTTTCGAGAACTCACCTGATGCCCCGGCTCCTCTGGCCAAACAAACGCGATGGCCACCCCGAGCAGCGATATCCAGCTCCGTGAGGGCCCCTTGGGCGCAGAATAGGGACCCGCGGGGGCCTCGACGTCCGTCCTCGAAGACGAAGGCGCCGCCCCCGAAGAAGCCGAGGAGGAGGGCGCGGGCCCCGTGAGCAGGGCCCTCGTCACGAGCGCGTCCTCCTCCAGGTCGACGGCGCTCAGCCCCCGTTGGGCCTGCGAGACCGCGAAGGCCAGGGCGACGGAGAGCCTCGCGAGCGCGGAGAAGAGAGGGAGACGAGAAGGGGTGCGAGACGTCTCCGAGCCCAGGACGACGGCGATCTCGACGAGGTAGAGCACGGGGGCGAGCCACGCGACGGGCCGCATTCGAGGGGCCCTCCTACAGCTGGCAGCGACGCCGCAGAGCGCTGCCGCGGTGGCCCAGGTGGCCGCGAGGCAGAAGTGGTAGAGCTCGGAGTCCGGGGAGGAGGTCGCGGAGGAGGAGGAGACGAGGTGCGACACGGCGAGCGCGGCGGCGACGGCCGCGGCCAGCGTCCCGAGTGTCGCTCCTCGGGCGGTCGACGCCGACGTCAACGTCGAGTTCGAAGGCAACATCCTTGCCCTGCTACTCATGCCAGCCCTGGGCGACGCCGGCTCGAGGTTCTCGCCCCTCTTCACAAGCCTCGCGCGACGCACGAACAGGAAGACGTTTGCCGCGGCGACGATGAGAGCGACGCTTGCGACGACGGTGATGGCGACGCAAGAGACCTTGGCGTCGGCGCCGCAAAAGGCGTTTGAATTCGAAGTCTTCCCTCCGGATTCGCCGCTGTGGCGGTGATGGCTGTGATGGCGCTCGTGCCCGTGGCGCGACGCATCGATGGCGAGCGGCATCGACTTGATCGAAAACGACGCGGCGCCGATGGCGTTGTTCATTCTTTGAGATTTTACTACTTCGATTCTGATCATCAGATGGCAATGTTTTTTTTCCTTCCGTTTTGATTGTTTTCGTCCTTCAGGGAGCAGCTCGCTGTTTTTTTACTGTTCTCTCTTCGCTTCACGTCGTCGCTTCTCTCTCGCTGAGCATCGAGGGAAGACCCGCGCCGACCTCCTTTCGAAGCTCCAAACTCAGAGAAGAAGAAGCCGTGCGCGGCGAGCGAAGAGATGGGAGTGCGTCGTCAGGCGACTTGGCAGATGACCTTGTTTTCCCTCTCGTTCTCTCTCTCGCTCTGTTGGAGCAACGAAACGCTCTGCCTCCTCTGCAGCGGAGAAAGGAGACACGCCTCTCTCTGCTGATGCACTGCGATAATCGAAATGCAAATACAACAAGATCGAAGGGAAGCGATGAAAAGGCTTCCCTCTCTTTGATCATCGCCTCTTTCCTCACGACCTCGTTCGAAAACGAAAAAAAACTCTCGCTCTCTCCTCATGCAGGACAACGCCGCCGACCTGGCCCAGCTCGAGGCCACCCTGCGCCAGCCCGACGCCGTCCTCGAGCCGGGCGTCCTAGGGGTGCTCCGTCGCTACGTCGCCGCGGGAGGAGAGCCCCCGAGGGTCGTCGAGGCCCTGGCAGACGGCTACGTGGGCACCGCCCGCTGCGCCTCGCTGGTCGTCGGCTGGAACAGGCTGCTGTCGTCGCTGAGCAGCTCCGCCTCAGCGGCATCCGCTGCCGCCGCCGCCGGCGCCGCTGCCGCTGCCGCGGAGGAGCAGCAGCAGCAGCAACAGCGAGGCGCCGGGGGCGGGAAGAGGGGAGGGAAGGGAGGCAAGGGCGCTGCTGCTGCCGCCGCAGGAGGAGGAGGAGCGGCGGCGGCAAAGCGAGGGAAGGGGAAGGCGGGAGCGACTGAAGCCGCCGCTGCTGCCGCTTCCAATGCAGCGGCAGCAGCGGCAGCAGCGGCAGCAGCGGCAGCAGCAGCAGAGGCCGCCGCCGCCGCCGCAGACCCCGACGAGGCCTCCTACCTCCGCGACCTCGCCGCGCGCCGCTTCGACCCGGCGGCCTTCTCGGGCGTCTTCTCGCGCGGCGGCGGCGGGCCCCCGCCGTGGCTGCACGGCCTGCTGTCCGACCCCGGGGGCCGCTCGCTCGTCTACCGCCTCAGCTGCGAGCACCGCGGGTGCCTGCTGCTGTCGTACGCGGTGCGCAGGGCGCTGCACGCCGCCGCGGCGTCGCACGGGGCGGGCGCCGCCGACGCGTCGCCGGCCGCGCAGGCCGCCGCGGCCGCCGCCGCCGCCGAGGAGGTCGCCGCCGCCGGTCCCGCCCTCGCTGCTCACTTCTCCGTCTTCAACGCGCTGATCGTCGCCAGGCTCTCGGGAGTCGCCGCGGCCCCCCCGCGCGCGCTGAGGTCGCTGGCGGCCTCGCTCGCGGCGTCGCTCTGCGGCGCGCAGCACACGTACATCATCGCCGCCGCGCTGCTCTCGCGCCTGGGGCGCAGCAGCAACGCGCTGCGAAGGCGCGCGACTCGGGCTATTGCAGCGAAAGAGAAAGAGAAAGAGAAAGCAGAAGAAGAGAAGAACAGGAAGAAGAAGAGGGGCAGGGAGGACGAGGACGAAGGGGGGGAGGCGAGGCGAGGGAAGCGCGGAGCTGCAGCGGCGGCGGCGGCGGCGTCAGCGGCAGCGGCGAAGGCGAAGAAGGACGAAGCGGAAGCGGAGCCGAAGAGAATCGTCGACCCCGCAGCGACCGAGGCCGCCGCCGCCGCCGCGGCCTCCGCCGTCGCCGGAAGGTACCGCCGCATGGCCCAGGAGCTCGAGGCCGCCGCCGCGGCCGCGCACGGCGCGCCCGTGTGGGAGATGGCCCGGTGGCTGCTGCCGCGGAGGAGGAAGAGGAGGCCGAGCAAGGGAGGGGAGGAGGAGATGGGAGATGGAGACGTTGCCGCCGGCGAGAGCGAGAGCACGACCGCCGAGGCCGCCGCCTCCGCCGCCTCCGCCGTCGCGGCCCTCGCCGCGGCCCCTCGGGCCTCCGCCGCGGCGGCGTCCGCCGCGGTGGAGCTCGCGAGGATGTATCGGGCGGAGGAGGCCGTCGTGACGGGGGGAGGCTGGGGGGGAGGGAGCGACGAAGAAGAGGGGAGCGCGAGGGGAGGCGGCCTCGGCGGCGGCGGCAACGGCGGGGCGAACAGCAACGGGAGCGCGGCGGCGGCGCCGGCGGCGGCTACCGCCGCCGCCGAGCCTGCCGTGCCCTGGGACCCTGCCTCGGACGCCGCAGCGGCCGCCGCCAGCAGAGGCGAGCCCCGCTCGGGCGAGGCGGGGGACGCCAGAGGAGGAGCATCGGCGTCGGCGGCGTCGGCGGCGGTGGCAGGGCCTCGAACCTCCTCGTCGTCTTCTCCGATCCCGCCGCTCTCCATCATCCGGCAGCCGGTGGTCTTCGACGCGCTGATTGCGCTGCTGTTCTCTCCCGCCGGTGCGAGGCTGCCGACGATGGCCGTGGCGTCCGGGGTGGACTCGCTGGCGGGAGGGGGCCGAGGGGGTGAGTTTTTTCCCCTTGCATTGTTTTGCGAGCGAGAGTTGGAGAGCGGAGGCGTTTTTGAGAGAGAGGGAACGAGAAATGCTCACCCTCGGTTTTCCCTCCCCCCCCCCTCTCTCTGTCTTTCTTTCTCATCAAACAGGAAAAACCCAAGCGAGCGCCTCCACGCTGGGCCCGCGCGTCCAGAGCCTCAGCGACGCCGCGATCTCGCCCCTCGGCACGACGCCCAGCGGCCACTACGGCCCGATAGGGCTCGTCGGCAGCAGCGGCGGCCAGCGGCACGGCGGCGGAAAAGCGTCTTCCGCCGCCGTCGCGATCGCCCTGACGGAGGAGCAGGCGGCGCAGGCGCTGGCGCTCCTGGCCGTGGCGGCGGCGGCGATCGACGAGCGGGGCGAGGAGGAGGAGGAGGAGGAGGAGGAGAAAGAGGAAGAGGAGGAGGAGGAGGGTGGTGACGACGAAAATGGCGAGAAGAAGCAGCAGCAGAAGCAACCGAAGAAGCAGCAGCAGCAGCAGCAGCAGCAGCGGAAGAAGAAACCGTCCCTTTCTTCGGCCCCTCTCCTCCTGGACGCCTTCGACGTCCCCTCCGCCGCGGCCTCCCTGCGCGACGCCCGCGCCCTCGCGCTGCGCGCCGCGGCCGGCGGCGTCCGCTCTGACGCCGCCCTCGCGCACGCCGCCGCGGCGGCCTCAGCCTCGGTCGGCGCCGCCGCGGCCGGGGTGCTGCACGCCGCCGCGGTTTGCCTGCAGGACCCGGAGTGGTGGCGGAGCCCTGCCGCGGGGGGGCCCACGCAGGCCGCGGCCTCGGCCTCGGCGTCGGACGCGGGCCTCGAGGCGCTCCCCGCGGCGGCGGCGGCCTGCCCCGCGCTGGCGCTGGCGCTCGCGGCGGCGCTGCCTTCCGCCAGGGCGCTCGGGAGGGGGGCCGCAGCGGTCGTGGGCGGGGCGCTGCGGGCCGCGGGGAACGCGCGGCCGGACGCGTCGAGGGCGCTGGCGGACATCCTGGCGTTCCTTGTGGCTCGGGGCGGGCAGGCGGAGGCAGGGCTGGCCGAGGCGGAAGCTTGGGTGAGATTTGTTTTTCCCCGGGTGCTTTTTGGTCTGCTTTTTTCGAGGTCGAGGGGGGAAAAAAGCTCACTCTTTTTTTCTCTCTCCACCCTCTCTCGTTCCTCTCCTTCTTCCCTTTTTTCTTTCCGTACAAAAAAACAACAAAAACACCAGGCGAGCTCCTCTTCCAACTCCTCGGCCGCCTCGCTCGCGACGACGGCCTTCTTCTTCGGCGGGCGCTCTGCCGTCGCCGCCGCCGACCCGTCGCTCGTGCGCCACTTCCTGCGCAAGCTGCTCGCCGCCGTCTCGCCGCCGCACTCGCCGGAGTTTGTCGGAGCCGTGTCGAGGCTGCTGGTGGTCAGCGGCGTGAAGAAGCGCGGCGCCGGGATGGCGGGAGCCGGAGGCGGCGGCGGCCAGGCGGGCGCGGACCTCGGGGGCATGCTTGCCGCCGACGGGCCCTCGAGGGCGCACCTCCGCGCCTTTGCCCGGGACGCCCTCAAGGGGGGAGGAGGAGGGGGCGCAGCGGGCGGAGGGGCCTGTGCTGCCGCGCCAGGGGCGTCTGCTGGTGCTGGTGCTGCGGCGGCAGCCTCGCTGGGAGCCAAGGAGAGCGCGCTGCTTGCCGAGCTGAGGGACGCGCTGTGAAGTTGTGTGTGTGTGGGTGTAAAAAAAAAGAGTTTTCTCGATCGAGTCGAGCTATCTCTTTACAACACGCTTTCTTCTTCGACCTTTACTTCCTTCTTCTTCTTCCTTTTTTCAACCAGGTGCGCCGCTCTCTCCCCCTGTTTCGCACCTTCCAGGCGTCGACCGAGGCCTAAGGCTCCCCTCGGCGTTGCTCTCGGGCCTGTGCGAAGAGGTTTTGGTTTGAGTTGTTGTTGCTCGGCTTTGTTTTTTTCGCTTCCTTTCACTCCTCGCCCACCATCGTTCGGCTTGTTCACCGCTTCGAAACAAAACAAAACATAAACCCATCAAGAAGCAGCGAACGTGAGGGCTCCTTCATTTTCTCCACCGACCCTCTCTCAGGGCATAGCAAGTCGAGTCCCGAGCCCCGAGAGAGCGGGGAGAGGGCGGGGGAGAGAGTGGAGGGTTTGAAAGCGAGCGAACGACAACGGAGCGACAACGGAGCGACTTCCGAGAGAAGGACGACGAGACAGCGCCTCATCTATTCTCTCTGTCTCTCTCTCTCTCTCTTTTCCCGAAAACGAAAAACAAAAAACAGATGGTCATCCCTTCGAAAGCCCAGGAGGAGGAAGCTCTCCATAGCAAGCACATTACTGTCGGTGAGGACGAGGGAGAGAGGAATAGAGGAAGAGAGAGAGGGAGAGAGAAGAAGAGGAGAAGGCGAAAGAGGCGTCGCTTCGCCGTGTTTTTGCGTTCTGAGGAGCCTTCGAGCAAAGCGAGCGACGAAATGCGCGAAATGCGCGAAAGGCTACGAAGAAAAAAAAACTCACCTCCCCCCTTCTCACCTCTTCCTCCTCCTCCCACTTCCTTAGGCCGCTGGGTCCAGTACAGCAGCGGCCGCATTACGCGCACGGGCAAGGTCACCCAAGTCCTCAAGACGGAGGAAGAGACTCCCCACCCCCCGAAGGTGAGTCCCCCCCCCCGTTTTTTTTGCGTTTTTTCCTTTCTTCTCCGTCTCTTCTCTTTTTCTGTCTTCTTCTTCCTCAAAACCTTCTTACCCTCTCACCTCTCTCTCTCTCCACCGCTCCAGGTCGTCTACGTTTGCGAGCGTAAGTCAATAATTTGCTTTTTGTTTTGAAAGAGAGAGAGAGAAAAGAGAAAAAAGAAAAAGAGAAGAGACAACAAAAGAGAACGCTCACCCTCTTCAAACTCTTTCTCTCTCCATCTTTCGCATCCCCTCCCTCCTCCCCCCCCCCTCCCACACACACTTAGAAGAAAACGGAGAGATGAAAGAGTACACCAACAACCCGTCCAAGCTCGAAGTGGTCCCGCACCACAAATAGAGTGGAGTCTGGCGAGGAAGCTTGGGCTGAAGGAGGAGCTCTTCCAAGGGAGGGAAGGAAAAGCAAACAAGCACAAAAAGTTGATAGAGAGAGAAACAAGAGAAATCAAAACAAGCAAGCGAGCAAAGCAAAGCAATAAAACAGAAATAAAGGAGCTGCGAGCCTTCTGCGCCCTTTCACAATAAAATAAAAAAACTGTGTTTTCCTTGTGCAAAAGAGAGCAAGAAAAAAAAATGAAACGAGCGCAAACAACTTCTCATCACTTCTCGCCGCCCGCTTTTTTTTTCTCCCTCTCCGTCTCCGTCTCTCCCCTGCCCCAACCAACCAACCGACCGATATGGCCACTTCTACGCCTGTGAAGCCCCGCATCAACGAGTTGGAGCAGCAGGAGATCGAGGAGCAACAGATGACGCCAGGGGAGGGGCCGCAAGAGACAGGGAAAGAGAAAAGAGGGAGGGGGAGAGAGAAAGAGAGAGAGAAGAGAGAGAGAAAAGGTGCTTCTCTTGTCTCGAGAGCGCCTTCGGGAGAAAAAAAAGCAAAAAAAAAGAAAAAAAGGAGGGGGGTTGGCGGGCGCAGCAGGTCGACCTCTCTCTCTCTCCTTCCTCATTGTCTTCCAACCCCTCTTTTCACCCTCTCTCCTCCTCCTCCTCCTCTCAATCACGCGGGAAAGGCCGCCTCGTGAGGTACGACACCGGCACCGTCTCGCGCGTCGGCCGCATCCTCAAGGTGCTCTCTTCTCCCGAAGAGACGCCGAGGCCGCCCAAGATCTTGTACGAGGTCTACGACGAGAAGAGGACGAAGACGAAGCAGTACACGAACAACCCGAGCGCTCTGCGGGTGATTGACGACGAGAAGGGGGAGACGGAGGAGGGGGGCGGAGAGGGCCAGGAGGAGGAGGAGGGAGGCTCCTGAAGAAGAAAGAAGGATAGGAGTTTTTTGTTTTCTGTTTTTTTGACCTCTGCCACCACCGCGCCCCGCAGGGAGCGCGCCCTTTCTCTGCCTGTTTGACTGCCCTTCCCCCCCCCCCCCCCCCCCCACAACAAAAACAACAACAACAACAGCAAACACAGTGCGATAGTCGGAGTCGAGGGGGCTTCCCCAGAAGGGCGGGAGGGGAGAGTCCATGTCTGCGTTCTTTTTGTCTCCGCAAACGAGGAAAGAGTGAGAGGAGAGAGGGGAGACGA
>Ga0114918_10003348_pt1 | contig 14166 bp, 14 predicted proteins | sample LantaG_FD_87015 | JGI IMG/M metagenome (GOLD analysis project Ga0114918, IMG submission 87015) | Deep subsurface microbial communities from Baltic Sea to uncover new lineages of life (NeLLi) - Landsort_02402 metaG | ecosystem: Environmental > Aquatic > Marine > Oceanic > Sediment | place...
AAAAAAAAAAAAAAAAAAAAAAGAGAGAGAGAGAGAGAGAGAGAGAGAGAGAGAGAGAGAGAGAGAGAGAGAGAGAGAGAGAAGGCGGTGGTGGAGGAGGAAAAGGGAAGAGAGGAGGGTGAGCGAAAGAAGAAAAAGAGGTCGAGGTCGAAAAAAAAAGAGGAAAAAAAACGAGAGCAAGATTCTTCATCTTAATCTTTCTCCTTCCTTCGGAATCTCTTACCCGATGCCAGGTCTTTCGGCGGGTCGCGCTGGGAGAAAGAGTGCGACACGACCTTGGTCTCTAAGAGGGGTTTGAATGAGGGTGGAGAGAGGGAGAGAGGGAGAGAGCGGTGAGAGAGAGAGAAGGAGAGCAACGGGATGGAGAAGAACGGCGAGAGAGAGAGGGCGATCAATTTTGCTTCTCTTTTGCTTTTGCTGCTGTGCGGCTTCCGCTGCTCGTTCCTCCGCCTTCTCCTCTCTAAGAGAGGGAGAGAGTACGCTCGTGCGCCTTGGTGCTTAACAGGGCTCGCGTTCCATTTCTTCTCGCGAGCTCGAAGCGACAAAAGACGAAGAAAGAAAGAGACTTCCATCGGGCCGCCGTCGTCATCACTTTTTTTTTCCCCCCACAACGCACCAGCCTGCTGCCCTCCTGCCGCTCCGCTGCTGCTGCTTGAGGCCACCCCGCGCGCAGAGAGCAAGTAGACGTCGCGCAGGCGGCGCTGCGCCTGGCGGAGGAGCATTGCTCGTTTGGAGGGGTGGGAGAAGACGAGCGAGCGAGAAAGAGAAGAGATAGAAGAACTTTTGCTCGATTGAAAACGAGCAAAAAGAGAAAGGAAGCAAAGTGGGCGAGGGCGTTGGTCTTCGTCTCCTCCTTCCTCTCTTCAACCTCCTCTCTTCCACCAACGCCTCTTTCCTTTTCTTTCTTTTTGTAAGTAGGCCGGTCCTCGCAAAGAGGATCCAAGCACCAAAGCAATTCCATTTTTTTGTTTGTTTACTTTTGCTTTTCTTTTGAAGTGAAGTTTTGAAGGGGAGCTAAGTTTTTGTTTTGTTGTTTTCGTCGTCTTTCCGAGGAAACGACTTCTAGAGGTGGGGCAGGGGGGGAGGGGAAATCACAGAGCTTCGGAGAGGGAAGGGGGGGTTAAACTGAGGGGTAGGGGGGTGCAGGAGGGTCGGAGCTCTCGTCTGTGTGTGTGCGTGTGTCGCTGTTGTTGTTGCTGGGGCCGATACTGATATAGTTTTTTTTGGAGGAAAAAAAAACCCCGAAACTGAAAAAGGAAAAAAAAAGGCTGGACTCTGATGTGAAAAATGAAAAAGCATCAAGGCACTGAGGATGGGGGAGTTGCGGAAGCAGAAGCAGTAGTAAATTTAAGGCAAGTGTATAAGGCAAAAGTGGTGGATGGTGGTCGCGAGAAGAAGAAGAAGAAAGAGAAAGAGAAAGAGGGAAAAAGGGAAGAAGAAAGAATGAAAGATTTTTCTCTCTCTTTTCCTCTTTCTCCCTCCCCTCCGACTCTTTCCTCTCTCTCCTCTTTCTCTCTCCTCTTTCTGTAAATCGAAACAGAAAGAGGCAATACGATGAATGGGGGACCAGGTGACGGTATGCGTGTGTGGGGGGGGGACGAAATGAAGCGAATTGAAAGGTCGAGAGTTTTTTTTTCTTCTTTCGAACTTTTCTTTTTTTCTTTTCGTTTTAAGTCACGGGCCACGCCGCCGCGGGAGCGCCTCCTCCTCCTCCGCCGCCGCAGCTCGGCGCCGGGGACTCCGACGCGCGATTGCTCTCCGGGGGGCTCGTCGTCATCGGGAAGGAGGTGACGTCGGACGCGCAGCAGGCGGCGGAGGGAGGAAAGTGGTTTTGGTTTTGTTGGTTTTGAGCCTTTGGTCGGAAGGCGAGGTCTGTGCCCGCTTCCTCTCCTCCTCCTTCCTCCTCCTTTGCCGCCGCCGCCGCTTCTGCTGCGTTCTTCCTCGCCGTCGTCAGCCACTCCCACCTCCCGCCGGCCAGCGGGCTCCCGCTCGTGACGTCAAAGTCCCAGCGGGCAGCGAAGGCGGTGGTCTCCTGGAGAGAGAGTGAGGTTTTCTTGGGAAAGAGAAAAGAGAGAAGAGAGAAAGTGAGAAAATAAAAAATTCGAAATTTCGACGGAAGTTTCGCTCGACTCTCTTTCTCTCTCTTTCTGTCTCTCTTGCCCAGCGAGCGAGCAATCAAGAGCTTTGCTTTGCTTTTTTTCCCGATCGACCAGAAAGGAGTACAAGCAGCAGAATGCGTGGAGGGTGAGAAAAGCATAGCAGAAGGTTGTCGAGCGCGCGCGCGCGCGCGTAGGGGACCTTAGCAAACCATTTTTTCACGACGCCCGGGTGGAAAAAAAGCGTCGAGGAAAAAAAGAAAAAAGAGCGCGTCTTCGAGCGACGAGGACTCGAGATGCTATCCCCCATCCTTCTCCTCCCCGCTTTCCCTCGCCGCTCCCGCTTCTCGATCAAGCTCCCTTCCCTCACAGGGGATGCAATGGACGAAGAACAACCCACAGAGATGAAAATCAAAGACTTACCGCGTGCGTGGCGGCCGTGAGGCCTCCCATCGTGTTGGTTGCTGGCTCTCCAACCTTGTCGAGTTCGGCATCGTCGTCGTTTTCGTCGTCGACAGCCGGCGCTGCCGGAGGCAAGAGCTCGCGCTTGGTCGATGCCATCATCGTCGTCGCGTCCGGATGCACCGACCTCCCGCCTCCGAAGAGCGCCCTGGGCGACACGCCGGCGCAGCACAGGGCCTGTGGCGACCCCCCGGCGAGCGGCGTGAGCAGCGAGGCCAGCGCGGGCGGCGTGGAGGCGACGAAGGAAGGAGGAGCAAGATGATTATCAATCGTCGTCGCCGGCGTCGTCGCAGTCAAAGCGCTTCCTCCTCCTCTTTGACGGATGTCTTTGGCAGCCGAGGCGAACAGCCTCCTGCGCGGCGATTCCTCTTCTGCCGCTTCGGGCGGGTTTATTGCGAGGCCTCCGCTCGTCGAGCGGCGGATAGGGGTGGGCTCCATCGTGTCTTCGAGTCGAATCAAGACGCAAAAAAAGATGTTTTGGTTTTTTTCCCCTTTCGATTTGCAAACAACAGCGCGACAAAGACGCGCCCTCCTGAGATTCGACCGCGGATGTAACGCGTTCGAGGTTTGGTTTGTCCTCTCTCTCGACGCAGATACGACGGGAAAGGCGTGAGAGGGCCTCTCGAAGGGTGGGAAGAGGCGCGGAAGCAGGATAAGGACGTCGAAAGAGGGCGCAAGGATGGCCCGGGGGTGGAGAAAAAAGAACCTTTTTTTCAAGAGAAAAAGTCGCGAGCGAAAAGTGAGCCCTTGCGTTTTTCAAATTTCCCTCTCAGTCCCGAATTCTCAGCCGCAAACAAGGTGAAAGTTCACCTGCTCGTAAAACGAAAGTTCAGGTGAAGATTTTTTTTTCAGTTTCGGTGGGGGAGAGAAAGGAAGAGAGAGAGAGACAATGAGTTTTTTCCTTCTCTATTTTTTTTTGCAACCTCTTCGGTCTTCGACCTCTTCCTTCTTCTCTCTCTCTTTCTCCCTCTCTCTTTCTCTCTTTCAGGACCGGGGGGGAAGGCCATTCTAATTTTCATAATCTCTTCTTACAATTGGGGCGGACGGGGGGGGGGGTCGGACGGGGGCGGGTAGGGGGGCTGCACGGTACACACCAAACAAAACAAAACAAAACAAAACACAAGAGAGAACAAGAAGAAAGAAGAAAGAAAAACACGCACTCTCTTCGTCCTCCTCCTCCTCTTCTTCTTTCTCTTTCTTTACTTGCTGCCGCTCCCGACCAGGTTCCCTCGCAGCTCTTCCTCCTCGACCGAGTCCACGTCCACCCAGAGCCGCACGCAGTTGTCCCCTGCGCCACCGGCAGAGGCGAACACGGGCAGCGTCCCCGGGTGGCCCGCGATGCAAAGCACCGCGCCGGCGTGCCCGGGGCCCGCTGCGGCCGCCGCGGGGTCGTCGGCCGGAGGGCCCCTCGGCGAGACCGACAAAACCGCCTTGGACGCGGCGTCCCACGCCCAGATCGATCCGTCTTCCGAGCCCACAACGACCATCTGCCTGGTACGCACGGCCAGCTGCCGCGTGTTCCTGTCCAAGGCCGAGTTGGCGGCCTGCTGCTCCTTGGTCATCCTCGTGAAGGAGAGGCGAGATTGGCAGTAGGTGAGCAGAGCCGGCACCGAGCAGAAGTTTCGGGCCTCGTGCCCTCGGAAGGCCTTGGCTAGTCGCCCATCGGCGGCGTCCCACAGCCTGATCTTGCCGTCTAACGCAGAAGACATTATCAAACGTCCATTCGGGGTGAAGCACGCGTAGGTGCAGGGTGGCGGAGCAGAAGCACAGACCATCAAGGTGGCATTGCACCTTCCCGTGTCGGCGTCCCATACCCTGATCAACCCATCCAAACTGCTCGTGACCATCTTGCTCCCGTCTGGTGAAAAGGAAGCGCTGGTCACAGGGTCCGAGTGGGCTGGCAGGGTCCTCAACAAAGCCCCCGAACGGGAGCACCAGAGCCTGACCGTCTCGTCGAAGGAGCCCGTCAGCGCCAGGGCCGCCCTCGGCGAGAACACGATCGAGAAGACGTAATGGGTATGACCCCTTAAAGTACGCAGCAGCGAGCCCGTGGCGGCGTCCCAGAGCTTGGCCGTGGCGTCGTCCGAGGCCGTGCCTATGACGAAGCCGTCCGGGGACACGGCGACGCAGTTGATGCCCTCGGTGTGGGATCCGGTCTTGGCTGCGACGCGGGTCGCTTCTTCGGCCGCGGCCTTGGCCGCTGCTTCTGCCTCTGCCGCAAGAGTGGAAGCACTCGTGTTGTTTGCTTGTTTGTTGCTCCTATTGCTGCTCTTGGCGGCGTTCGCAGCCGCTTCCGCGGCAGCGGCGGCCTTGGCAGCGGCGACGACCGCCTCCTCGCTCCCCAGCTGCGCCACGCACGCCCCCGTCGCGGCGTCCCACACGCGGGCTGTGCCGTCGCCGGAGCCCGAGACGAGCCGCGTCCCGTCGGGCGTGAAGGCCAGGCTGGTGACTCCTTTCGCGTGTCCCGCGAGCACGGCGCGGCACCTGAAGTTGATCTTCTCGAGGACGGCGATGGGGACGGCGTTCTTGCCGATGCCGATGGCGTTGTTGTTGCCGGTGTTGTCCGTGGCTGTGGTGGTGGTGGTGGCTGCCGTGGCCGTGGTGGCAGCCGTGGTGGCGGCGGCAGAGGCCGGCGGAGGAGGGAGCGTCGAGGTCGTCGCCGCCGCTGCGGCGTTGGCGGCGGGAACTTGGGCATTGCCGTTGAAGGGCGCCGTCGAGACCATTTTCCAGTCGTCTTCTTGCTCGCGATCGATATGAATCGACGGTCGCTACCGTTTGGAGTAAGCGCTGGATGCGGAAGCCCGCTGGATGCGTGCGGACGTGCGGATTCGGAGGGGGGGGGGTAAAAATGCGGGAGATCGAGGGAAAAGGTCGATGGACGGGAGAAAGTCGCCGCGTTTCTTCTCCTCTTTTTGTAAGGCGCCACAAGCAGCGGGTGCGTTTGCTGCTCCTTCTGGGGCAGCAGACGAGGTGTCCGGAGATCTGGCTCGGGGGGAGAGAGAGCGAGAGAAAGAGCCAAAGGTCAATCTCAAGGCGAGAAGGCAAAGAGTTCAAGAGGAAGAGAGGAAGAGAAGATGTGAGATCGAAGAAAGAAAGACCGAGTGAGCGAAGAAGCGAGAGGACGAAAGCGCGAATCTCGGAAGACGACAGAACTCACTTTTCGTTTTTTTCTCTTTCTTTCTCTCTCGAGAAGCGCTCGCGGGCGAGGGCGCTCTTTCTTACGCACCAAGAGCAGAGCAGAGCAGAGCACGCATCGAATCCTCCGCCTGCGGTGCTGCTACTGCAGCAGCAGCAGAAGCAGCCGCAGCGGAAGCAGCAGCAGCTGCGAGCTCTTTTTTTTCTTTTGACGGCGAATTTCGGTCGAACGTCGACGTCGACGTCTTCGTCGTCTTTTTCTCTCTCCTCGCTCACCATGGCCGGCCCGTCAGCCTCGTCTTCGCGGAGCCACCCGGGCCTCGCGGGGAGCTTGTTCGACCGCCAGCTGACCGGAGGACCAGGTAAACAGAGATAAGAAGAGGAGAGAGGAGGAGAGGAGATGAGATTTCGACTTCTTCCATTTCTCGACACTCAAAAATCCTTGATGCCATCAAAATCAAAATTCAATCAAAAAACAGTCGTCCGCCGCCCCTTTCTCAACTCTTTCTCTTCGCTCGAAGGGTCCGGTGGGGGCCTCATGGTCAACAACCCGGGAGGTAACGCCACCCCGGCCTTCTGCCTCAAGTACAACGAGGTGAGAGAGAGAAAAGTTTTCGCCTTTTTTTCTTCTTCTTTCGGGCGACAGACCGTCTTTTTTTCGAAAAGCAACCTCAACCCTCTTCTCTCTTTTCTTTCTTTCTTCTCTCCGTCCCTAGGTCTACGACAACTGCCGCCTGCTGGCCATCGCCGACGAAGAGGGCTGCGTCTCGATAGTTCACACTGGGATGCCCCTCCCTCCCGCCCTTCATTACGATAATCAAGACGAAGAAGAGGAAGAGGAAGAGGCTCTTCGTCCTCCTCGCCCGGCGCTGCCGCGAGCGTAGTGGTTCTGCCACAAGAACGCCATCTTCGACGCGGCCTGGACCGGCGGCGACACCAGGCTGCTGACGGCCTCCGGGGACCAGACGGTGGCGCTGTGGGACACCACCGACGCGAGGAGGGTGGGAGTCTTCAGGGGCCACTCCGGGAGCGTCAAGGCCGTCTCTGCGGGGAGCAGCAGTTTGAACTCCACTTCTTCTTCTTCCTCTTCTTCGAATGGCTTCGTGTTTGCGAGTGGAGGGCGCGACGGCGCCCTGCTGCTCTGGGACGCCAGAGATAGGGGAGGAGGAGCGGGGGGGGCTTCTTCCTCTTCTTCTTCAGCCGGAAACGACGACGACGGCAGCGGCCTCGGCGGGAGCTTCCATGGGCCCGTCGGGGGAGTGGCGAGGGCTCACGGCACGCTGCCTCTGCCTCCGAGGAGCAGGAGAGGAGGAGCTGGAGGAATAGGAGGAGCGAATGCTGCGTCGGGGGCGGCGACGACGACAACGGAGCCAGCTGCAGCAGCGGCGGCAGCAGCGAGGCCCCAGAGGAGCAGGAGGGGCGCCGCCGCGACCGCGCCCTTTGCCGTCGACCAAGTGCCGCCTACGACAACGACAACGACGGCTGCCTCCCCTTCCCCTTCTTCCCCCTCCGCTCCTCCCCCTCGCCCGCCCTTCCCCCCGCTCTCCCCTGCAGCGCTCCTCCTCCAGCCCCCGCTCGGGGTCGCCCCGCACTCGGTCACGGCGGTGTGCCGCCTGCCCGGAGGGGAGGTGATAGCGACGGGGGGTGCAGACGGCACCGTGAGGCTCTGGGATATCCGCATGCTCGGTGGAGGAGGAAGTAACAGCGGCAGGGGCAGGAAGAGGACCTCTTCTTCTTCCGCTGCTGCGAGTGCTTCCTTTGCCTCTTCTTCTTCGTCGACGGCGTCTCCACCTGCTCTGCTCGCGCAGGCGTGCCCTACCGCGGCGGCAAACTTCTTCAACAATATTTCCTCGACTTCCTCCTATTCGCTTGCTGCCGCTTCCTCCAGCGCGAGCAACCGGAGGGTGAGGGGCGTCGCAGGGATCTCCCTGGACCCGCTGGGGGGGACCACGCTGGCCGTGGCCGTGCAGGGCGCCGGCGTGTTCCTCTGCGGCGTGAGCAGCGGGGGCGCGTTCTCCCCGATCTCGACTTCGGGCTCGGGTTCGAGAGCTGCGGCGGCGGCAAGCAACAACAACAACGCTTTTACCTCTTCTTCTTCCTCCGTTTCCCCTTGGACTTGCCTCTGCCCCGGGGACGCGGAAGCGGTCGGCCCGGCCTCCTTCTACTCCAAGGCCACCTTCTCTGGGGACGGGAGACACGTGCTCGGCGGCGGCAGCGACGGCGTCGCTCGCGTGTGGTCGGTCTCGGAGGCGCGGAAAAGTTCGGACTCTTCTTCTCTTTCTTCTTCGTTCGCCGCTGCTTCTCCGTCTTCGCAAATCAACCGGCTCCCTCCGGTAGCGAGGCTCGAGGGCCACTCGGCGGAGGTCACGGGCGTGGCCTGGTGCCCCACCGACCTGGGCGAGGTGGCGACCTGCTCCGACGACTGCACAGTTCGAATCTGGAGGCTCGACAGGAGTGCTGCCAACGGCGGCGGAGGAAGGAACAACGGCAGCAGCAGCAACAAGAACGCCTCTTCTTCTTCTTCTCCTTCTCCTTCTCCTTCTTCTTCTCCAGTCCGCGGCGCGCTCTTCGGGGGCAGGAGGGCGGCAGCCGGAGGGAGCGCTTCCTCTCCCGATGGCAGCAACGCCCGCGCTGCCGCCGCCGCTGCTGCTGCTGCTGCTGCTGCTGCTGCTGCTGCCTCCGCTCCTCTTCCCCGCTCCTCGTCGTCGCCGCCGTGGAGGCAGCGCGCCGCGGCCGTCGCCGCCGCGGCGGTGAGGGAGGCGGCTGCCGCCGCGGCCCTGAACGCCGCCGTGGCCGCCACACCGATCTTCAGCCGGTACCCTCCTCCGGAGCAGGCTGTTATCGTCGAAGAAGAAGGACGGATGCAGCAGCAGCGCGCCTCCGTGCTCTCCCCGACGGCGGCGACCGGCGAGGCGACCACAGCAGCTGCGGCCGCTACCGCTGCTGCTTTTGCAAACGGCGGAACCAACAACGGCACCACCACCACCACCTCGGCCCGTCGCAGCCTCCAGCAGCATTTGCCTCCTCTCTCCGCGGCCAGGGTCGCCAGCAGGCTGATCCAGCAGTCGATCCATGACTACGTGAGCCCGATGGCGCCGCTCGCGGGAGGTGGAGGTGGGGGAAGAGCGGGAGGAAGAGGGAGGAACAGGGAGGTAGAGGTGGCGGCGGCGGCGGCGGCGGCGGCAGCGTCCGCGGCGACTGCCGCCGCCGCCGACGACTACGAAAACGACCGCGAGAACGCGCCCCCACCAGGGGACAAACGCGATCCTGCTGCTGCTGCTGATGATGACGAAGAGTCTCTGCCGTGAGTCACGATTTGAATGACTTGCTGTTCTTTCTGCTTCTGACTCTCTCTCTGCTCTTGTAAAATGAATTCATTGAACTTTCACTTGCCTTTCTTTGTCTTATTTTACATTTGATCGCCGTCTTTCGCCTTTTTCTCTCAGTCCGCACCGCCGCGGGACACGGCATCAATCAGAGACTGGTAGCCCGAAGAAGAAGAAGCCATCGCTGTCGCCGTCAAACTTCCCTCCCTCATCTTTTGCCGTTGCGCCTCGGCCGCTCTCTCGGCAGCGGCCTCTTCCGCCGCGGCGTCTCCCCCCGGGGGAGGCAAGCACAACAGCTCGAAGAGCTTGGTTCTTGCGGTTCTCGCCAGAGGGGTGGCTGCGTCCCAGGCTGTCTCGGAGAGCAGATCGGAAGCAGCGGCAGAGTCGGGAGTGGAGAGTTTTTCGACCTCTTCTTCTTCTTGTTCTTTGCCGCCGTCGCCTCTGCTCTCCCGCCAGACCGCTGCTCTCGCCCTCTCGTTTCCTCTTCCCTCGTCGCCGTCATCGTCATCGACCACGGGCGTTCCCATCAACAATCGCAGAGACAGATCCTCCGCGGCTGCCCTCCTGACGGTGGGGTAAGAGTGCCCCGTGAGAAGGGCGGCAGCTCTGAGAGCTCTCGCCGCCGTCGTCCGAAGTTCGACGACGGAGACTCTTTTTTCTTCCTCTTCTTTTCCGCTTTCTTTCCTGTTTCCGCTTCCGCTTCCGCTTCCTCCTCCTCTCTTCCTCCTCCCGTCGACCCCGGCGAGGTGGCACAGCAGCGCCGAGGCCGCGCAGAGCCTGGAGGGGTCGCGGCAGCGCCTGCAGGCTCGCAGGGTGAGGTCGAGCATCGCCTGGGCGAGCGAAGGGGAGGAGGAGGAGGGAGAGGAGGAAGAAGAGGGATCGAGGCGAGCGCAAAGAGCTTCTTCGTCGTCGTCTTCGCCTCCTTGGCTTCCACCTCCTCCTCCAACTCCCCCCCCGACCCCGGACAGGAGCGCGTCCGCGGCCTTGAGGAACGGGGTCGTCAGCCTGGAAGCCTCTTCGCCGTTGGCCACGGCAAGGGACCAGGCGGAGACGAGGGCTCGGGCGACTGCGGCGGCGGCGGCGGAAGAAGAAGAAGACGACGACGACGAAGAAGAAGCGGAGGCGGCGGAGCAGAGGGCCCGGCCCGCGGCGCGGGCGAGCGGCGCGTCGAGCCCCCCGGCGCAGGCGGCGAGCCCCGCGGCGGCCTCCGCGGCGTAGGAAGGGATGCGCAGCAGGAAGGTGGCCAGGGTGAGCGTGGCGTCGTCGCCGCCGTGATGGTGGTGGTGGTGGTGGTGATGATGATGATGATGATGATGATGATGATGCGAGTGGTGGTGCGAGCGATGGTGGTGGCGAAGATGAACCTTTTCTTCTTCTCCGTCCCCGCCGTTTTCGTCGTCGCCGTCGCCGTCGCCGCCGCCGTTCTCGACAGCGGAAGCAGCAACAGCAGCAGCGACCGAAGATGAATGAACCTCGTCAGCTGCCCTCACCACCTCCGCCAGCGACGCCGCGTCCGGCAGAAACTCCCTGGCCCTCAACGACGACAGGGACCTGAGGCCGTCCCTGGCCTCGCCGCGGAGCCTGCCGCACCTCTCCGAGGCCTGGCGCGCGAGAGCCCTGGCGACGAGCGGGACGAGGATTTTGGCCTCTTCTTTTTCTTCTTCTTCGACCAGCAAAAGCACCAGCTCCGTCGCCCCCTTCGACCCGGGCCCTCGCACCCAGCTCCCGACGTCGCCCCTCTTGTCCGTGGAGTAGTCGGCGGAGGCGTCGAGGAGGGCCCTGATGGAGTCGGGGAGAGGAGCAAAAGGAGGAGGAGGAGAAGAAGAGGAAGAAGACGAAGCGGAGTTTGAACTCGAGAAAGGAGCGACGCAGGCGGCGACCAGCGGCAGCGCCCTCGCCGCGGCGGCCCTGGCCTCGGCGTCCCTGTTACCGGCGTCGGGCTCGAGGCGGCAGGCCGTCTGGAGGGCGCGGAGGGCTTCGGGGGCAGCCGGGAGCAGGGTTCTGAGGAGGAGGAGAGAATCGGTTCCTGTTTCCGCTCCGAAGAGCGCGCCGAGCGCCGCGGCCCCTCCGGCGCGGGAGGCGCCGTCGCCGCCGCCGTCGTTGCGCAGCCAGCGGATCCACCGTGGCAGGGACTCGGAGATCAGAGCGAGCATATCGGAGTCGTCGCTGGAAGAACCAGCAACAGCGAAGCAAGAGAGGGCCTCCGCGGCGGCAGAGCGCACGGCCTGAGAGGGGTGCCTCAGGCACTCGTCGACAGCCGCGAGCGACGCCGAAGAAGTGGAAGAAGAAGTCGAAGTCGAAGGAACGCCGCTTCCTCTCCTCCTGGCCCTTGCCGCCACGAGTCGCATCGCCGCCTCCCGCACCATCTCCCCTCCTCGTCCCTTCACGAGCCTGGAGAAGGAAAGGGGCAGAGCGGCCGTCGCTGTGAGAGTGGCGTCGTCGAGCGGCAAGTGAGGAATCGTCGAGGAGGAAGAGGTTGAGGTTTCTTCTTCTTCCTCTTCTTCGCCATCGTCTTTCTTCTCTTCTTCTTCGTCTTCTTCTTCTTTGAACTCCTCGAGGAGCTCCGCCAGGGCGCAGAGAGCGCCGTGCTTCTCTTCGGGTTCCACCGCGGCAGAAGAAGGAACCGAACCGACGCCGCACTTTTCGAGGAGCAAAGCGGCAACGGCAGAAGGAGAAGGACAAGAAAGAGTTTTGGTCTTCTTCTTCTCGTTTTCTGCTCCTTCTTGCGCTTCCCCTTGCACCCCGCACCACCCGCACTCGACAGCGGAACGGAGCACCCTCGCCAGCGCCCGGGCAGAGAGCTCCCTCGTGGCCTTTTCCCAGTGCCAGAGCTTGCCCCTGGAAGTGGCGGCGGAGGCGGGGGCGGAGGTGGCGGTGCTTTTCTTGCTACCACCACCACAAGCAACAACAACCTCTTTTTTGCCGACGAGGGCCTCGACCGCGGCGACAGCGTAGGAGGCGTCGAGCCTCGCTGCGGCGGGTCCAGCGACCAGGGCGGCTCGAGAGCGGGAGCCCAGGGCGAAGAAGTCGGCGGCGCCGACCCGGACGGCGTCGAGAGACCTCACAAAGGCGCCTCCCGTCTCGAGGTCGATGACGATGTCGAGTCCTTTTTCTTCTTCCTCTTCCTTCTTCTTCCTCTTCACTTCCGGAGGCAGCCTCCCGGCGCCCTCCTGGAAGGCCGCGGCGGCGGCTCGCCTGCAGTTGACCTCCCTGTCGAAGCAGCTCACGGAGAGCAGCAGGGGCCCGAGCGGGCGGAGGGCGCGGGCGAGCGAAGAGGTGGTGAGAGGGAGGAGGTCGTCGTCTTCGTCTTTGTCGTCGTCTTCGTCGTCGTCGGTTCCTTCTTCTTCCTTGTCTGCTCCTCCTCCTCCTTTCCTGACCACCGCGGCGCACCTCGCCAGCGCCCAGGCCACGTAGGCCCCGGCGTCCCTCACGTGAGCTCCCACCGACCGCTCGCCCCTGCGCACCTCGTAGGAGAGAGCGGCGGCGGCGCCTCGAGCGACGACCTCGGCGTCCCCTCTCGTCGAGAGCAAAAGGGAAGAAGAAGAAGATCTCCCTCCTCCGCTTCCGCTGCCACCCCCACCGCAACTCGCTGCTGCTCTGGCCAAAGAGGCCAGGGCCAGGGCGCTGCCGTGCCAGGCCACGTCGTCGGCCGCGTCGCCCCTCGAGAGCAAGGGGCCGGCACACCTCCTCAACAGCGCCGACGCGTCCTCCCTTCGCGGAAGCCTGGCCGCGAGCCGGGCCACGCCCTTGGCCGCGGCCCAGCGCACGGCGGTGTCCCTGTCCCTGAGGGCGGCCAGCAGGGCGGTGGCGACGGCCTCTGCGGTGGCTGCGGCCGAGGCGGAGAGAGGAGGAAGGGGGAGAGGTTGTTGTTGCTTTTGGTCTCGCGACGACGATGGCGACGACGACAGAGGCACCTGCGAGGGCGCCGCCGCCACCGCCGCCAGCGGAGGCATCACCGCCATCGCTATCCTCGACGCCAGCTTCGCCGCGGCCCTCCTGGCGTGGACTCCCGGGAGAGCAGCGGCAGCGGCAGCGGAAGAAGAGGAAGAGGAAGAGGAAGCCGGCAGCAACAGCGCCGCAGCCGCCTGCCACGCCTCCTCCCCGACCCCCGCCAGCGCCGACCTCTCCGCCCTCGCGAACAGCTGCGCCAGCGCCTCGACGCAGCCCAGGGAAGATAAAGACAAAGAAGAAGAAGAATGATTCGAAGAAGAAGCGCCCCCATTTGTCGTCACTTCCGAGCAAGCCCAGCGCACGAACGACTCCAGGGGTTTTCCCTGGGCGTCTGGCCTCGAGAGCAGCCTCCCCAGCGCGAGCACCGCGGCGTCCCTGTCTGCCCCGGGGGAAGACAGAGAAGCCGCCGCCGCTGCCTGGGCCGCTGCTGCGAGAGGGGGCCAGGAGGAGGAAGTGGAAATGGAAGCGGAAGTGGTGGCGTTTCCTTCATCTTTTTCTTCTCCTTCTTCTCTCCCTCCTCCGACCTCGAAGCTCGCGTCCAGCAGCGCCATCGGGAACGGTACAGAGGCCGCGTGCGCGAGCCACAGCAGCAGGCAGCAGCGGGCCTGCCAGGCGCCCAAGCTGGAGAGCTCGGCGCCGACGCGAGCGAGCGCCGCCGCCTGCTCCGAAAACGAAGCCGAAGCTCCTTCTTTTTGTTCCTCGTCTTCCTCGTCTTCGTCTTCCTCTTCCTCCCTTGCGACCGGGGGCGCCTCCATCCCGGCAGCGCCAGCCAGCAGCCTCACCACGGGCTCGAAGTCCCCGACCTCGGCCGGGAAGAACCGCAGCGCAGCCTTCCTGCCTCGGGCCGAGACCACGGCCCAGAGCAGCCGGGCCAGGGAGGCCGTCAGAAGAGGGGCAGCATTATTGCCTGATGATCCGGCTCCTGCTGCTGCTCGCAAGAGAGCGGGAGCCAGGGAGGTGCCTATGATGGAAGGGAGGTGCGGGTCGAGGAGGTGCGGGAGCTCCTGGAAGCGGTCGGCCTGTTTTTTTCGAGTTTTGGAAAGAAGGAGGTGGAGGTCGAGAAGGTCGAGAAAAGGGCGAGAGAGGTGAGAGAGCGAGAAGAGTTCATCTTGTCTTCCTTCCATCTCTCTCTCTCTCTCTCTCTCTCTCTCTCTCTCTCTCTCTCTCTCTCTCCCTCTCTCTCTCTCTCTCTCTCT
>Ga0114918_10003349_pt1 | contig 14165 bp, 5 predicted proteins | sample LantaG_FD_87015 | JGI IMG/M metagenome (GOLD analysis project Ga0114918, IMG submission 87015) | Deep subsurface microbial communities from Baltic Sea to uncover new lineages of life (NeLLi) - Landsort_02402 metaG | ecosystem: Environmental > Aquatic > Marine > Oceanic > Sediment | place: Baltic...
CCCCCCCCCCCCCCCCTTTCACTCCCTCTCCCGCCCCTTCTGCTCCGCCACCGCCTGCAAATAAATCTCCACCGGCGGCGGGGTCGCCTTGAACCCGCCCGCCCCCGCACCCACCCGCCCGCCGCCCGCCCCCAGCAGGCGCGCCGCCCACGCCCGCTCCGCGGCCTCGCACGCGTCCCGGAGCGCCCGCCCGGACAGGCCCGCCGCGGCGGCCGCGAGCGACGCGGCCGCCGCGACCGACAGGTGGGCCGCGTACAGGCCCACGATGCCGGCCCGAGCCTCCGCGTCCGGCAGGGGGAAGACGATGCGCGCGCCGCACCGGGATAGCAGGGCCGGGTCGCAGTCCTCGGGGCGGTTGGTGGCCAGGACGGTGACGACACCCCGCCCGCCGGCGAAGCCGTCCAGCGCCCGCAGCAGGACGCCCAGCACGCGCCGGGTCGCCTCATGCATGTCGCTCCCGCCGCCGCCGCCGCCGCCCCAAGAGGTGGCCAAACTGTCCACCTCGTCCAGGAAGACCAGGGCCTTGCCCGGGCCGCTGCTGCCGGCGTGGGCTGGAGTGGGAGAGCTGCCCTCCTCCTCCCCCTCTCCCCCTCCCCCTCCACCCCACCCGGCCGCCAGGGCCCTCGCCGCCTCAAACACGCCGGCCAGGCGCTGTTCTGCCTCGCCATAAAACTTGGAGATGACCGCCTCCACGGGGACGTACACCAAGGGCGCGCCCGCGGCGGCGGCCGCGATGGCGGCCGCCGTCGTCTTGCCGCACCCGGGCGGGCCCGCAAAGAGGACAGCGCGTGGCCGGGTCAGGCCGGCGCCGGACGCGCCGCCGCCGCCCGGGCCACCCGCCGCCAGCACCGCAGGCGACCGGGCCGCCGCCGCGACGCCGTCGCACAGGTCCGGGTGCGCCAGGGGCAGCATCGCCTCCTCCACCTGGCGCTTCTGAGGCGCGTACCCAGCAAACGAGTCCCAGTGCGGCTTGGAGGAGGAGGAGGACGCGCCGGTGGGAGAGCGCGACGGCGGGAGGGTGACCGTGCAGCCGTACCGCTCCAGGTCGGCGATGGCGGCCGTGACGGAGCGGGGCAGGGGGGGCACGGAGGGCGGCGGCGGCGATGGCGTGGACGGCGCGGGCGGGTGGTTGCCGCCGCCGCCAGGCCGCCGCAGCCGCCGCGCACGCTCCTCGCTGTCACCACTACCACCCTCACCCCCGCCATGGGATCCGCCCAGCAGCTCCTCCAGCGGCCCCCGCAGGAGCAGGTTGCCCAGCTCAAACATGCCGCCTCCGGGGGTGCTGGCGGTCGGGCCCTCGCCGTCCGAGGACCAGGACCGACTCCAGGAGAAGGACCGGCCGCCACCGCCGCCGCCGCCCTCCTCGTGGTGCGCCCTCACCACGGTGTTGGCGGCGCGTAGGGCGGCCGTCAACACAGACGCCGCCACGCTGCCGCTCGTCGCCAGGTCGGCCGGCCAGGCGCGGACCTCGACGGCATCCCCGCCGGGCGACACGCGCACCTCCACGGCCGCCCGCGCATCGCCGCGCGGGGTGTGGGTCAGGGTCAGGGCCGCCGACGCCCCGTCTCCTGCACAAATATGGGCACCTCCAACCCCGCACGCGGCCACGCAGGCGGCCAGGACCGCGCCCGGCTCGGCCGCCCCGCCGCGGATGGGGATGGACACGCGGACGTGGCCCGACCCGTCCGGGTCTGGGGAGATGGTCGGCGGGCGGGGCGGGGGCAGGAGGAAGGAGGCCAGGGCGCCTAGGGCGGCCTCCGTGCGGTGTAGGTCTTCATCGATCGCCGCCCAGGCGGCGGACACGGCGGCCGCGGCGGCCTGCGGGACGGGTTTAGACGACGAGCAGTGGGCGGTGGCCAGGAAGGGCGTGGACAGCGGGTCGTTGCTCGCGGTCACGGATGCGGTCGCGAGCGCGAGCGCTGCGGCTGCGGTGGCTAGGCCGGCTGCTGTTATTTGCTTGGGGCGTGTGCCCTGGGTGTCAGCCATGGCATCACTGACCGCTGCCAGGACGCGGGCCAGCAGGGCGCGCCGCATTTGGGCGTGAGAGGCAAAACGAAGCGAGGAGTGCGGGGCAGAAGGGCATTCCGCTCTGTTCTGCGCGCGCCGCCCTCTGTGCTTCTCCCAGAGCGCGCACGACCCCCTTCACCCCGCCCCGCTCATGCTGGCGCGCCTGCACCTGATGCCAACGACGTCCGTGCTCATGAGGGCGGCGCGTCGGCCGCCCTGCCGCCCGCTCGTCGCAGCTCCGTGCGCGACCGCTGCCGCCGCCGCCGTCGCGCTCCCTCCTCGACCCGCCGCCCTCCAGCGCCCCCCTCCGCTGCCCTCGCTCGGCCCCGCTCCGCTCCGCCCTGTCCCGCTCCGCTGCCCTCGAGCGCCTCCCTCAAGGCGGGAGGGAATTTCTCCGGCCTTGCCCTATCGGCCCTCCGTCCGCGGGGCGCCCTTCCCGCCCCGCGCCACGCCGCGCGACGGCGGTGGCGATGACGCCGCCCCCACCAACCCGCCGTCGCCCCAGTCCATCCCGCCCCTGAAAGACCAGGTGGAGGGCTTCCGCTCCCTGGATGCGGAGGCCGTGGACGCGGCTGCCGCGACCGTCCCGCCGACCCCACCCCTCGGCCGGGACCCGGCCTTTGCCCGCGCCCTGTGGGGCCGGGCCGAGTGCGTGGCCTTTGACATCGACTGCACGCTGGCCAAGGATGACGCGCTGGACTCGCTGGCGGCCTTCCTGGGCAAAGGCCCGGCCATCGAGGCCCTCACCGCGGCCGCCATGTCCGGTGACCTGCCCTTAGACGTCGCCCTGCAGCGCCGCCTCGACATTTTGGACTGCACGCCCTCCGACCTGGCGCGCTGGCACGCGGCCCACCCGGCGGAGGGGCGCCTGGTGGAGGGCGCGCGGGCGCTCGTGGCCAAGCTCCAGGCCCGGGGCACGACCGTCTTCCTCATCTCGGGCGGCCTGCGCGAGCAGCAGCTGCCCTTGGCCCGCGCGCTGGGCGTGCCGCCGGCCAATCTGTTCGCCAACCGTCTGACCTGGGTGATGGCGGACGACGGCGACGACGATGGCGACTCCTCGGACGCGCCGCCCAGGCTGGCCGGGTTTGACTCGCGGGAGCCCACCTCGCGCAATGGGGGCAAGCCCGCCGCCATCGCGGCCATCCGGGCCGCCCGGCCGTACGCCTCCCTCATCATGGTGGGCGATGGCATCACGGACGCGGAGGCCTGTTCGGGCGCGTCCGGCGGCGCGGATGCGTTCGTGGCTTTTACGGGCGTCGTCGCCCGCCCGGCCGTCGTCGCCCGCGCCGACTGGGCGGTGGCCTCCTTCGCGACCCTGGCCGACGCCCTGCCCCGTAAAAAAGTGGTCATGGTCGGCTCCGGCGCCTGGGCGTGCGCGGCGGCCAAGCTGGTGGCGTCCAACCTGCGGTCCGGGGCGCACGCGGAGGCGTTTGACCGCGAGTTGGTCATGTGGGTGCACGAGGAGGAGGTGGGCGGCCGGCCCCTCTCGTCCATCATTAATGAGGCGGGCGAGAACGTCAAATACCTCCCCGGCGTCCCGCTGGGGACCAACGTCCGTGCCGAGCCCGACCTAGGCGCCGCCGCAGCGGGCGCGGACGTCCTCCTCTTCTGCGCCCCTCACGAGTTCATCAGCGGCATCGTCACCCGCCTGGCGGCCCTGGGCGTCGTCCCGCCGGGCGCCCTGGCCTGTTCACTCATTAAAGGCATGCGGGTGCGCGCGTCCGGCCCCCAACTCATTTCCGAGATGATCAGGGCGCGGCTGGGGACGGAGTGTTCCGTCCTGATGGGCCCCAACGTGGCTGAGCAGGTCGCGGCGGGCGGCATGATGGAGGCCACCCTGGGCGTGGCCTCGCCGGCCGCGGCCGACGTCTTTGTGCGCCTGATGGACGGGCCCACCTTCCGGGTGGGCGTCACGCCCGATCTGGTGGGCGTCGAGATGTGCGGCACCCTGAAAAACGTGATCGCCCTGGCGGCGGGTTTCCTCACCGGGCTGCAGGAGGCAGAGGCCGACGCGGGGCGGCCCGGCCCAGGAGCAGACAACGCGACCGCCACCCTCCTGCGGGCCGGCCTGGCCGAGATGCGGGCCTTCTCCCAGCGCCTCTACCCCAGCGTCGCGACCGCCACCTTCCTGGAGGCGTGCGGGGTGGGCGACCTCATCGCGAGTTGCACGGGCGGGCGCAACCGACGCACGGCGGCCGCGTACGCGCGCGCGCTGGCGGATGGGCGCGGGGCGGGCGAGGTGGAGGCGGGGCCGGCCGGGTTTGCGCACCTGGAACGCACCCTCCTGGCCGGCCAGCGCCTGCAGGGCGTCCTGACGGCGGGCGAGGTGGCGGCCGTCCTGGCCGCCCGCGGGTGGGCGGCCGACTTTCCTCTCTTCTCCACTGTGTACGCCATCACCCAGGGCGCCGTCGGGCCGGGCGCGGTGCTGGCGTACCGGGAGGTGGGGCGGAAGGAAGGGGCGGATGCGGTGGCGGCGCTGGGGGCGAGGGTGGAGGTGGGCGTGTGAGAAGGGCGTGTGATTGATGGAGGACCTTGCCGAGAGAGATAGACGCGCGCCCACCGGCCCGAGCTCACACACACCATTCGCGCGCGCCTCACCCCTCCACGTCCACACCATGTCGCCCCGTCCTCCCACGCTGCCCCGAGACTGAGGCGGGCTCGCACGTCACAGACACAAGCGCGCACGCGTTGGAGGACCGCCTCTGAAGCGCGACACGAGAAGGGAAACCGTGCTCGGCGCGCCGTCGAAAACATTCTTGCGTCACCCGTCCGCCCGCCTCCACCAATGCGCCCTGCCACCCCTCCATCCGACGCCGGGGAGGCGGGCCCGTCTCAGGTGCGTGTCTTTGTGTGGAGTGCCTCGAGAGAGAGAGAAGCGCGTGACGCGAGCGCGCGTCACCCCCGCTCTCTCAACCCCGCAATCCCCTCCCTCCTCTTCTCTCTCTCTCAGCCACCACCCTCTCTCCCCGCCCGCCCAGCCTGGTGGGACCGGCCCCTGAACCTGGACCCCTGGTCCCGCTCCCGGTCCGCCATCGCCCCGCCCCTGCGGGTCGCGGCGTCCCTGCGGCACGCGGCCACCGTGCGCGGGCACCGGTACGCGATTTATTGCCTAGCCTGGAGCCCGGACGGCCAGACCCTCATCACCGGCTCCGACGACGGCCTGGTCAAGCTGTGGGGCGCCCGCACGGCGGCCCTGGCCCACACCTGCCGCGCGCACCGGGCGGAGGTGACGGACCTGGCCGTCTCGCCGTGCGGCGCCCTGGTCGCGTCGGGCGGGTGCGACCACGAGGTGTGGGTGTGGCGCCTCTCGCCCGCGCCCGACGCGCGGGCGGGTGCGGGCGCGGACTGTGGCGGGACGGGGTCGGCCGCCGCCATCCTGACGGGGCACTCCGGTGCCATCACGTTCGTCGAGTACGCGCCCCGGTCGACCCCCGCCGGCTCGGCCTGCGCCCTGCTCTCCTCCTCCTTCGACGGGACCGTGCGGCTGTGGGACGGGTCGGACGGGCACGCCGCGCCCCGCCGGGCGGCGGCCCTGCCCGCCCCGCCCCACCCGTACCCCCAGGCCCGGACGGCCCTGGCCGTGCTGCGGCCAGGGCCGCAGTTTGGGCTGGGCGGCGGCGGCGGCCGGCGGCGGCCGGCGTCACCTCCATCACCACCCCTGCGCCGCGCGCCGCCGCGGCGGGTGGTGGTGGTGGAGGATGAGGATGAGGAAGACGACAGCGACGCCAGCGGCGCCCGCGGCCGCGCCACCCGCCGGTCCGCCCGCCGCGCCGCCGCTGCCGCCGCGGCGGAGGCGGCGCGGGCGGCCGGCACCGCGCGCGCCCGCCGCCGCCACGGCCGGGGCCGCACGGAGGAGGAATGGGAGGAGGAGGAGAGGCAGGCGTGGGAGGCTCGCTACGGCGCCCCGGCGGCGGGCCACCCGCCGCCGGCCGACTCGCCGCCCCAACCCCCGCTGGCCGCCATGGTGTGCGGCTTCTCCGGGGACGCCACCACTATCATGGCGGGCGGCGACGACGGCGCGCTGTATGTGTGGGCCTGGTCGGGCGGGTGGGGTGAGGGGTGCGGGCCGGCCGGGCGGCACGCTGCTGCCGCGGGCGCCTCCTTTTACGCGCCGTCGGTCGGCGTGGGCGCCCCACCCCCGCCCCCGCCCCCGCCCTGCGCCTTGCGGCATGAAGGGGACACCCCCGTCACGCCCCCGCCCACCGAGATCGCCCGCCTGGGCGGCGCCGTCGATGCCGGCGCCCCACCCGGCGCGGCCTCCCTCCTCCTCCTCCAGTTTTCGCGCGCGGGCGACGCGGTGGCGGCCGCGTCCAAGGACAGACGGGTGGTCGTGTGGCGGCTGGTGCGGCCGGGCGGTCGAGCGACGAAGGCGCGCGGCACCCGCCGCGGCACGGCCTGGAGGGAGGCCCTCACCCTCGACGCCGGCGGCGCTGACGCCGGCCGGTCGCCGGCCCGCCCCCGGGCCGCCCGCCGCGGCGGCGCCGCCGCCCCACCCCCGCCCTCCTACGGCGTCAACCAGGTGGCCTGGTCCGCCGACGACGCGGCCATCCTGGCCGCGGCCGGCGACGCCAGCGTGCGGGTTTGGTGCGCGGCCACGGGAGCGCCCCTGGCCACCTTGTTCTGGCATGGGGCCGCGGTCCACGTCCTGGAGCCGCACCCTGTTGACCCGGCCCTCCTGCTGACGGCCTCCTACGACGGCACGGCCGCCGTGTGGGACTGGAGGGCGGCGAAGAGCGGTGATCAACGCCCGCTCGCCTCCTGGTCCGTGCGGGCCGCCTACCCGGCCGCGGGCGGGGTGTGGCCGGACGCCATCCCCATCGCGGACGGGCGGTGGAGCCCTGCCGGCGATGCCTTCGCCCTGGCCGACGTGGGCGGCCAGTGGCATGCCCACGAGTCCGGCCCCTCCCCGCCCGCCGTGTCGCGGTCCCGGTATGACCAGTTCCTGTGGCGGGATTACGACCGCCTGGCCGTCGTGCCTGCCCGCACGGACGGTCTGCCCGCCCAGCTGGACCCGGCCCGCGTCGCGCGCGCGGGCAGGTCTGCCGAGGAGGTGGTCGCCCTGCTGGCCGGGGTGGGCGTGGGGGAGGCCGCCACGCTGGACGCGTCCACGGGCGAGCACCCCTGGGCGCTGGACGCGGCGCCGGACAATGGCCTGGTCGACGTCCTGGGCGGGGCGTACCCGCGCCCGTACGTGGAGGCGGCCCGGGCCCGCCGCCTGGGCGACCTGCCCCCGGGCGCAGAGCGGGTCGAGGCCGACGGCGCGCCGCCCCGCCCGGCGGCCACCCTGCCCCGCGCCGCCCGGGCGGCGCCGCCCACGCTCACCGCTGCCGCCTGGCTGGCCAACGAGGCGGACGGGTCGACCGAGGCGACCATCGCGGCCGCCGTGCGGCGGGCGGAGGTCCGCTTCGCGCGGTCAGAGGCCGCCATAGCGGCCGTGGCGGCCGCGGCGGACGCCGCTCCCCGCCCGCCGCGGGCCCGCCCCGTCCTGCCCCACCACGGCGGCGGATCCAGCGATGAGGAGGGAGGGGCGGCCGCTGTCCTAGCTGCCCGTCGGGACGCCCTGATGGAGGCGCCCCGCCTGGGCGCGGACATCCCGGCCCGCCTCCTGGAGGCGGGGGTCGGCGCGGCCGGCCTGGCCTTTGCCGAGTGGGCGAATGAGGAGGAGGAGGAGGAGGAGGAGGAGGTGCGCGCGTTCTGGAACGGCGCCGCCGGCGGCCAAGACCGCCGCGCCGAGGAGGTCTGGTCCGACTTATCCAGCGATGGCAGCGGCGGCTCCGAGTACGGGCGGAGCCAGGGGTCGGGGTCGGACGACGAGGACGGCAGCGACAGCGACAGCGACGACAGCAGCGAGGAGGGCAGCGGGTCGGAGCCGGGCAGCGCTTGGTCGGAGGAGGACTTTGACTCTGCGGGCGCCGCCGCCGGCCGCGGAGGCCGCGCCGCGCGGGCCGCCGTCCGTCGCCGTGTCCGGGCCGCCCCCGACGCGGACGCGCGGGTGTGGGCCCGCCGCGTCCGCCGCCGCCGCGGGGCGGCAGCAGCGGTGGAGGAGGAGGAGGAGGTGGAGGCTGACGACGGCACCGCCTCTGGCTCCTCATCCGCCGACCCCGACAGCCTTGAGGAGGACGACCACGGCGGCGCCTGGTGGTCGGACGACGACGACGACGACGCCCAGGACGACGATGAGGCGTCGCCCTCGCCCAGCCCGCCCTCCTCGGACGGCGAGGACGGCGGCGCGGAGGCCGGCGGCGCCCGGCGACCCCTGCTGCTGCGGTGGGCCCCGAGCATCGCCCGCCCGCGCCCGCGCGCCGGGTGGGGCTGGCTGGCGGTGGCGGCGACCGCGCCCGGCGTGTACGTGCCACAGGTAGGCGACGCCGTGGCCTACCTGCCGGCCGGCCACGACGCAGCCGTCGCGAGCGGCGCCCTGGCCGAGGCGAACGGCCGGGGCGCGCCGGCTACGGCCTGGGCGCGGGGCGGCGTGCGGGTGGGGGAGGCAGGGAACGCTCTGGCCCCGCCCGCCCTGGGCCCGGCCGAGCCATGCGCCGTCCTGTCCCTGTCCTTCGACCTCGACCTGGCCGCCAACACGCCCGCCCGGGACGCCGGCCTGACGCACGCGGTCGTCCGCCTGGCCCTGGCCCGGGACCCTGATTGGACCTTCTCCCTCACCCTGCCCCACCCGGCCCTGGGCGGGGCGGACTTTTTAGTGCCGGCGGCCCTGTTTGAGGGGTCCGCGGCGGCGCGCTGGGCCGTCGGCGACCGGGTGGCCATCTGGTTTGCGGCGGACGATGCCAGCGGCGGCGGCGACGATGGCGACGCGCCCGACCCTGCCACGCCCGCCGGCCGGTTTTATGGGGGAGTGATCCGGGAGGACAGCCGGGTGCCTTCTCCCGCGGCCTTGGCAGCCGCCGGCGGCGACATCGCGTCCGCCAACGTGGCCGAAGTGGCGGCCGACCCCTGGGCCGCGGGCGGTCTGTGGGGTCGGTTCCGGGTGGCCTGGGACGGCGAGGAGGAGGAGGGCGAGGTCTCGCCCTGGGAGCTGTGGCCGCCAGGGACGACCCCGGCCGCCGCGCGCGGCCTCCTGGGCCCGGCCCTGGCGCCCTACGCCCGGGGCGCGGCGGCAGACGCGGTGGCGTCCGCCCTGGGCGACCCCCGCTTTGCCCTCTTTGCGTATACGCCGACGGTGGAGAGGTGGGAGCCCGGGCCCGGCTCCGCGGCCGCCCGGCGCGACCCTCGCTCCCCGACCGACCCGCCCCGCCCCGTCGCCTACACGGCCGCCATCCCCCTCCCTTTTTCCTTGGCCGACGTGGGCGCCCGCCTGGCGGCGGGCTACTACCGCCAGGCCGCCGCCTTCTGCGCGGACACCGACCTGATCGCGGCCAATGCGGCCGACTTTAATAGGGTGGTAAGCGACGTGGCGGCGGTCGCGGCCGACCTGGCAGGGCGGCTGAAGGCGGCGGTGCTGGGGGGGGGCGAGGATGGTGGTGGAGAAGAGGAGGACGAAGGAGAAGCGCGCGCGCCGCCGCCGCCGCCCGCGTTCTTTCCGCGGCGGGCGCGGACGGCCATCGGGCGGCGGCGGCGGCGCTCGGAGGGATGAGAGAGATAGAGCGAAGGAGGAGAGTGTTAGCTTGGTCAGTGTCGGAGAGAGGGTTGAAGCTGAAGGTCAAGAGCGCGCGCGCGCGAGAGAGCGCGAGAGCGGGGAGCGAGAGAAGAGCCCGGGGAGAGCCCGTACTTCGTGCCCTTTCCTCGCCCTTTCCTCACAACTGAGAAAATGTCCCCCTTCCTGCCCGCCTCGTCGGGCTCCGACGGCCTCGTCCGCCCGTCCGTCTCGGCCAATGGGTCGACGGGCGGCCGGCGCGGGCGCAAGATGAAGCCCCGCCGGGCGGCACTGGACGCGGAGTCGCTGCCGTCCCTGGAGCCGGCCGGGTCGGCGCTGCTCGTGCCCCGCCCGGCCTCCGCCCCGCCCCCTCGCCCGCCCTCCCGCCCGGACAGCGCGTCTGCGCCGGCCGAGCCCGTGATGGCCTCGACCCGGGTGTCGGCCCGCATGCTGGCGGCCGCCCTGCCGCCCCGCCCGGGGCGGGGTGCGGGCGTGGCGCGCCTGATTGTGGAGAGCGCGGGCGCCGGCGCCGCGTCTGGCTCGGGCAAGCTGCGGACGCGGCCCACCAACAACCAGCTGCTGTGAGTTTTTTTTTAAAGCGCACTCAGGGAGAGTGGGGACAATGTGAGGGGGGAGCTGGGACTTGCGGGAAGCCTGCCGAGGCCAAGGCTCGACGCGGCGCCCCTCTCCTTCGACGCATGCGTTTTCTTGGCCGCGCGCCGAGAGGCGTTGACGGCTCGATTGTCGGGGTGGCCCTCTCTCTCACCCTCACCCCTCCGCCACGCCCACCCCCCCTCCCACTCTCCAGCTACAAGGCCCACTTCCGGTGGCAGCACTGGGCGGGCCCGACTGCCCTGCCGCCGGGCCTGCCGACCGAGACGGACGCATGCGCGAGCGTGACGTCCGCGTTCCTGCAGGTCAGAGGAGAGGACGCGAGAGAAACGCCCAACGACGTGCAGAGAGTAGAGGAGGGATGCGTCTTGCCCGCCCTTTTGCCGCGCTGCGCGCCCGAGCGCGGGCAGTCCGCCCCGTTCGGCTCCCCCGCACCACCCCCATAGCATGCGACGCACTCTGATCTAGGCCCGTGCGCGTTTCGGGTGGGCCGATCAGGGCAGACACCCTCCTTGCGAGAGCCAAGACGGGAGGGCGGAGCCGAAAAACGCGCGCGCGCCGGCCCCGGAGAGCCTGCCCCAGGGGCGCTGCCATCCTTTTCCTCTCCCCCCAGCCCCCCTCGACAGCTCCCTCTCACACCTGCCCTCTCTCCTCCCCCATCCCAGGTCCTCTCCACCCTGTTCACCGCGGAGGGCGGCCCCCGCGCGCACCGCAACATCCTGGCCCAGCTGTCCCGCAACACGCGGCGCACGAAGGTGGTGGAACTGGGCGCGGGCACCCACCGCGTCCCGGACGACCTTCGCCGGACCGCCCTGGCGGACGGGTCGGGCGGATCCTACTCCACCAACCTGGACCGCAACCGGTACGGCGGGGACGACCAGTACCTGGCGACCGTGGTGCGACACGACTTAGGGCAGCTGGGCCACTGCCTGGGCCTGGTGGACGTGGAGGTGATCGACGTCAAGGGCGGGGAGGGGACGGTGCTTGTGGCGGCGGGCGCGCACGAATGCACGTGCGGGGCGCACCGCAACGGCGGCTGCGGGCACGGCGGCGGTGCCGCGGGCGTGGCCTCGCCCGTGGGTGTGGTGGCGGCCAAGGTTGCTCCGGACGCCCTGCCCCTCGCTGACCCCGGAGGTTCCCGCCCCGCCTCCGCGCCGACGCCCGCCCCGGCCGACCCGCTCCCACCCCACCCGGGCTCCGCGCCCTCCACCGCGCCCTCAACCCTGGTGGCGGGCGGCGGCGGCGGCGGTGTCGCGGTCGGCACCATTGCCGGCGCCTCCTCGCCCACCAGCGGCGGGGTGGGCGCGGTGGTCGTGGGCGGTGCCTCGCCCTCGCCCGCCGCGGTCGTGCCGGCCGGCACTGAGCGCCCTGCCGCCCCGTCCCCAGGCGGCGCGTCGCCCGCCCGGGCGGGCGCGCCTTCGCCGCCGTCGGCCGCCGTCCTGGAGGGCCCGCCCATCGCGCCCCTGGCGCACACCACCACCACGACGATGGCGGCGGCGAACACCACGGCAGACGGCCCCGCCCCGCCCAAATCCCTGTCCCGCTCGCCCTCTGAGCGCCGGTTCGGCGCGCTGCTGGCCGCGACAGCGACCGGCGACGACGCGGGCGCGGTCGCGGCCGCGCTCGCGGGCGGCGGCGGCACGGCTACCACCGTGGTCGCCCCCCTGGCGGCCGCCAAGTCAGTGGGCGAGCCGCCGGTCGACTCCAAGGCCCGGCGCCAGCAGGCGGCGGCCGCCGTGGCGGATCGGGGTGGTGCGGGCGCCGCGCCGGTCGCGGTCGTCGGGTCGGGCCGCCCGCCCGCCTCGCCAGCCTCGGCCTTTGCGCCCGCCGCCGCCGTCACTGCGGCGGCAAAAGTGACGGCGCCGCCGCCGCCGCGCCTGCCGGCCGCCGCGGGCGCCGGGTCGGACGGGGACGAGGCGGCGGGCGAGTCTCCTCGCGTCGCGGCGCGCCGGGCGCGCCTGGCGGGCGTGGGCGCCCTGCCGCCGTCGGGCGCCGCCGCCGCCGGCATCGCCGCGCCTGCCCCTGCCGCCGGTGGCGTCGCGTCCTCCCTGGCCGAACGCCAGGCGTCCGCGGCCGACCTGACGGCGGTCGGCGCTGCGGCGCGCGCGCGGGCGGCCGCCCAGGCGGCCGCCGCACGCGCGGTGCGGGCAGAAGGTGAGCTGGCCGCCGCGGCGGCGCGCGCGCTGGACGCGGCGGCCGCGGAGGCGGCCGCCCGGGCGGACGCGGCGGCCGCCCGGGCGGAGGCGCGGGCCACGGCGGTCGCCAACGGCGGCCTGCGCTCGGCCGCGGCCCGCCTGGCGGGTGTCGCGGCGGCCGCCCGTGCTGCGACCGCGTCCGCCGCGGCCGCCCTGGCCGCCCTGCGCGAGCGGGTGGGCGCGGAGGCGGCCGCCCTGGAGGCGGCGTCGGGCGCGGCGACGGCGGCCGCGGCGGCCGCCCTGCGCCGGGCCCTGGCCGATTGCGACGGCGCAGTGGAGGCGGCGGCGGCGGCGGCCGCCGCGGCCGCGGCCGCGTCCCCGCCCGTCACGCCCTCGCCCACCGCGACGGGCGGGCCGGACGGCGCGGCGGCCGCCGGCGCCGCGGACGGCGCGACCGAGTACGACGACGCGACCGCAGCCGCCCCTCCCGCGGCCAAGCGGGCGCGGCGGACGCCGCCCGCGACGGCGGCGCCGGAGGCTTGACGAACGGAGAGAGAGAGAGAGAGGTGAGGGCCCTTGCCCCCTTGCCCCTTGCCCCCTTGCCCCGAGCCAGCAGCCTAGAGAATGGGGAGGGGAGAGAGGGAGAAGAGACAGAGAGAGAGATTCCCCGTCCCCCCCGTCCCCCCCCCCTTGGGACGCGCGCGCGCGCTTGGGGTATGTGCGGGCGGGCGGCGGACCCCGCTCGCCAACACGAGCGGGTTGAACGCGCCCGCCCTCTGTCAACCCACCCCCTCGCAGCGGGCAAACACAGCACTTTCCGATTCTTTTTTCTTTTTCTTGGGCGTGGGGCGCGAATGATTCTTCCTTCTTCTTCTTTTTTTGGTGTGTGTGTGTGTGTGTTCTTCGGTGTCTGCGTGTGTGTGAGAGGGCGTGTGTGTGCGTGAGGTGCGGGCATGCGGAGCGGTCGCGCGTCTGCAAAAAAACTGTCCCTTGCATGACGAAAAAACAGAAATCATATCACTCCGTTTGCACGCCGCCACCGCCGCCGCCGTCGACCGCCTCACCACGACCTCCACCCTCTTCCTCCCTCCGCCTCACGCTGGGCACGGCCGCCCGCCCGCCCGGGCACCCCCCCCCGCGCCTCACGCCCGGCGGGCAGTCCACCACGTCCAGTGTGCCCCGGTCCAGGCACACCCACACCTCGGCCAGTTCCCCGCGCGCCCGGGAGCGCGGGGGGCCGCACCGGATGGCGGGGAGCGAGCCCGTCACGGCCGCGATGGCAGAAGACAGCTTGCTTAGAGGGTAAGTGACATTGCTGCCCCGGGGTGACGGCGCCACGCCCGCGGCTGCCAGGGCTGGGCCGAGGGGCAGAGCGTCGTTTAAGCCGAGCACGGTCTCAAAAAAGGCGCGGGGCCCCCCCGGCAGGCCGGCGCAGGTGCCGTGGCGCAGCCACTCGTGCGCCCAGAAGGCCGGGTCGTCCCCCGCGGGCGCAAAGGACGGCCAGGCCGCCCGCAGGCGGGGGAGGAGCGGGGCCAGGGTGGCTGGGGTCCAGGAGGACCGGCCGCCGCAATACTGGGGCCAGCTCAGGTCGGCCCGCTCCGGCCACAGGCCGTGGATGGTGAAGGCGTCCCGGGTGGGCTTGCGGGGGCCGCACGCCATGGCGTCGCAGATGGAGGGGTCCCATTGCCTGTTGCAAGGGGTTGAGAGAGGCAGAGAGCGGGGGGGAGAGGGGCGGGGGCGGGTCAGCGTCGCGCGGAGGGACGAGAGAGAGAAAAAGACTTGGGGCTCTCGCTCCGACACCGCTTGCCACGCCTCGCACGCAC
>Ga0114918_10003350_pt1 | contig 14165 bp, 8 predicted proteins | sample LantaG_FD_87015 | JGI IMG/M metagenome (GOLD analysis project Ga0114918, IMG submission 87015) | Deep subsurface microbial communities from Baltic Sea to uncover new lineages of life (NeLLi) - Landsort_02402 metaG | ecosystem: Environmental > Aquatic > Marine > Oceanic > Sediment | place: Baltic...
AGAAAGAAAGAAAGAAAGAAAGAAAGAAAGAAAGAAAGAAAGAAAGAAAGAAAGAAAGAAAGAAAGAAAGAAAGAAAGAAAGAAAGAAAGAAAGAAAGAAAGAAAGAAAGAAAGAAAGAGAGGTGAGTTTTTTTGGTCCTTTGTTCGCGAAAAGACTCTTTTTCTTCTTCTTCTCTCTTCTTTTTCTCTTCCTCAAAAACAAAAAAAACAAAAAAAACCCTCTCTCCTCTTACCCAAAACGTGCATCCCGGTGCTCGCGATGTAGTCAACGGCCCACAGGAACCTCCCGTAGACAGTGTCGTCGGGGATCCCGTTGTTGCAGACGTTGCCCGTGAAAGGGGGAGGGGGCACGGTCGGGGTCTTGCCTCCGGGGGGGGTCACCGACGCGTAAAGGGCGGCGGCCCCGGGGTCCCTGCACTGCATCCTGTACGGCTTGTCCGCCGCGCCCTGGTTGAGCGTCTCGAAGTTGAAGGCCACGCGGACCGAGTTGAACCCAAGAGCGCCGATCCTCCAGACCACCGTGCGGAAGTCGCGCGTCTGCGCGTCAGTTCCCGCATAAAGATCAGAAAGCATCTTGTAGGCGTTGTTGAAGCCGAACCAGCAGATGCCTTCGAGGTAAGGTCCACCGGTGATGACGCCGTCGGCCGTCGAAAGAGCGGAGGCGGTCGGGAGGATGGGTGAGACGAGGCCCGAAGAAGCGGCGACGAGGGCGACGAGCGCGAGGGCCGCGGCCCTCTTGAAGCCCTTTGCCATCATCATCATCTTTTTTTTTTTTTTGGTTGGAAAAGCTAAAAGAAAATGAAATGAAATCAAACTTTCTGTTCTGCTGCTTTCCTTTTCTGTTTTGTCGTTTTGAAAAAGGGGGGAGAATGAGAGAGAGGGAGAAGAGAGCGGGGGTGAGGACAAGGAGAAGAGAAAGGAGAAAGAAGAACGAGAGGTCGACGCCGACGTCCTCAAGGTCGAGAAAAAGGGAGGGGGAAGCGAGAAAATTCTGCTAGGCTGCCTGCTCGAATTGCAGAGCTTCCGCAGGGCGCCAAGGCGGCGTTTTTCGGGCTTTTCTTTCTTCCAGAAGTAAAGGTGCGACAGTGTTTTTGTTGTTTCCGGGAATAGGAAGACAAAGCAAGGAGCACAGGCGAGAGGCGAAAGGGCGGAAAGCAATCGAAAGCCAAGAGCGACGGCAAGTCCTCGTGTGCCTTTCGTTTTTCATTTCTTTTTTCGCGCGCTCGCTCGCTGGCCGGCCCCACATGTGTCCATCCCTTTCCGCCGCCTCTGGCGTTCTCGCGTGCGTTTTCCCATTCAAATCAAACACCGCCAAAGATCACAAATCTTTAAGATCTTTAATCTCGTGGGAGTTGATTGGATCGTGAAAACAGCCAGTGCTCGCTATCAAGGTGCAATTGAAGGAGGCGGAAAGGAGAATAGAGAGCCTGCAGGCGAGCGAGCGAGCGAGAGAGGCGACGGCGGCAAGCTCTTGCTTCTCGACGACGCCAACTATTTTCCAAAGGTCGAAGGCAGGCTTCCTTCGCCTGACCCTCTTCACATCTCCTCTTTTTCCTCCTTTCGAGGCCATGATGAGATCAAGACGCTTCAGTTCTCAGAAAATCAGAGCTTGAATCCATACAGAGCACATCGAAATCGGGAAGCGAAAAAAAGAAAAGATGAAGGATCGTTCTTCAACGTCTGTTTTTTTTTCAAAAGGCTGGCCGCCCTTTCGGAAATTCAAGCTGCAAATAAGGCAGCTGCATGCAGCTGCTCTCCTCTCGTCGCAACGCGCTCCTTGGCGTCACACATCGCAACTCGGTTGCAAAAACACGAACGCGATCGCACGATCGTGTGCGGGAAGCAGCAGGAAAAGCAATCAAGAAAAGCCGTACCTGATGCGAGGGGAAACAGAGAGAGAAAGAGAGGGCCTAAAGGCTAAAAAAAGAGTCGAAAAAAGAAGAGTGACGGCGAACGGAAATTTCGGCCGCCGTCGTTTTTTTTTTTTCACCTCCGCTGCTGCTCCGCTGCTGCTGCTGCTGCTGCTGCCTCTCCGCCAACAAGATAAAAAGGCAGCTCCCGCATCGCAATCAGGTCATTTCAGAACCCCAGACTGTTGTTACAAGTGGCCGTTTTTTTAAAAAAGAAGAAAAAACCTCAAAACCTCTCTCCCCTTTCCCTTTCCTCTCTCAGCACCACCCCCACCGCCGCCTCCCCCCGCCCAGGTGCAGCCACGCCCTGTCTGCCAGCCTCTGCGCGTCCCCGCCGTGGAACCCGTCCACGACCCTCTTCTTGCTGCCCGAGCCGCGGTAGACGGACACCGTGGGCGTAAAGCGGACGTGGGAGGCCGCGCGGGACATGAAGTCGACCCTCGCGGCGACGAAGCGGCCCCGACCCGACGGGAGAGGACGTTTTGGAGTTTTTGTTTTGTCTTCTTCTTCTTCTCCTTCTCCTCCTTCTTCTTCCGCCACTTTTTCTTCTTCCTTTTTCTTCTTGCCGGTCAGACTGTCCAGAGCGGAGCGGAGAGCAGCCAGGGGACCAGGGAGATAAGAAGAAGAAGAGCTCCCGTCGTCGTCATCCTCCTCCTTGTTCCCCCCCTCAAACCCCTCGTAAGCAGTCTTGGCGACGCTCTCTAAGTGCCCCAGCATCTCGTGGCAGTGGGAGCACCACGACGAGCCGAAGAGAACAAAGGTGGGCTCCCTGGCCGAGGAGGCCGTGAGTGAAAGGGCCTGTAGGAGCTCCCCGTCGGTGCGCGCGCCGATGAGGGTGGGCCCTGGTCTGGGCGGCGGGGAGTTTGGTTGGAGCGGGGGAGGCCAGTCGAGGAGGTCGGAGGGAGGGAGGAGAGGCGATGATGATGAGGTCGACGATGATGATGATGATGATGCCATCGCGCCTCTGCTTTTCTGCTTTTCTTTTCTTCTTTCTGTCAACTCGAGAAGCGAGAAAGGCAGGTCTCGTCTTGCTCTGATGGCGAGTGGTGGATTGAGAAGATGCTTGGAAAGAGAAAAACGAGCGGCGATTCGAACGGAAAAAAATGATGAAATCGAAATCGAAAATGAAAAAAACTTTTTTCTCTTTACTTTTTTTCTTCTCTCTCTCTCTCTTCTCTCTCTCTCCTTTCTCTCTCTCTATCTCTTCCCTTCCCCAAACCCCTCTCTCTTTTCCTCCTCACGACGCAAAACGAGGCTCCCTCTCGTCCCACTCCATCCAGGGCAGCTCGGACCTGTCCAGCGCAGACACGCCCCACAGCTCTGCCGCCTTGACCAGCGCGTGCCTCGCCTCGACCCGGTCGTCAAACCAGCCGCGGACCGTGCCCGTTCCCTCTCTCTCCCCGGGCCGCACCCACTCCTGGAAGTCCTCGCACCCTTTCCCCACGATGAGCACCGCGTCGTCGGCCGCGGCCGTGCCCACGGCCCACCGGATCGCCATCCACCTGTCCTCGCAAACGTACCGGGAGTGCTCATAACAAGCCTGCCACAGGAACTCGACCGCCGCGGGGCTGACACGCCCCGGGTCTTGGAGGAAACCAGCACCGTAAGGAACGCGGGCGTTCTGCTTGAGGATCTCGTCCGGGAAACCCGAAACGACGTCGGAGACGATCGAGCGGGGGTCTTCCCCCCTGGGGTTGTCGCTGGTGACGATGACGACGTCTGCCTTGAAGTGCGCGACCTCGCCGATGTAAGGGCGCGCCGCTTTCGGTTTGCCTCCTTCGCAGCCGATGACGAGGATAAGCCTCTTTGCTCCTGCTTCTCGCACGCCGTCGAGCAGCCGCCCCAGAGCGTCAGGGGTGCGGGCCGAGTCGACGATCACGGCAAAGGGCTGGCCTTCGTCGATGGCCTCTGTGCGGCCCGGGATCACCTCGGTCGCCTCGATGCCTCGGACGATGGTGCGGAGGTCGAGCGCGCGGCCGGCGGCGCCGGAGGTGGCCTTTGTTCCGAACTCGCCTTCTTCGGCTTCTTCCGGTTCCGGAGCAACAGCAGCAGCAGCAGAAGCAGCAGCACCAGCACTGAGAACGGTCACGGCCAGGCCCGCGGCGACGGAGGCCAAAACGTTAAAGGCGTTGTGCCTGCACACCAGCTGCGTCGACAGCGACAGCGCGCCGATCGGCGTTCCTAGTAAGAGTTCAGTCTCCCAGAGCCCAAACTCGACGCGGGAGCACTTGACGTCGGCGCTGGTGTTGTAGAAGCCAAAGGTGATGGCCGGGGCGCCCCCCCGCAGGGCCGCTTTGGTGATCCGGTCGGCGTTGAGGTCGTCGAGGTTGATGACGGCGCGCTGCCTGTCGGAGTCGGTGAGGGACTCGAAGACTGCCTCGAGCGCGAGGAGCTCGGCCTCGCCCTCGGCGACGACGAGCGCCTCCGCTGCTGCCGCCGCGGAGAGAGCAGGAGATGAAGAAGACGATGAGGCAGAAGCAGAGGAAGAAGAAGAAGAAGAAGAAGGATAATCATCATCCTCATCGTCCCTATCCTCATCATCACTGGCAGCGGAGGCCGCTGCCTCCTTCTTCCTCGCCTCGGTCGCCGCCACGGCCTTCATCGGGCTGCCCGTGAAGACGGCGACGTCGACGTCGACGCCTTCGGCAGCGCCGTCGACCAGCGCCTGCGCCGACAGCTCGAGGATCGCGGCTGTGGCGCCCCTGTCGGCCATGCCCGCCGTGACCTTCTGGACGCGCAAGGCAGTGGAGAAAGGGGCAGGTAAAGGGTACTTGCCCTTGTAAGGAGCTAAATGAAAAGCCGAAGAGCACTCGCGCGCCTCTGTCGGGTCCTCCTCGTCGGCGGCCCAGAGCCCTCCGCTGGCGTCGAGCCTGTCGGCGTGCAGGGCATACTCGATCGAGCCAAACATCCCCACGAGGGCTCCGGCCTCTTCCAGGATGCCTCGGGTCAGCCAGGCCGAGGTGGTCTTTCCGGGGCCTCCGACGAAGAGCACGGTCGAGAGGCGAGCGGTGGGGTCGTCGTAGAAGGAGCGCGCGGCGGCGCCGGCGGCGCGGGCGAGCGAGGTTGTTGTGTTGTTGGTGCTGCTGGTGCTGGTGCTGCTGCTGCTGCTGCTGCTCGAGGCTAAACTCGCCTCGAAGACCGGAGATTCCGCGGAAACGAAGACGACGGGGAGGGGGCACGACGAAGAAGAATCTCCGAAGAGCGCCGCGAGAGACTTCTCAAAGCTCTCTGGCACGAGCGCGGCGACGGCCCCGGCCGCCGCGGCGGCCGCGAGCTCCCGCGCCAGCGCCGCGGGGCTCGTCTTGGCCCCCGTGGCCTGCGTCGAGAACAGGTCTCCGGGAGCGACCAGCGCGACCTCGTCCTCGACGCCCATGACGACGAGCTCTTCGATCGAAGGCGAAGAAGAGGGCGTCAAGAAAGACGAGACCTCGACGCCCGCGGCGACGAGGAGGTCGCCGAGCACGCGCTCCCTCCTCGGCGGCTCGCGGTATTCGATGGCCGGCAGCTCCTCCTCTTCTTCCTCTTCGGCAAGCCCTTCCTCGTCGCCGAGCGCGTCTGCCCCCTCTTGCAGCTCGCCGCCGTCGAACTCGTCAGGGAGGCCCACGACCCCGGAGAGCGGGTCGTCGTTGCTGTTGCTTGCGGAAGCGGCGGAAGAAGAAGAAGCGCGGCGCTTGCGATTCGTCGAGCCGGCCGCGACAGCAGGAGAAGAGCTCGGGAGCGCCGCCGCCGTCGTCGTCGCAGCGGCTGCATCCAGCAGCCCTTCGAGGTCGTCTTCTTCGTCCTCGTCGTCGTCGAGCGCCGCCGCAGAGGAGGAGGAAGGTGAAGAAGAGACGTCGCCAGCAAGGGTCGCCGCGGCGAGCGCCGACGCCTCATCCAAGATCTCCTCGTCGTCGTCGATGCCGTCGTCGTCGTCGTCGTCATCTTCAGAGTCGTCGTCGAACCCGGCCCTCTTCGTCGCACTCTTTTTCGAAACGCTCTTCGTCGTCTTCTTCTTCTTCGGAACAGAAGCAGAAGACGAAGAAGCTCGGGACCGCAAGCCGCCGACATCGTCGTCGAGGTCGTCGTCGTCGCCGTACTCCGAGGCGAGGATCCCTTCCTCGTCGTCGTCGTCAAAGACGGGCCTGCCTGCGCGTCCCCTGCGTCCCATCGAGGGGGCGCCGGTCGAGTCTGGGGGGATTTGGGTTTGGGGGTTTTGGGTGAAAGAGGAGTGAAAGAGAAAGAATGAGGAGGTTGAGTTTTTTTTTCGAAACGTCGTCGGCGGCGGCGGCGGCCCCTCAGCCGTCGGGGCATCTCGATGTTTTCTTCTTTTTTCTTTTTCGTCGCCGTCCAATTGCGCACCTAGCACGTCGTCTGGAGTCAAACCATCGTCGTCGTCTCCATAAAGTAAAGCAGAGGTGACCGTCACGGGCTTAGTTTGATCGAAAAAGGGGAGGAGGCGCCTCGGCGACGCGATGATTGTTCGAGACGTCGTTAGCATGAGTTGTCGTCGTCGAAGAATGCTCTCATTCTTCTTCGCCGGAGCTGCTGCTGCTCGGTGCTGCTGCTGCTGTGCTGCCGCCGCCCCCGCCGCCGCGACGGCGCGTGAAGGCAGGACCCCCGACATCGCTGGAGGGCAGTTGAGAGCAGGTGGAGGTGGAGAGAACGAAGCAAGAGAGAAAGCGATGCCTTTTTTGAGAGGGAGAAGAGAGAGAGCGGCAGCAGCGGCGGCCCTTCGTAACGAACACAACACGAAAAATGAAAAAAAATCAACCTCTTCCAACAACAAAAAAAAGGCCTTCCGCGACGAGCGCGAGAGAGAAAGTATTTCGCTGCTCCTTGCAGCAGAATCAGTGAGACGAGGCATGGAAGAAACGAGAAACAAATCCAAAAAAATCAAGGATCGAAAAAAACGCGTCTCTCCTTTCTACAAAAAAAAAAGAACGAGAGGACTTCAAAAAAACAAAATTCTTTCACTCCACCAGCCACGGCTCCACCGCCCTCGTCCACGAAACGCACGCGTCCTTCCCGCCAAACCACAGCGCCGTCTCGCGCTCGCCGTTCTCCGGGGAGTCGCTCCCGTGGACAACGTTCCTCCCCGTGACGATCGCCAAGTCCCCTCTGATTGTCCCGGGCTCGGCCGCGAGAGGGTTGGTCGCCCCGATGAGTTTACGGGCAGAGGCCACAACGCCGTCCCCTTCCCAGACCATGGCGACGACGGGGCCCGAGCAGATGTAGGAGACCAGGTCTCCGAAGAAGGGTTTCGCAGAGAGGTCCTTGTAGTGCTCCTCTGCGAGCGAGCGCGGCGGGGTGAAGAGCTTGAGGGCGGAGAGCTTGAAGCCCTTGCGCTCGAGGCGGCCGATGATCTCTCCGACTAGGCCTCGCTGGACGCCGTCGGGCTTGATCTGTTGAGGATTGGTTGTTGGAGTTTGAGTGTGGGAGGGGTTGGAGGGTTGAGAAGAAGGGGAAGGGTGAAGAGTGAGAGAGAGACGAAGAGGAAGAAGAAGAGGAAGAGGTTGAAAAGAGAGCCCGCGTGGCGGAGTTTTTTGAAGGGGGGGAAAAAAAAAAACTCTCTCTCCTTTCTTTCTCTCCCCAATTCCGATCTTTTTCTCTTTCTCCTGCTCACCATGATGTACGAGATCTCGGCCCTGGACACGACAGCATTGCCGCGGGAGGCAGAGACGACGCGCGAGGCAGGAGAAGAAAGCAGCGACGAGACCGATGAGCGACGGCGGCTAGATTGGATTGCCGCGGCGGTCGAAGCAGATCGCTGCTGCCTCGGGCCCGCAATAACGGAAGCCGAGACGGCAATCGCGCTCCTGGAGGAGCACGAGCGCACGGGGGCCCTCGCAAGGGGGCAGAAGGCGAGGGAGGTCATGGTCGTTTTGTGGTCGAATTTCGAAGGCGAAGGAGGGAGATATTGAGAAGAAAAAAGACGAGAGAGAAGAAGAAGCGGAGAGGAATGGAATTTTTTTTTGAAAAAACTTGACGACACGAAAAAAAATTGACTTTTTCTCTCCACTTTCTTTCTTCACCCAGCGTGCGCCGCCCCAACCCCACCACCGAGCCTCGCATCCGTCCCATACAAATCCACGGCCCCCGAGGCCACAAAAGCCTCGAAGCTGCTGTACTTGGGCTGCCATACCCCTCCCAGGGCCTCCCTCGTCGCGGCGTTGCTCATCAGCTTGCCCCTCGAGGTCGCCGCGGCCTCCTCGGCGGTGAACTTGACGGGAGAGCTCGTCTTGTAGACGCCCGAGGCCACCGCCGCGTCGCACATGTCCTGAAACGTGATGGGCGCGCCGTCGGTACCCAGGAAGGCCTTGGAGCGCCAAGAAGAGGAAGAAGAAGAGGAAGAATCGTTACTAGAAGAGGAGCTCAACCCTGCGCCGGACAGGACGGCCTCCGCCAGTCTCGCCGCGTCCTCGTAGTGCAACAAATTCACCGTGTAACCCCCCCACCTGTCGACGGTGCCCATCCTCAAAAAGAAAGTGTGGGCCCCGCGCTGGGCGTGGTAGAGGCCCGCGAGGCGCAAAACGCACCCTCCCGCGGAGAGCACGGCGTCCTCTGCGGCGAGAAGCTTGTCCGTCCTCTCGCTGGCACCTTTTTTAACCAAGGGAGAATCCTCGTTGCACTGGGACCCGTCGTCGACATCGTAGACGGCAGCGGAACCGGTATAGACGAAGCAGGCACCGGGGGCGTCCTTGTCCCAGAGGGCTATCGCCTTCTGGATCTCGCCGACAAAGTCGGCCGAGCCAGAGGGAGGGGCAGCAAAGAGCACCCGCGGGTACTTTCCTCCGGCAGCGGCAGCGACCCCTGGTGAAACTCCCTGGTTGGTCCTCGGGGCGATCCCGAGCGCCCTCAGCTTCTCGTGCGAGGTCTCCGTGTTCGTCTGGCCCACGACGTTGGCCCGAGGGTGCTTGGCCTTCCAGAGCAGGCCCAGGTACGAGCCCAGGACCCCAGGCCCGACGATGAGGAGGTCGTCGCCCGAGGGGGTCGAAGGGATGACGGACTCGGAGACGGAGACTGAAGAAGCGGAAGCGGGATTGGAAGCGGAAGCCGCCACGGGGCCTCTTGTCGCCTTTGTGACGTCAGAAGCAGTCACGGAAGAAGGCATCGGGGCAAGTGTCGATCGGCCAGAGAGCGTGGAGGAGGAGTAGAAGGCGCGGCCGGGGCGACGAGAAGAAGAAGAAGACGGTTGCGAATTGAGATAAGTCAAAGGCGGTGATGATGATGCCTCCGACGATGAGCAAGCCTCGACGCGCGCTGCTGCTGCTCTTCTGCTGCTGCTCTTTCTCGCAGCAGCCGAGGAAGCAAGAGGAGAGACCGCGGGTCCCACAGCTGCGGATCTGAGCATGAAGAAGAAGAAGAAGAAGAAGAAGAAGAAGAAGAAGAAGAAGAAGAGGGAGAGAGAAAGCGGAGAAGAAGAGAGAAAGAGAGAGCTAGCTTTTCCCTCGAGATCGCTCGAAGAAAAATGATTTTGATTCGATTTTTTTTTTTCAACCTCGAAACTTTTTTCATTCCATTTACACTCTCGACCTGTTGGCGCTGTTGCTCGCCCCGCGCACGGCCACGAACGCCGCGATCACCGCAGTTGCGGCCGCGGCCACAGCGATGCTCGTGGACCGAGAATACCTGACCTCCTCCTCTTCGTCATCTTTTCCCCATGAGAAAGAAGAGACGAGGGGCAGAGCGGCGTCGTGCAGCCTCTGGACGAAACTTTTTTCGCTCGCAACCTCGGGGCAGGCCCCCTCGACGATCGCCCTCGCCGCCCGCACTTCCCTCTCCAGGGACCGGAGCCTGGCCGAGACCGAGTCGAGCATGCGGAACATGGCCTCGGCGTCCGCCGCCGAGAGAGGGGGCTCCGACAAAGCGTCCTGGAAGTTGCTTGAAGACGAATCGAAGTTTTCATCGGTTTCGTCGTTGGCTCCTCCTTCTCCTCCTGCTCCTCCTCGCCCCCTCGCCGTCCCCCCCAGGTGCAGGATCTTGCTCGCAACCCTCTCGTCCACGAGGGCCGCGAGCGAGGAAGGGAGCCTGCTGAGGGCGCGGGCGAGAGTGGAGGAGGAGTCGGAGAGCTGGGCTGCTGCTTGTTCCGCCTCCTCGGCAAACTCGTCGTCGTCGTCGTCGTCGTCGCTGCTGCTGCTGCCGCGTACCGCCGAAGAAGAAGCCTCTTCCTCTTCTTCTTCTTCTTCTTCTTCTTCTTCTTTTTCTTTTTCTGCTGCTGCTGCAACAACACCACCAACAACAACCCCTTCGGTGACCCTCGGCGGGCCCGGGGGCGGCGGCAGCGGCTTCCCACAGAGCTCCGCCGCCTCGGACAGGGCCTCGAGGGCGAGCTCGAGCAGCTCCGTGGCTTCGCCCTTGGCCTGCGACGCCATCGCGGCCTCCACGGCCGCGGACAGGCCCCAGGGCCCTCCGGCGGAGACGCGGATCAGCGCCGTGATCCGGATCCCCGAGGGGCTTGAAGAAGGAGGACGGAAGGAGGGAGAAGAAGAAGAGGAGGAAGAAGAAGGAGAGCACCTCATTCCATCATCGACTTTTTCCTCCGTTAAGCGCTCGACCCTCAGAAAACCGCCAGTCTCGATCTCGAACCTCTGCGCGACTGCCAGGTCGAGCAGAGGGGAGCAGTCGAGCTGCATCGACTCCAGCTCTTCCTGGTCGGGGTCGATGATGGCACCGCTGCCGCTGCCGCTGTTGCCGTTGCCGTTGCCGTTGCTGCTGACGCTGCGGCGCAGCCAAGCCCGAGGCCCGCTGCTTTCTCCGTTTCCCTTCTTCCTTTTCTTCACCACCACCAGCGTCAGCTCCTGTGCCTCGAGCACCGAGATTGAGTCGACGCCGGCGAGCCTGATGATGAAGTCGGGCATGCGCAGCGGCACAGAGAACTGCACGAGGCGGCGGCGACGACGGCGCTCCCTCTTTGAGTTGTTGTTGCTGTTGTTGCTGCTGTTGCCGCCGCCGTTGTCGTCGTCGACCTCCTCTTCTTCTTCATCTTCGCCGTCTTCTTCGCTCTCCTCTTCTTCATCGTCATCTTCCAGTTCCTCCCACGGCGTCACCCGCGTGCCCTCGTGGCCGTTGTGTTTGGAGTGGAAGCGCTGGACGAAGGCGGCGTCGGCGTAGCAGGTGGCGAAGAATTGCTGTTAGAAGGGGAGGGGTTTGGAGGAAGCGGAGAGAGAAAGAGAAGAGGGAGGGAGGTTGAGGTCTATTTTCGGTTTTTCTTCGACCTCGTCATCTCTCGAAACAACGTCTGCCATCTCTCGAAACAACGGCTGCTTCGTTGTGCCCTTTCTTCCCCTCTCCCACGCACGTCGACAGAGACTCCGTAGAGATCGTAGACGACCTCGATTTCTTTCATTGGCGACGAGAGGTAGAAAGAAGGCGGAAGCGGAAGGGGGGAGTCAACGGATTTATTCGTTTTTTTTTCGTTGTCGTCATTGTCGAGATGGCAAAGTGAGAGCGGAGAAAAAACTTGGAAGATATTTTGAACTTTTTCATTTTTTTTTCTTTCAACCAACGGCTTTGCCGTCTGGTGTTCCCGAGGAGGTGTGTTTTTCTTTGCACTTACAAAAAGCCCAGAGAATGCAAAGATTTAATGTTTAAGGGGGGTTGAGGAGGGGGTGTGTGAGGAGGTCCGCGCACAAACAGCAAGAGAACCCACGGAGTTGGAGAAAGAGGAGGGAAGGGGGAGGAGGAGGAGGAGGAGGAAAGAGAGAGAACGAAGAGTCAGGCGCGAGAGGAGCGGGCGAAGAAACTTTTGCCGCTCTCTCTCTTCATCAAACAAGGTCAGGCCTCTCGTCTTCGATTTATCTCTCTCTATCTCCGTCTCTCTCTCGCGCGCATCCACCCACCACATACAGCGTGGGGATTCGAGCGTGCAGCAGGTAGTAGTAAGGAAAAGGGGGGAGATCACTTGAAGGCAAAAAAAAGTTAGAAGTTTTTTTTTCTTTTTTAGTTTTTTTGAGTTTTTTTTCCCGAAGTTTTTAAGTTCCGCCGTTGCTCGACGAAGACGTCGCATCATCGTCGAGGTCCCCGCTCCTCCTTGACGAGGCCTCGCGGCGGTTGTCCGGGCCGGCCACGGTCGTTGCGGCGTCGCGCGTCGGCGTGAGCGGCGTCGAAACTCCCTCGTCGTCGTCGCCGTCGTCGTCCTCGGCGAGCAAGAGCGCCGAGGAGCGGACGCCGTCGCCGCCAGAGAGGTTGAGGTCGGAGGTTTCGACGACAGCGGCAGCGGCAGCGGCAGCGGCGTCCTCTTCTTCTTCCTCTCCCTCTTGCGCGCTCTCGGCGACCTGCTCGTCGCAGGCCAGCGAGGCGGCAGCATTTGTGTTGTTTGCATTTGCGTTTGTGTTTGCGTTCCTGTTAGGGCGGCACCGGTTCTCGCCAGAGCCGCTCGCCGCGGCACTCGCGAGCGGGGCGACTCGCTGCTCTTTCCTTCGAGGGGCGAGCAAGGCGTCTCCCTCCTGCTCGTCTCCGCAGCAGCGCGCCCTCTTCGCAGCTGCTGGCGAGAGAGGCAGGGGCAGGCCCAGCGTGGTGCAGAGCAGCAGCGTGATCGCCATGTACGGGTCGCACCCGCCCGCGGGCCTGCGGTCCTCGAGGTGCCCTCGGCCGTGGAGCGCCACAGCTGCGGGGATGCGGAGGAGGGCGCCCGTGTCCTCGACGCCGGCGAAGCGCTGCTGCTGTTGCTGATGGGAAGCAGGGGGAGAAGGAGAGGGAGGAGAAGAAGGGTCGAGGCTCGCTCCTTCCGTCGGCGTCGTGGGCGAGGGCGGAGGAGACGACTCTTCGTTTGCCGTCACTCGTCCTTCGCTCCTCCCCAACCTCAACCTCAACCTCTCCCCGGCCTTCTCGCAGCGCAGGGCAGCGCCGGCGCCGTAGACCATCATGTGAGAGGCGTGCGCGGCGGCGAGGCGCTCGATCGCGTCCCTCAGCGCGCCGCGACCGCCGCCCGAGGCGTCCCGCGTCGCCCTGGTCGAGAACTTGACGCGGCAGCCGTTGCCGTCCCAGCGGCCCTCGAACTTTGACAGATGCCGCGGCAGCGCGTCGGTCACGGCGACGAGCCGCGACCGGTCGCCGCCCGCGACGGCTCGCAGCAGCCACCTCGCCGCCCACAGCTGGTCCGCCGCATCCAAGGGAGGCAGAGGCCCCAAGGAAAAAGACCACTGCCCGCAGGCCTGCTCGGCGCGGCATCCCGTGACGGCCAGGCCGGCGGCGAGGCACGCGGCGAGGTGGGAGTCGGCGACCGCCCGGCCCCTCGTCGACGCCGACGCCGAAACCGAGGCCGAGAAAGAACTTGGAGGAGGATTTGTCGAGCTCGCGATCCCGGTCCCGATCCCGGTCTCGTTCCAGAGGAAGAAGCCCTCGGCGGCGGAGCCGTCCGGGGAGCCGTAGCATGAGGCCTGGGGCGGGCCGTCGGCGGTCCAGCCTGGATGGGAATGAAAAGAGGGTTTGGAGGGAGGAAGAAAAGAGGTCAGCAGAGTCGAGAGGTCGAGGTCGAGTTTTTTTTTGCCTTCTCCTTTTTTGGCTCGCGAAATGGGGAAGTGACGCGGCAAGCGAAACCTTCGCACGCGAACTTTGATGCCTTCCGCGCGCGGAGTTGCTCCTCCCTCTTTGCGAGCGTGTACTCCATGCTCCAATGCAGGTCGTCGCACGACAGGCAGACGCAAAGAGGCGCAATTGGCTGCCGTTTCGAGGGTGCGAGAAAGAGTCCTCGATTCTCTTCTCTTCCTCAAATCTCTTTCTCCATCTCTTCCACCTCTTTCTCTCCCCCCGCGCTCCACTCACCGAGAGGCGTCCCGTCCCCCTCGCACAGCAGGTACTGCTGAGTGACCGCAAAGAGGGGCTCCTCGCGCCCGGCCGCCCTCGCGGCGCGCTCGGCAAAGGCCCTGTTGTTGGTCGGGTGCGGGCTGAGAGCAGGGTGGTGCGTCGAGTTTTCCGTCGTCGGCGTCGGTAGAGGCATCGAAGGACAAACAAACTTGGCATCGCAGCTCCCGCCGCCGAGTGCCGGCGGAGAGTAAGCCTCGCACAGCACCAGCAGGGCGCCGCCACCTCTCAGGGGGTCCAGCCACGCCGAGCGCGGCTTCAGAAACAGCGCGGCATTGTTGCTGTTGCCCCCTCCTCCGGCCTGCCGCGTCGCAGCGCCGTCGACGGCGATCAGCGGAAGAGCGGCGACGACCGACGCGTCGGGAGGAGAAGACGCAGCTGCTGCGGCGCCGTCCTCCCCTCTGGGTACCTCCACCACGCGCGTGACGCTGCGCATGTCCGTACCAGACCCTCCCAAATACAGGTACTCTGCGA
>Ga0114918_10003353_pt1 | contig 14154 bp, 13 predicted proteins | sample LantaG_FD_87015 | JGI IMG/M metagenome (GOLD analysis project Ga0114918, IMG submission 87015) | Deep subsurface microbial communities from Baltic Sea to uncover new lineages of life (NeLLi) - Landsort_02402 metaG | ecosystem: Environmental > Aquatic > Marine > Oceanic > Sediment | place...
CGATGGAGAAGTAATAAGAACATCTGTTGTCACAATTAAATAGGTAATAAAATGAAAAGAAGAATTGTCTGGAAATTAGGAGATAGTAATCCAGAGGCGTCATATCTGAGTTTGAATGTTAGCGGATCTGGGACTATGCAAATTAGCACTGGGTTTAGTACCTCTTCGGTGGGAGTTAGTTTTGCCAGAACATATCTTGACAAGATTCTCGATACGTATGGGAGCACTCTGGACTTGAGAGTGAGCGTCTCGGAAGTTAATAGCACCGGATTTGTTTTGCAGTATGAAAATATTCCTGATTCTTTACCACTTGAGATAAATTACATAGCGTTATGAGATATTGCATTTTTACCATAATAAGAAAAGAATTTGATCTAATCAATTTCGAAGAATTTATACGTTCATTATCGGACACTGTAGGTGACTATTTTTTCTTAGTCATAAGTGCAGTAAAAAAAGACATCGAAGGCATTTTAAAATCTAATGGAATCAGGGATTTCTATGTATTACATAATTGTGTAGATCCGGGTTTGGTGACGCTAATCAATCAGGGGTTGAGTTATGGGGTTGAAAAATTTAAGTATTCCATATATATTAACTCGTCGAAATCTTTAGTCACTTCTAAAAATTGGCTCGAAGAAATCAATTTCAGAATTTCTGAAAAAAAAGATTTTTCCCTAGGAGGGTCTGTTAAGCCTTTAAAAATAACATTCGGTAATGAATTTAATAAGATTTTATATTCGATTAACAGGAGGGACCCGAGCTGGATCTCCCGCTGTACTAATAAATTGATGATAACAAATTTTGTGGACGGAAACATCTTCATAACTGATAACAGCAAATTGAAGCAGGTAGGACTCCTAGATAATAGATACCATAGCGAGAAGAATTTTTCAATAGCTTTAAGTCTCAAATTTCTTGAGAAAGGGCTAAGTCTGACCGATATAGACTCCATTTATTCATCGACAAAGGATTCAATGAGGCATGACATAGGAAATGTCATTAAGGCCGGGGCTAAGATTGTTTGCCCAGTAATTATCCGATCTGTAAGACAGAGGATTTTAGAAGCGAGAGTTTGAAAAATGCAACATATTGTGTATGAAATGGGTAGCGGGGATATTCTTTTCGTAAAGAAAGGATACTCCTCTTCTGAAAAAATGACAGTCGAGAGGGCTGGGGCCATGTTCCCAGACAAGAAAGTGGGGATATGGAGAATCGGAGACAGATTCATAGATGTGAAAGCAAATAAGATCGCTCTTGACGCAAAGGGGGAGCCCAGAGGAATTATTCTATACGAAGGGGAGGGGATATTAGACATGTCTCCAGTAGAGAAGTCCCCTGATGCTAAAAGAATAATTTATAAGGGGGTTTTTATGGACCATGGCGGGTACGCCAATATGAATCGAGAAATCGCCCTGAGACTTTCCGCTAAAAGAGATATAGACATGAAGATTGAAGTCGTTCCGTCTGGAAAGCAAGTTAGTGATGAAATCTATAAAAGATTAATGTCTATTGCCAGATCTTATGTGAATCCCAAAAATGCAGTAAACATCATTGGATTTACACCCATGCAGACTGACCTGAGTAACTTTAATGTTTTCTTCACCATGATGGAGCCCGAAACATTACATCCTTCGTTTAAGAATTTATGTAATAAGTTTTCTGATCATATTTTCACTCCAACCCAATGGAATAAAGAAATGTTCATTCGCGGTGGGATAAAGAAACCGATACACGTCATTCCCTTGGGCATAGATGAGAAAATTTATCAAAATAAAGAGATCAAGCGTCTTCCTATCCTATGTCGCGAGTTGCCAGCCAGAAACGGTCCAGTCGCTCCTTCTAAAGGGTTTAACTTTATAACTCTTTTTGGATGGAGTTATAGAAAGGGGATAGATGTTCTCCTCAAGTCATATTGCAATGCCTTTACGGGCAATGACGATGTTGGATTGATAATCTGTTCCAGATACATGGGAGGATCTGATCTGAAAAGCAAGAGCAAAGTGGAGAGCGATATACTTAAGTTCATGTCTGAGTATGACAATCCGCCAACAGTTTATTATTATGGAGATAGCACTCCGGTAGCTTCAATGCCAAACTTGCTGAAGAATGGAGACTGTTTCGTTTGGACTAGCAGGGGGGAAGGATTCGGACTTCCGGTATGCGAGGCTGGAGCACTTGAGATTCCGGTCATATCATCGTTCAATTCGGGCATGACGGAGTTCCTAAACAAAGACAACTCGTTTCTAGTCGAAACGGATAAGTTTGTTGTTGCCGACAGAAACATTGACTGTATTTCTCCCTATTATGTAGGACAGCTTTTCCCTCAGCTTGGGAAGCCTGCTATAAATAAATTTTCCGAATTAATGCGATATGTATATAATAACTATGGTGAAGCCAAAATAAAAGGTAAAAAATTCTCAGAAGAAATATTTGAAAAATATACATGGACAGTTTGTGCTGAGAAAGTTTTCGAAGTGATTGGGAAGATAAAATGACAAGATCTCTATCAGTATTTTACATTGTAAGAAATGAACAAGATAGGATAGCAAAATCTATAAAATCAATAGAGTCCATCGCTAACGAGATAGTGGTTGTGGATACGGGATCTGTTGATAGGACAATTGAGGTGTGTAACACTTTCAAGGCAAAAGTCTATAAATACAAATGGGATAGCGATTTTTCTGGTGCTAGAAATTTTGCATTAGAAAAATGCACGAAAGACTTTGTTATGTATCTGGACGCAGACGAAGTTTTGGCTAAGCAGTCCGTTGGCGAGATCTCTAAAATTCTCTCACTTTCCAGTAATAGTAAAAATTTAGCTTGTTATGTAAAAATCACTAGTTGCAGAAAGTCAGAGAAAACCGGAGAGCTTGTCCCGATTGGAACTGATATGCACAAGTCCCCCCAGATAAGACTATTCTACAGAGACAAAAGCGTGAAATTCAAAGGACTAGCAGGGGAGAGCGTAGAAGAATCATTGTATAGGAATTCAAAGTGTGTTATTGTTAATTCTGAAATTGAAATAATGCATGATTTTTCCGATGGGAGAAACGAAGATTACCTCTCAAAAAAAGAGGAGTATCATAAGAAGATATCTGGAGGAAATAGTAACATGATAGCTAAAAACGTTATCGATCAGAAAAGTGAAGATGGGAAGAAATCATGCGCCATAATAATTTGCGTTTACAATCTAATACATGCCACAAAGAAGTGCATCGATTCTGTAATAAGTAGCACTAAATATCCCTATAAAATAATTTTAGTAGATGACGGAAGCTCCGATAACTGTTCCTCTTATCTAAAATCCATTAAAAACTCTAAGTATATCAGAATGGATTCCAATTCTGGCGTGGCAAAAAGCAGGAATAGGGCGACGAGAGTGGCGGCTAGAGATGAGAATATCGGATACATCTGTTTTTTGGACAACGATACCGAGGTTTATGACGGTTGGCTTACAAAACTCATTTCATCAATAGATAGCGGAGAGTGTGATATTGTCGGACCTATAACTAATTCTGCAGTGGGCAGTCAGAAATTGGTAAAAAATAATTGGGTTGGGAGGTATGGCCCGGAAAAGATATTAGAAATGGTTAACGGAAAAGAGACAAAGGGAAGACATATCCATACCGATTTTATTAATAGGTTTTGTCAAGTATTTTCGATATCTATGCTGAAGGAAGTTGGTCTTTTAGATGAGTCTTTCGGAAAAATAGGGTGGGAGGACAATGATTTTTGTCGAAGGTTTACGGAGCGAGGATTGAAGATAGCGGTAAATAAAGATGTATTTATCTTTCATTCTGGACATTCCACTTCGGCCTTTAATAACCAGAATTATTTTACAGAGATCCAGAATCCGGCAAAAGAATACCATAAAAAATGGAAAACTAATTTTGATGGATCGTGGAATCCTAGTCTTAAGCAAAGTGTTGGAGAGGGTGGTTTTAGAAATCCCTTTACAAGCATAGTCGTTCTTACTTATAATAATTTTGAAATCAATAAGAAATTTTTTGAAGCGATGAGAACTGGCACTCAAAATTACGAGTTAATAGTCGTCGATAACGGAAGTACTGATGGTACCGTGGAATACCTTAAAACTATTAAAGATATTAAACTATCTCTCCAGAACAAAAATTTAGGAGTGATAAAGGGGAGAAATATCGGAATCAATATGTCTTCCGGTGAGTATATAGTCTGTCTCGACAACGACCAGATAGTCCACAAGGATTGGCTTGTCGATTTGCATTCAAAGATGGCCGAGGGATACGATTTTGTGGGAGTCGAGGCTTGGGAGGTAAATTCTTCGTATTGTCCGATAAAAAGGCATAATAAATTTAATATGAATCTAAAAATAGACTATGTTGGCGCCGGAGGGTGCCTAATGAAAAGGTCTGTTCTTGAAAAGATCGGGATATATGATGAAAGGTTTGGGATGGCGTATTTCGAGGATGTCGATATATGCTATAGGGCCAGAAAATCCGGATATAAAATAGGATGGTGTTATAAAAATATAATAAATCATCTTGAACATTCTACTCTCATTAAGGGTCAAAAAGAATTTAATTATAATGAAGCCTTGGCTAATAGTCATAGAAAATTTTTAGATAAAATGAAAGCGATAAAAGAAGGGACTGTTTTTGATGAAATAATGATTTCGAAGAAAAGGAAAGTCACTTTTTGTATGGCCTTGAAGAGCAGGAGCGAGAGAGCGACAGCATCCATAAAATCTATTATTAATCAAAAAGGAAGTGAAGAAATAGATTTCTGCATTATCGAAGATGAGAGCGAAGACATGCTTTGCTTAGATAAAATAGATGGATCTGAAAAAATAAGACATATTATTGTCGATACCGGATTCGCGTGGAACAAATCTCTGCTTATAAATCAATTAGCAAATTCATTACTTTCAGAATACATTTGCTTTTGGGACGCAGATTTTATCTATTCAGAGAATTTTCTAGAAGAATATTTTAAGTTGATACGCGAGACAAATTTTGAAAAAGAATACCTTCAAATTATGGTTACAGAAAGTTGCGATTCCAATAAAAAGGGAGAAATAATTCCGGGAGGAACTTTGTGGGGCGGATTTTATACATATAAAACAGATCACTTTATTGGAATCAATGGCTTCGATGAGAGTTTTGTCGGATGGGGATATGAAGATATAGATTTCAATACTAGAATAATTAACGCATATAAGATCTGTCCAAAAATAATAAAACAAAAGAATTTTGTTTATCATAATTCGCATGATGATGTGTTAAGACACATGTCTCATATGCATAGTAATAAAAAAAGATACGATGACAATAAGAAAATTGGAGCTTCGAAAACGATGCCTCCAACAATACTTAAACATAAGTGGAGATCTAATAAGATGGAAATAGGCGCGTCTGAAACGATTGCTATTATTTGTAACGGCCCAAGTCTCAGAGGGGTTGATCTTTTTTCTCTTAAAGAAAAAGATATTGATTGTTTTACGATGAATATGTCTTTCAGGCAGTGGTATAAAAATGGTTTCTGGAGTAAATATTGGGGATGTTTTGATTATGTCGTGACAGATAATCATAGCGGGGAGTTCAAGAGATTCATTGAAGATCCTAAGGTTCCTATCGAAAGTTTTTTTCTTTTGAGAAAGGTATCCGATTCCAAAAAGCTTCACACTTTGTCATTTAAGACGAGAGAATTGTATAAAGTAGGAAATACATTTGAAAATTTTGGAGATGTTGGGAATACTGGGTGTAATTGCTGTCAAGTTGCTTTGTGTTTGGGGTATAAAAAAATAATATTACTTGGAGCCGATTGTAACTATGTTGATTTTGTAGATGGAGCCAAAAGAGTCGGAAATAAACTTGTAATGGAGAGAACCCCAAAGACGAATCCGAATTATGCATGGGACGATTATAATCAAAAAAATGATGAGTACAATGTCCCGGCGGCTGACAAATTTCAGATGCCGGGATGGAAAGCGCTCTCAGATTATTGCAATGACAACGGAATTCAGGTAGTAAATTGTTCGATGCAATCAAAAATTGAATATTTTAGGAAGAATACTTTGGAAAGAGAGCTTACTCTATATTAGGGGGAAACAATGTTTTCGTTTATAGTTCCATATCGCAAAAATAGGGCAGAGCATCTTAAAAATTTTGGATGTAACATCGCAAGCCATTATAAAAATTGTGAAGTAATTATTGCCGAGCAAGATGACGATAACCCGTTTAAAAGGGGGCAGCTTTTAAATCTCGGATTCAAAAAGAGTTCCGGAGAAATAGTTATTTTTCTAGACGTAGATATCCGATTTGTTGAGTTTCTGGATTTCAATAGGTTAATGAAGGAATCCGGGAAGCCATTTCTTCCATGGGATCATAGGCAGCAGATCGTGGAGGAGTCACCGAATCAGTTTGTTATCTTGAAGGACGAATGTTACTATTGCACTCAGGGGTTTGGCGGAATGACTGTTTTTACCCGAAATCAATTTAGTGATTGTGAGGGGTTTTCAAATCGATTTTGCGGATGGGGAGCGGAAGATACCGAATTAAATATAAGAGTTAATGGAATTAGACGTTTTTCCGGGAACCTCTATCATGTTAAACATCCCAGTTATATGAAAGAGTTTGATCCGACAAAAGATAAATATACCTTGCATAATAGAAAAATGCTGTCTGAGAGAAAAAAATACAATCCGAAACTTGATTCGTTTCGACATACGGTTGCCGACGAAGAGATCCAAAAGGATGTCGTATCTGATTTTTTCAAGCATTATAGGTTCAGAAATATATCTGTGTCTGATGACTGCCCGTATAAGAAGCTTGTTACTGACATATATGAATCGAAAGTACAATAATGAAAAAAATAGTTATAATTGGAAATGGAACTAGTGTATTGGATGCCTCAAATGGGAAGTTCATAAACGAGTGCGACCGCGTAATCAGAATGAACGACTTCGCCATTGAGGGGTATGAGAAGTTTGTCGGAGATAAAATAGATATTTTTGCGTGTGGACCACAGCATGTTAAATCTCGCGATGAAAATTTTTTGTTAAAAGTTAATGAATTCTGGTTTCCTTTTCCTTTCCCGATATCGGGGAGCGATAGATACGATATGTATTTTGCTGCATTAAAAAGGATTCCTGATGACGCCCGTGTTTGTCATCTTCCACAAAGTGAAGCAGATTTAATGGAGCGCGAACAGAAGGAATTCGGGGATCTCGCCGAATGGTGTCCGTCTACAGGATATAGGGTTCTCACGATGGCCCTTATGCAATTTCCGAAGTATGAAGTTTATGTTATCGGAATAGATTTTTTTCAAGGAGGTTGGTATTGGTCGCCAGATAAACACTGGAAACACGATGCGTATATCACTGAGGATAGAATTGAATCTATTTTAGATAGGCATCCGGTAAAATATGAGCAGTTTAAGATAGAGACATATGCTGATCAGGGAAGAATACATCTCTTGTGACAAGAATTCCCCCGAATTCATTCCAAAGACGCAAAGGAAAATAAAATGCAAATAATTATACCAATGGCCGGAGTGGGGAGGCGTTTTTTGAACGCGGGATATATTGATCCAAAACCGCTAGTTATAGCTGGCGATAGGTCGCTGATCGAACATATTGTCGGATTCTTTCCTGCCGAATCAAATTTTCTATTTATATGCAATCAAGATCATGTTGACCATTATCATATAGACGATGAGATCCGTAGAATTTGCCCGTCTGGCACTATAGTTGTTATTCCGAAAAATAAACTTGGCCCAGTGTATACCACACTGCAAGCTTCCGACTATATTGACGACGATGACGAGGTGATATTGCAATATTGCGATGTTCGTGGATATTGGGACTATGAGAGCTTCTTGGAACACATTAGAGACAGAGAGTCTGATGGGGTTGCTGTTGCCAATAGGGGTTTTCACCCCCACATGTTAGGGACAACCCAGTATGCATTCATGAAAGATGATGGTAATCAATTCATGCTTGAGATTCAAGAAAAAAAACCCTATACAGACAACAGGATGGAAGAATATGCTTCAATAGGAACTCATTATTTTAGAAGCGGAAAGATGATGAGGCATTATTTCCAGATTTTGATTGATAGAGAAATGGAACTGAAAGGCGAGTATTATGTCAGTTTAGTATATAATCTGCTAGTTGAAGACGGTCTGACAGTTTCTATTTATGAGGTCCAGCATATGCTTTTGTGGGGTACGCCTTATGATGTCGAGGTTTATAATAAATGGGATAGATATTTTAGATACACGTTGACTGAAAAGCCTAAGGGATTTAGCGATGTTAATGTTTTGGTACCAATGGCTGGCGCCGGAAGCAGATTCGCTGGATACGAAATGCCGAAACCATTAATAGATATAGCCGGAAAACCAATGTACGTTCAATCTGTCAATCATATGGTGGGAGATGATCCAAATATCGTATTTGTTTGCCAACGGAAACATGCCGAGCAATTTGATATCGATAAAAACATAGGTGATAATTTCCATAACTCCAAAGTGGTACTCGTGGATGGGCTTACTGAGGGACAGGCTTGCACCTGTGAGCTTGGCATATTAAACGGGATGGATTCATCTGACAATGGTCTGCTGATACTCTCTTGTGATAACGGAGTGATTTTGGACCACGATTCCCTTTTGGCCGCGATGGAAGGGGCGGACTGTCTTGTTTTCGGTTTCAAAAACGACCCATCGAGTCGTTTGAATCCTAATATGTATAGCTGGATAGATATCGACAATCTAAATAATGTAAAAAAAGTTTCAATGAAAAATCCAATTTCTGGAAACCCATGGGACGACTATGCTGTTGTGGGATCTTTTTACTTTAGAAATAACTCCATTTTTATTAATGCTTTAAATAAGCTTTATGCAAATAAGGGCACTACAAATAACGAATATTATGTAGATAATTTAGTTAACGAGATAATTAGAGAGGGTCTGGTTGTCAAGATGTTTCCTGTTGAGCAATTTATTTGTTGGGGCACCCCTGACGATCTTAACGTTTATAAATATTGGCAAAGTTTTTTTCATAAATATGACAAGCATCCTTATGATATAAGAAGAGATATATTTTCTACAGATAATCAGAAAATTTTATCAAAATTTATTGATGATTTTTATAATTTCGATAAAAACAAGAGAGAAAAGCAATGATAAAATTGATTGCACACAGGGGAAATATCGACGGTCCAAATTCTTTAAATGAGAATTCTCCAGACATCTTGTCAGGAGTCATGAACGATGGTTATGATGCCGAAATTGATTTGCGCATAGTTAGCGGAGAACTCATGTTGGGGCATGACGGGCCAGAACATTTGATACATGTGAATTTTTTGAAAACATTTGCTGAAAAATTATGGATTCACTGTAAGAATTATGAAGCGCTTTATTTCTTAGCAAGTAATAAAGAAATTAATTTTAATTTTTTCTATCACTCTAATGACGAGTATGTAATGACGTCAAGGGGATACATATTTACACGTCCCGGAGGGCTGGTTGGACCCTCGTCCGTTATGGTTATGCCAGAAATCACTGACTGCTATACGGAGCGCGATATTAAAGGATGCTATGCTGTTTGTTCTGATTACGTCGGTAATGTTGAAAAGTTAATATCCCTATTGACGTAATTATAAAAATATTCATTATACGGAGGAGAGATATGAGTCTGGCCGTGATTATGTATGGGCATATGAGAACATATGAAAAATGCTTCCCATGTTTTAAGAAGAATTTGATAGATGTTTATTCTCCAGATATCTTTATCCACACATGGGACGAGATCGAGTCGTCAACCAAGTCTTGGCATAATGGGCATTTATCTAGAAGAAAAATTAGCAAACAAGAACTAGATCAAATGAAGAGGCTTTATAATCCGATTGAGATGAGGGTTGAGGAACAGAATCCCGACCTGTCTGCTGATACAATCGGAGAAAATGGTATATCATTTCAGGGTCAAAAATTCATGTTGTGCAGCTTGAAAAAATCCAATGACATGAGGGTCAGACATGAGAAGCGTTTGGGAAAGAAATATGATGTGGTTCTGAAGATCAGACCGGATATAGATTTGTGGAAAAAACTCGATGTGCATAAAGTTCCAAGTGGAACTATGGTGATATCTGCTAGAAAATTCGGCTCCGATCCAAAGTCCCTTAAATCATATAATGTCTGCGATATTATTAATTTCGGAGATTCTGAAACGATGACAAGAGCAAGCGCCGCCGTAAATCAATTTGACAAGTTCTATTTGAGAAATAAAAATTTGATACATAGCCCATGGGTTGATTACATATTATCTCTTGGAATAAACATAAATTTTTCATCTCAAATTTATGGGAAAACCGGGAGAGAAGATTGGGGGATATTGAGAGGGGGAGGCTATGCATGATGGACATTTCTAGTAACAATATTATTTTTATACCGATAAAAGAGCACTCTTCTCGCGTTCCTCATAAAAACTTTAGAGATTTTTGCGGGAGGCCTCTTTATCTTCATACCCTATATAAATATGAAAATTTAGATGTTGATGTTTTTGTTGACACCGATAGTCAAGAAGTTCTAGATACGATTGGGAAGAAAAAGAAAAATGGGGAATTGAGCAACGTTAGCGTCCTGATTAGGAAAGAGTCGCTTAGAGGAGATGATGTTTCTGTTAATTTATTGATACAAGATTTTATAGATAACTCCGTTGATTATAAGAAAGATGTTTGGATCGCTCAGATTCATGTTACAACTCCATTTCTTAAAGCCAAGACCGTTCTATCGGGGTTAAAGAGAATGAAGTTAAGCGGGGTGATCATGCATGGTAAAAACTCGGAAAGCACCGCTGAGTACGATAGCGCCGCTTCTGTAACTGTTCACCAAAGTAGGTTTTGGCGTTTTGATAAATATGGTTTTTGTCCAGTTAATCATAATCCAATGAAATTAGAGAAGACCCAAGATCTCCCAATTTTTTATGAGGAAAATTCTTGTTTCTATATCTTTAATCCAAAAAATTTTAATAATTGCGGGAAATATAGGCTTGGTGCCTTACCCTGTTTCATAGGAATTGATTTCCCGGAGAATTTGGATATTGATACTGAGGATGACTGGAATAAGTGTGTTAAGCTCATGTCTTCAGGCGCCGAGTGGAATTCCACAAAATAAAGGAGTGTAAAATGATAGTGAAATGTATTAACGCAATAGCCCCTATAAGAATTTGCGACATAGGCGGTTGGACGGATACTTGGTTTGCGAGATATGGTAAGGTGTTCAACATAGCAGTTTATCCTTATGTCGAGACTCAGGTCTATGTCGTTGACGATGATAGGATGAAAAGTAAAATTTCGCTCAATATCGAGAGTTTTGACGACGAATATGTGCTTAACAAGAAGATTGTTACAAGAGGAATGTACGGAGAGAAGCAATATCATGCCAAAGACCGGGACGAGTGGGGGAAGCATCCGCTGATAGAATACGCTTTGACAGAAATGGATTTACCAGAAAATTACCACATATCAATAAATGTCCATTCTGAGGCCCCGGCAGGCGCCTCAATGGGAACATCGGCTTCCGTATCTGTTGCTCTCATAGGGGCTCTGGATAGGCTCTCGGAGGGAACTATGACCCCTCACGAGGTAGCCAAGAAGGCTCACGACATAGAGGTGCGCGGCTTACGTCTCCAGTGTGGGGTTCAGGACCAGCTGGCGAGCGCATATGGCGGGATGAACTATTGTGACATACTTGACTATCCACACACTATTGTTTCTCCGGTTTACGTCAATGATAATCTGTGGTGGGAAATGGAGCAGAGGATGTCCGTATTCTATATAGGAACTCCACATAAATCCAGTGATATACATAAAAAAGTCATTGAGTCAATGGGAGAAAAGCCGTATTGTGACAGCAGAATATGCGAGTTGAGAAGGCTTGCTGAAGCGGCTAAAAATGCAGTTTGCGCTGGTGATTTGAATAGATTCGGAAATATAATGAGCGAGAACACGGAAGTCCAAAGGAGGCTGCATCCAGATCTGGTCTGTGACCATTTTGAAAAAATTATAGAAATTTCAAAAGATCATGGGGCTATCGGGTGTAAAGTTAATGGAGCCGGAGGTGATGGTGGTTCAATAAGCATTCTGTTTTCAAAAGATATGGCAAAGAAAAGAAAAATGATTCGCGCTGTTGAGGAAAGCGGATATTCATACATCCCAGTATATTTTTCCAGAAAAGGATTGAGAGTTTGGGAATCTAAATAGGAGTTTCTAATGAATAAGATAAAAGTTATGGTAACAACACATCCCTTTGGCTCAGTAAATGATCTCCCAAAGAAGATGTTGAGTAATTTTGATGTTTTTTATAATGATGTCGGAAGAAAATATTCCGCAGAAGAGCTGAAGGAAAGGCTGTATAAATTCATGCCGGATGTAATAATAGCCGGAACAGAAAAGTACACGCCTGATATCCTCAATAATTTGCCAAATTTAAAAATGATATCTAGAGTTGGGATAGGGCTAGATTCTGTGCCGCTGGATATCTGCAAGGAAAAGGGTATAGTTGTGACTTACACACCGGATGCCCCGTCTAATGCAGTGGCTGAACTGGTAATTTGTCAAATGTTTAATATGCTTCGGAAAACACAGGTCTGCGATGCGGCTATTAGACAGGGGAAATGGAGCAGATTTATAGGGAGGGAGATCCGAAGCTGCGATGTGGGTATAATAGGGTGCGGAAGAGTGGGAAAACTTGTCGCCGATAAAATGCAGGGTCTTAAGCCTAGAAGGGTATTTGTGAACGATATTATTCCAGAGAAGGCTTTAAATCTTCAGAGATGTGAAATTGCATCAAAGGCACAAATACTTTCTGATTGTGATATCATAACGATACATATTCCATATAATGATCAGAACCATAATTTCATATGCAAAAAAGATTTTGATATAATGAAAAAGAATTCTATAATCATAAATATGTCGCGTGGCGGGATTGTCAACGAGGAGGATTTGTTTAATTTCCTTTCAGAAAATGAAGAAGCCAGTGCGGCTATAGATACGTATCTTGACGAGCCTTATGCCGGAAAGCTTTTGAGTCTTTCAAATGCATATCTAACTCCGCATTTGGGCAGTTGCACTAAGATGAGTAGAAATATGATGGAAGTAGGATCTGCTGAAGAAGCAGTCAATTTCATTTCGGGTGAGTCAATGTCAAACAGAGTTGTATAATAGGGGGAACATGAATATAAGCACGGAAGGAATACCATTACTTAAATCCGGAAGAATGTTACCTCACTATAGAATATTGTCTTCCTTCTTAGACGATATCCTTAGAGAGGACGTTAATTTGCTAGACATAAATTGCAATAACGGAAGTTTATGTGAGCTAATTCAGATTATGTACCCATTTGGTATCAGATATATGGGAATTGATGAAGATAGCTCCAAGATAGAGGAGGCCTGCAATAAGAAGCTTCGAGGAGCCTTTAGACTTGCTGATTATTCAAAGATGAGATTGAAATCGAATAGCTACGATGTGGTGCTGGCGCAAGGACAATTTCTGGACTCAGATAATATATTAGAAAAGATCGATCTGTTATTCAGAGTTGCGAAAGGATGGGTAGTTCTGTTTGACTTTTTAGTCATACCGGAACAGGAAGGCGTAGTTGAGATAGAGATGAATGATAGAAAAGTCTATCTTCATGGATTGGGCTATATCAATGAGATTATATCCATAATGAATCCAACTAATATAAAATGCAGTTTTGTCGTCAAGACAGACAATCCTGCAATGCCAACCCCCTCTATTTTCGCGATCAAATTGTAAAAAGGAGAAGATATGAAAAAAGAAAAAAAATTCTGCCCTTCTTGTAGGGAGTGGAAGGATAAAGAGAATTTTGCTCTTGAAGGAAAAGACAGAATCGACAAAGATGGCGAGAGAAAGAGGAGAAAGTTTTGTACTGCATGCGTCTGGCGTCGGAGAAGAGAGCGACAGGAATGTGAGAGGGGCGAAGAGAAGAATAGAAAAGAACAGCTGGTTAATGCGCTGATAGAATTAAGCCGACACGATCTCAAGCGGCTGGAATGCATAGATAGAGAACAGTTTATAGAGCGCACTAACGCTGATGAGTATATGGGAGGAATCGATTTCTCAGAAATCAAAGAATGTGCCAAAGATACC